>Ga0065711_1044938_pt1 | contig 13786 bp, 8 predicted proteins | sample Hoacrofraction12_FD_59098 | JGI IMG/M metagenome (GOLD analysis project Ga0065711, IMG submission 59098) | Hoatzin crop microbial communities from Cojedes, Venezuela - Epithelial fraction 12 v2 (version 2) | ecosystem: Host-associated > Birds > Digestive system > Esophagus > Crop | place... | reverse complement strand
GAAGGGCTATGGATATAATGAGGGGACTGGAGCATCTCTCCTACGAGGAAAGGCTGAGGGAGCTGGGCTTTCTCAGCCTGAAGAAGAGAAGGCTGAAAAGGGACCTTAGAAATGCCTACAAATATCTGCAGGGTGGGTGTCAGGAGGACGGGGCCAGACTCTTTTCAGTGGTGCCCAACAACAAGACAAGGGGCAATGGGCACAAACGGAAGCAGAGGAAGTTCCAGCTGAAGGTGAGGAAGAACTTCTTCTCTCTGAGGGTGACGGAGCCCTGGCCCAGGCTGCCCAGGGAGGCTGTGGAGTCTCCTTCTCTGGAGATACTCAAGACTCGCCTGGACAAGGTCCTGTGCAGCCTGCTCTAGGTGAACCTGCTTCAGCAGGAGGGCTGGACTGGGTGACCCACAGAGGTCCCTTCCAACCCCTAGCATTCTGTGATTCTTAAAAACACTTTCAAAATGCATTTTAAAACACTTAAAAATTGGGATTTTTTTATAACAAACTAGTGATTGTCCAGAGTAGCTTGTACAGCAAGCCAGCCAAATGCAATTTTTTATTTGCCTTGCATTCAAAAGAAGATCCAAATGATGTACGGAATCCTACCTCCATGAGAACATAGGACAGCAGTGTAGCTGAGAGTGAAATTTGACTGTAAAAAAAGGAGTGAACTGGCCATTTCAATCCCCGCTGTAAGCATTCCTGATTAAACACAGCTGATGGTTTTAGAATAGTAGGTCTGAGGATTAAAGTATTATGTAGGCAGAAAACACCATGTCACAGCTCTAAAATTACTTTGCTTTGTATCATTTAATACCCTGAATACTCTTCAGATCAATTCTTAGGTCCTCATTCACTAATGGCAACCTCCACTACAAATCCAGTTAATGTTTAGGTTTACTCACTCACTCTCAGAGGCTTTTAGAAGAGATTCTGCCTCCAACTCTGCTTTGTCATATTTTCTCATTTGTACTCATCAAATCCTACCTTAACGGTTTCCTGAAGAACCGATGAACATCCCACACGTAGATCAGGGAGAACTACAAGCTCTATTTTTTCTTTACATGGATAATTCTTAACACAAAAGAGTAATGCACTGTCCATTCACTCAAATATCTCAGCTGTAAATAATATGCCAGATTATCAGACTTCCTTCTGGCAAAAAAATTGCATAAATATGTACCCAGCTCCCAAAGTTCATGATCCAAATATCCTTTTTTCACAAGTCCAACTTCCAGAGTTTAGGCACTAGACTGCTTTACCTGTGGGACTTTGCTCTGTTTAAAGCAAATAATAGAAACTAAATTTTTGGGTGTCACATTGTACACAAAGAGAGAAACAAAAACCCGTATTATATGAGAAGTGACAAATAAAAAGTCTGATTAATGATCAATCTTGATAGCTATAATTACATACACATCTAATTAAGCATATATATTGTGCTTTTTCTGAACTGAAACTTCAAAAAAATTAAACCCACCTTCCCTTCTGGAGGAAACGTGTGCTGGCTTTTGCTACAGGCCTGCTCACAACATGTGTGTGGCGTGTAAAATGCAGAAATCATTTGACTGAATGTTAGTTCTCCCAGTGACAGATCTCTAGAAGAGCTGTTCAACAGATGCCTGCTATAGCCGGCAGATGAAAACAGGTGTCTCCAGAAACGTATCATTGCTTTTTAAGGTAGACAGCCAGGCAAATCAGCCTTTGGGTTTGCTTCTCTCTCCCCAGTGACTACAGAAAGTGCTTAAATTACTAGCTTAGGCTAGAGATTTAGCTTCTTTACAACTAAAACTGAATGAGATTAATCCCAGCTTGATTCAAAGCTCATCAAAGACGATGAAGAAATGCCTATCAACATTCTAGACCTCTGATTCATTCCATTACGAAGACGTGAATAAGGCCTCGTTTATTTGTTTTTAACACCTCTGTAGCAACCTTGACTCCTGCTCAATACCAAAATGAAGCACCATGAGTTTACAGAACAACTCAGAAGAGCATATATATATATATATACACATATCTTTATAAGGCCATAGGAAATACATTGCAGCCTTCTACATTGCTATATGCCAGGGCTCACATCAGCCTTCCTCCATCTTTGTAGCCTGGTGGCTGGGCTGACCTCAGTCCTCTGGTAAGGCAACTCCAGTGCCAGGATGTCCACAGCACAGATTCGTCTGTTGAAAGCTTCGTCCCCAAGCCATGGGCAGGTTAAGGGATCTAGATATCGAGTGACTTGCTCAAGACCCCATAAGGTGGAAGTGGCAGAGCCAAAACTACAACACGTAATATGGACTAAACCCAAAGTACAGATGACATTGTCACCCATCCAAACCACCTTCCTCCCTTCTTATAGCTTTGTTTTAATTTGTTTCCTCTCTTAAAAAGCATACTAGTTGTTATTGGTGGGGAAACAAACCAAGAAAACAGGATGCTTTCATCTAAAAGTTATCAGTTAATTTTAAATGTCATCATTTAAAATTTCATCGTCTCTTAAAAACTCCCAAAAGAAAGGAGGCGTATCAAGTTGGAGAAGCTTTATGGAATGAATGGTGAACACAGAAGGACAGACTGGGAGCATCAATACTGGCCAAACACTCTCTGAGTATGTAATGGGAACTAAGATCAGGTTGACACATCTACTCAGCTCAAACTATGAGATTCCTTGGCTAAGCTGGGATTTAAACTCTCATTCATAGTGCCCAAAACTCTTACAATCACAGATTAATTCACAATGGAAGGAACTTCTGGAGGTCCTCTAGTCCAACCCGCCACTCAGCGCAAGGCCTGCTCTGAAATTGTGACAGTTTGCTCAGGGCCTTCTCCAGTGAAGTTTTGAGTATCTCCAAGGATGGAGACTCCACAGTCTATCATAGCAGCCTCCTGTAATGTTTGAATGAACGCTCCCAGGAGTCCACTTTTGCTTTGAAATTCTACAAAACTTTGGTATTTGTCTCAAGAGAGATTTTCTTTCCTTTCTATCTACCCATGTAGTGGTGTCAAAAATTAATCAACAGTGAAAAAGAAAATCATGTAAGAAATAAATTGCTATGTGGCCCAGAAAAATCTAACAAGTTTTGAGGTGTGGGACCACAAGCAATTTGGTTTCACCCCTAAGTGAAACCATTTTTTTTGGTCAGATAATGAAAAGCACTGCAGGTGTGATTCCCTTACCTAACTGATAACACCTCTCATCCTGTCCTAAGCCTTAAGAGATGTCAAAAGTTTAGATGAAAAGCAGTAGAAGCCATGCCAACTTTGCTGAGCTCAAAGTGCCTTGCAAGAAACAATATTCCTGGTTTTCATGTACTTTTAATTCTAGAGCACAGGACACTAAAAGCTGTGGATTACTCCCACATATAATGTAGCAATATTTTTTTATTTCATCATAAAGAATACATACTCCTTGCAAAATGGACCTATTAAGTGTGAAGGGGATAGACCTCTACAATAGTTTGAATCTGCTCTTTGAAACTGATAGTTTTATTATTAGCTGGCTAACTGGAAAGCATATGAATTTCAGCTGCAGGACTAGGAAGCTGCCCACGCTAAGAAAATTGTATTGGTTGCAGTCTCCTTTCCAAAACACAGATATTCCTTGAACTGGAGTATATTAGTGTATATATGGTTGTCTATACTTCAATAAGTACAAACATAGACACCTACTAAAACTGAATGATACTTGCTTTTCTTTTCAAATGAGAATTTTGCACTCTAGAAATGTCATAAATCTCATGACTCAAGCAAGGAAAGAATATTGCTAGATACCAGTGCCTTACTAGGATATGGAAAAATATATCAGAATTGAAATATTAAAAGTAATAAAATTTTAAAATTAACTGTAAAATAAATAGGATTGAAAAAAAAGAAATTGCTTTGGAAGAGGAGAGAACAGTTCAGGAACTACACTGAATGCTCACCAGGATCACATAGAAGATACAGTCCCTCCAACATAGATGATCACGCACCATTTTCACACATAAAATCACTTATGGGATATTGACAGAAGCAGCAGCAAAACAGAACTGATAACTGAGCACACAGTTCTCATGTTGCCAGTAAAAACAGGCCAACAGCTATTTCCTTCTCAGATCTTGAATCAGGCGATATATATATAATTGAGTTCATAAATTGGGACTGCTGATTTGCCCAGTGTTACAGGTCCAACAAGAGGTACACAAAGTAGCAAAGAATGCAGAAACGCCATCACTCTTTAAACTCAAAATGCAGAAGGACGCTCTTCTGACTTAGCACTAAAGGGCAAACACAGTAGGGTGAGATTTCACTTCAGAGGTTGTACTTCTCGAAAAACAGAACTCAAAACTCCTCAGTGGGTCTACATCCTCGCTGGTAAGACCCAGAGAGACCCGGTGACATTTTTTGTAAGCTATCGTACTACTTAAAGCTAATTTTCCTAACAGAGACTGTAATGACAGTTATAAGCAATAAATTTAAATATTTTACGACAGTCCTTTTGATATCTTAATATCCAAATAGTAAGAATCACACTCTTGAGAGTTTCGGAAGGTAAATGCATCTTAATTCTTTGGGGAATCATTGGGAGGTTAACAAATGAACACGAAGGGTTGTAACCGATGATGATGAGCAAATGCAATAACAAGTAATTTTCTTGGTCTGTGACTCTGAGTCCCATTAAAGTAATTCACCTGACCTGCAACACCTCCTTTGGCACCCTCTTTCCCAGGGATGAACTACTGATTACCTCACTACTCTGTCACTTTCAGTGACCTAATAAGCCTCCCATATCCTGATTTTAAAAATATTATCCAAGTAAAAGCTGGTCTGAAAAGGAGCTAGAGGCAAAATTAGCAAACTGACATTCTCAGAATTCAATAAAAAGGGGTTACTCTAATTAAATACCAATTTACCAACACTATCTATGGTACCAAAGCTCTACTGATCCAATTGTCAAAGCTCTAGACAGTTAGACCTGAGCTCTAAAAGCTATCTGGCAACCTTGCAACAACTGAAGGTTGTCCCTTCCTTCATGCATCGCTCCCCAGGTATTATCCAGAGCATATCATGGCTAGGGTGGGATCAGAGAATGAACAGCTGAACTATTTCATGAGATACAGATTATTTTCCATTCTCCCAGGTTTCCTCTCCCATGTAAATCCTGGAGGTCAGAGATTCCTGGCTGCATCTCCCTCATCACATTCAGTGTAGTCGGCGATAGATCTGCAAATATCACACAACCTTTTACTGAAAATTCCCTGGATCTTGGGCAATTCCCTGTTTTCAAAGTGCTTCTCTATCCTTTGAAAGAAGATGCTATGTAAATGCAAATACAGACTACCCCCATTTTCTCACTTTTCCTGACAGGAAAACACTGCTGGTTTTCAATACTTTAGAAATACATACTTGTGCTTGAATATGAAGTGGACTTCTAAAAATAAGTTTATATTACAGTAAATAGAATAACAGCCATGAATAAAATCACTCTGCAAAAGCAGATATGTTCTTTGCACAACCCATAAGAATTTAGGTCTAGAGGAAACCAACACCGGTGGTCAAAAACACCTGTAGTCTTTAAATACCTTAGTGAAAAACAGTTGCACTCTGTCAAAACCACAATGCATTCACATATTCAAGTGCTTTAGAAATCTTAGAATTATTCTAGAAACAAGTTTAGGTTCTTCTGTACATTGATCTATATCCAAGTTTATTTTGGCCCTGTCCATTACAAAATTTGGATCATTTTTGAGCAAAAATCAAGTTGTTTGGTTATTGTTAATTTAGAACACTACACCTAATTACTCCATCAAACACCTCCTTCTGATACACCTGTGAAAAAGTCTTTCGAGAAGGTATTTACATACATAAGCATCCTGGCCTTCTGCCCAGAGACAGGGTGCAAAACAGCGCAGAGCAGAGGGCTGAATGCGTGGCTGGAGAGTCATTTAGTTCTTCAAAGCAAGGCTGTAGTAGGACATGGGTGACGCATCATCCCTCTGTAGAGCAATTAACTGCAACCACTGCAGCCTGTGTTTGTGGTTTCTATGTTCCTGCAGGAATAGCTAAGCATTCTTCTTTGCCCACAAAACAAGCACAAAAGGAAACAAGCTGCATTTTCTCTGTTGGAGTTTACTTGGAAGTCCTGGTCCATCATTTTTTGAAATATTGTCTTTTATCTTTTTCTGTTTTCTATGATGTTTCAGCACTCTTAAAGACCTTGCACGTAATTAGAGCATGTAATGTCAGCAAGGTGCAGTGCTGCTAGCAGCCTCCCCTGCATGTGACGGAAAGATTAATTATTACAATTTCTCAACATGTTGGTGGTTAGTGGATACCAGATCCTAGACAAGAGATTTACTTGGAAACAGGAAATAAGATCTTAAATCTCTTTTTTCAAGGGCAGAGCCAATGTGACATTCATAGGGTCAGATGCTAAAATACAGGTTCCTTTCTTCCCCCATTCCCATCCCCATCCTGGACAATCTGCTCTGTTCTTTAGTTTAATGGGGTCCCGTATGACCTGCAGTCTCAGCAAATGCCCTGATCACTCATCCCTAAAACTCCTGCTCGTGCTCATATGACTATTTGTTTGATTAACTTGGCAGCATCCGCACAATGCTCAAATACTACTTAGGTAGCACGGGAAAAAAAACTCTGTAACCCCTGAGAAGTCAAGTTGAGGCAAATCATATCTGAGTCAGACTTAATAGGACTTAATTTGACTTCTGATTTGTTTACACTTCATCACACAGTCAGTTTCCATTATGATCCCTCTTGATCTCCTACTTGCGTAATTCCACATCATTCTCTCAACATATGAAACTATCATTAGAGTTAGTTAAATACTGCAAGATTCTTTCACAGTCATGTTCAGTGCAGGTTTTAACAGCTTGCTAACACATGTAAGGGAAACAATTTAAAGCACACATGAAGTTCAGCAGCTAACTGTAAGCGATCTGAAGCTTGCAACCCCACCCCACTCCACCCCCAGAATACGCATGCATCTTACAGATGTGCCATGCCCGTCTCTGAACTCTCATTTTCTTCCACACAAATGTATTTTACTTTCAAAAAAATCATCATTTGAAAACTAATTATTTTCTGTTTGGAGCTGATTCACTGTTTTTAACAAAGCTTTTAGATTAATGCAGATCCCTGTGGATCTAGATTTCCTGTAAAGGTTTGCACAAAATGTATTAGAAATGTGCTGGGGAAAGAACAGCACATCCAGCTGCAAGAAATCCAGCCAGATCAGGAGAGCAGCAGCAACCAGACTTCTTCCAATCAAATTCCAATCCCTTATTTTACTGTGATTACTTATTTACCTTCTACAAGTGCTGTGGCTGCCCTTCTATTACGCCAGCTTGCCCCTTTCTCTCTGTTTCTCCTCCACTGCCACTCATGGACTCCTGCTTCTTTCGCTCTTTGAATCGCAGGCTGTCCCCCTCTTTCACCTCCCCTAAGCCTCGAGCCAGATCCAGCCTTCACCTCTGCATCACAGGCAGCTTCCACCAATGCTGGGTTTCAATTTCCTCCTGATGTCAAATTTCAGCCCAGCCCACGAAACCCACCCCCTGCTTTGGCTCTTGCATCACGAGCTGGAAAACCCTCGTGTGCTCCAGACTTTGTAAGGGCTGTTTGCAGGGAAGCAGCAGTTCTATTCACTCCGTAATTTAGATCCTATTTCCCTTGAGGCTTTTCTCTCATATGTGACAAGAAACAGCTGCTTGTGTTGGGGGAGGCATCTTTCTTGAGCTAAATCCCTGCCTTTGCTGGAAACAGCTCTTTCAGTTGCTCCAGTGGCACTGAAATCCCCTGGAGTCAATAAAACTTCTCTAAGGAGCATTTCTACTATCAAGCTTTATTTTTGTATCTGAAAGAAGCATTTAGACTGTCTTTGAAGAGGTTCCTTTCTCTTAAAAAGTGAAGAAGATTCTAAATCTAAAATTCTATATCAATGCAACTTATTGGTACAACTTCTGAAAAGCAAGAAAAGGGGCAGAAGACTTCTGTCCACAATTTCAAGTTAAACAATGGATCTACAGGTTAATCCTGAAAACTGTCTCGTAAGTAACTTGACTCAAACACTGACCTGTTTGGGGCCACTCACATGAGTACAGTGGTAACACAAAATAGGTTAAGATTTAAAGAACCTGGGCTATTGCATTAATAGTTAATTGAGGCCAGGACTGCCTGCTACTGTTCATTTAACACACAGCACAAAGGAGGTTTCCTCTCCTACTGAAAGCCTCCAGGTAGATCCCCGGTAAGGCTGAACAATAACAACAGATTGCTGATGACATCTGGAGCAAGCTCCCTGCCTTATCAACTCTCCCTCACATTTTACACCTCAAGTGAGGTTTGAAGTTCTAAAGCTGGATAAATGTGCGAGCTTGGTTAGATACACTCACAGATAAGGTAATGGGCAAGAAGTTACATTGCAGAACTTCTCCGTTTCTGGAACAATTTGTGACCTCTGTAATTCTGTCATAACCTCTCAGTTTACATGACACTTAGAACATGCTTTCCTCAAGCTCTGAGCAACTCAGTTTAAAACACACCACCACTAAATCTGGACTCTAACACCGTGAAATTCATGACTGCACCATACTCCAGCTTTCCCCTTCGCAGACTGGAGCTCCCAAGCCAGATATATTTGTGGGTTTCCCTGAGAGAAAAGGGAACAGGAGGGATAAAAGGTTTCTCTGCCACCCTATTATGCGCTCAATGGAGAAGAGTCAGTGGTCGTAAGGAGCTCAGCTCCCAGCACCCAAGGCCCCACAATAAACTCACCTCAGAGCCCTGCAATTTATGGGAATATTTCTCAAAACTCTGCATGAAACAGTTGGCTTTTATCAGAATTATGAATTGTGAAGGTTTTCTATATATGTGCTTTTACTCGTTTCTGGGTTTACACTTATAGAAATACAACTTCATGCTTTATTTACCACCATCACCACCATCGGGTAACAGTAGGCCAGCAGGAGATGGGCAGAAGGGATTATAAATTCTTTATGGTGACATTTCTCAATTTTTAGAATTCTATTTCCTTCCACAGGAAAGGCAACAAAAAGGAAAGGGAGAACAATGTCTTCGTCAGATCTGGAGGATCAAGGATAAACGGCAAGTTCAGACTAAGTATCTCAAGAGTGATTATTCACAATGAGACATCCCTCAAAGCAGCAAAGCAGATTAAGAGACATCCAGGTTAAAAGTGCTGTAAAGGTGTGAGCACAGGCTAATGAAGAGATCTTGTGCTGATGAGCAAGGACAAGAGGAGATCCCACTGCTTCCAAGCGATATTGTTATCAACATAGCAACGTCCACTGTTACCATTAGAAAACTTCTCTGTTTTCTTTTGCTCTGGTTGTGGAGCAGTACCCTGACCACAGAGAAAAACACTAAAATACAAAACACAACAGAATTAAAAACTCAGCAGATGGAGAGTGCTAATGAGGAATGCCCTTGCTGGGAAAGCAAAATGATGCTGCCACAAGTATTTTGCCTAGGACACAGCAATGATGATGATACCCAGTTTGTTCAACCAGTAGATAAAGGTGTCAGCAAGGGCACTGCAGCAGGGCAGACAAACAACCTGACGAATGCTCTGCGTGCCACCGCTGAGTCGCACTGGGTAACGCTCACAAGTCGCTGCCTGGAAGCACAACTCGGACTCCATCCTACAACAGAATCTGCAATCTTTATTTTGCGTCTACTGTGCATGAGTTTATTTGTATTACTCTGCATTTCCAGCTTCTGAGGGCAACAGGCAAGGCAAGCCAAGGCAAGGCAAGGCAAGGCAGGAAAAGGAAGAAGAAAGATAGAGGCAAAGTTAGTTTTAGGAGCATAGTGAGCAACTCAGTATTTCAGCCCTGTTACTTACAGCCGCACTACAACCACACTGCAAAGCTGGCAGCTTACAGTTCAGCCATGCTGGCAAACACAGCTTCAGCTTGCTAACCGTTTGGACACCACAATGCTGAAAGCCTGTGGTATAGAAATACCCTCAGTGGTGCATGTCCAGGGAACTCTGTAAGGGGTTAATTTTGCTCTAAGGGATTTCATGCAGACAGAAAGCACAGAGGTCAAAAGCCTAACAGGATTTTTAAAAAGGATTGGACAATGCAAATATCCACAGTTACATTACAGATAGTAGCTCTAGAGATAATAACTGTATGTTTCAGGAGACATAAACCCCAGTCCAGCTTCAGAATAGAAGCCAGACATCAAACTGCTTATGATTACAAACTTCTCTGCATGGGCTTCTTATTTCAAAACTGCTAAGTGCCCGAGATTTATGCCTTTTTCCTCAGAATCCCCAAGCAACAGCCTCACTCAGAAACTGTATTGTACACTGTCCTGATACTGAAAGATGATACTGAAACAAACCTAACTACTTCTATTTTTTGTTATAATCTCTGATTACACATGTATCTGAAGCATTTCACTGGATTCCACACAAATGAAGGCCCTGGAGATAGAAGGGCTTTGTGCCTGGCCAAGCACAGGAGAGCAGGATGATAGGAACTCGGGTTTTGCTAACACTGCTGCTGCATCATGCCCTGAAGAGTGCATTGAGAAACTTCAACAACAAATAATCAGTTCCGAAATGCAATACTTTCACACAGTCACCTCCAAGGCTAGGAAGGAAGTCCTGAGACCAGGCCAACTGCAGCTCAGCATTACTGCAAGGGCACAAAAATTGGCTGAGGACCAGCACTGTTTTTCTTTGGAGCAGCTACCGCTTCAAGATGGGGAAGGATCCCTTTTCCTGGAATTCCAGCATCCTAAAGTCTCCATTCAGGCCCTTGAAATCCAAGCCTCTGTAACCTGTTCTACATTATAAAAGTGGTTCAGACAATTAGTGAGGAAATTTTTGATACTTCTTGCCTGTTTATTCTGGGCTTCTCTCCGAAATGGGACCTGATCTAATAGGCAGTTTTGAAGATGGAGGAGCACTCTGTTCCTAGGCTCAAACAGAATAGTTGAATATATATTAGAACGATCATATTTGCCAGAGAAGACAAGAGAAAGAAAATTCACAGTCAGATATGGAACATTTTTGCACCATATGCTTTCCAACAGCCAAGCACAACAGGGTCCCTTCACAATCCTTGCCTTACTGCACCCTGTTGTATTCCCACCTGGAAAGACATATGGCAGTGCATAAGAGAGAAATTCTTCCTTTTTCTTTTTGTTTTTGATGTTAATCTAGTTTCCCAGCTTTAAAGGAACATTTGATTATGAAACACACTCAGGCCAGCAATAAAAAAATTCCCGTCTCTTTCCACTAATGACAAAAACTGGTCCTTTGACCTGTTGGCATTGTGACCAAATAAAAACTTGAAAGAATGGCTTGGATGCTACTTTGTCTCATGCGCCACTAACAAAATTATCTGCTCTGCAGAAACCTGATGCCTCTCAGTTACGTCAGGGACACTAACAAGGACAAAATTTTATTTGCTCTCAGGGAACACTGAGGGATAGAGGCATTATAAAAATCATCCTTCTGCTTGTAAAATGAACTTCTGCTTTGTAAAGAGCTGACCATGGACAAATGTTCAGCACCAGACCAGATGCTTTTACCCCCAACTACAGTCAGTTTTTATAATGCCATTTTTTGCTGTGAACACATTCATCATTATAATAAACTGCTCATGACTGCTGCTAGACGAAGGAAGAAGAAGATATGTTAGAAGACTGGAGTCCCTGGAAGAATGGGAGACTACACAAAAAGCTCTTATCATCACTCAGATAAGCAGAAATATTTAACAGTGGTGTTATTGTAGTGGTAATGCTTTTCATCTCCCCACAGCAGCTCTAAGAGAGCTATCACGGATCAATATAGGCCTCTTCAGGCAGAAGTAAGTCATCTTTTCCAAAAAAGACCTGAGTAAAAGTTGATTATTACAAGCCTCACCATAGTTGTGGTGTGAGAGGAAGATGGTGAAACTTTGGATTTGCTTCATCGGCCTGGATAACATGATCATTGCGGAGCGTTGTTCCACTCCCTTCAGTGAGAGGCCCTTTCCTCCGGTCATCTCACGCTGTGCCTCAGCCCTGTGATACCCATTGCCTCAAAGAGGCACATCTGCCTTGGTGGGCTGTAGGCAGAGATGAAGTCTGAATGCCCCAGCAGCTGATCCAAACGGGCTTTAAAGTGTGAACTCCTCCATCCCAGGCTTAAAAGTGCTCACAGTGGATTTACCAACAAAGGAACCTGCTGAGTCTGGCTCAAGCTGGGAGCTTTCAGTCTTAATCTGTTTACTTCCTGAATAATAAAGATCCAGAGATTCCTCAGAGACTTCTAACCCTGTATGTGTGGGTTCACTGAGACTGCTCATTCCTGATAGAGCTTCTTGAAATTGTGTTTACTTCCACACTGGCTTTGCTAAGGGCAGCCTCATGGCATTGCCACTTGGCCTATGCCATTCTTTTCAATCAGTTACAAACACATCCTGCTCCCAGATAAACAGATGTGACCTTTTCAGTGCAATTTGGCAGATGTTCTCAATGTAGCCATGTTAGCAGAATGCTGAGCAGTAACCCTTATTTAATTCACTGTAGAAAATCTGCCTGCATTCTTCCTGAAGCAGAAAAACACTTCACCCCTTCCTTTTCATTTTGTTCTACAACCAGAATTGAATGAACGCTATGACTAAACTTTCTTGAATCTTTGATAAAACATAACTACTTCTACATCCACATCACCGTATTTAATAATATAACTTAAAATAATCATACTTCATTATAAGAGGTATCGTAATAATGAATTACAATAAGGTGGGGAAGCATTATTAATTTCATTCACAAGCAGGGACCTCATGGCAAAGAGATAATGTGATTATTCAGCGATGTCTTTCATTCATTTCCCAAACCAAGTCAGGTGCCTTATTTAGGAGACCAACCCTCCACTCTAAACGAACTTGGTTCAGTTACGTTCTTGTTCATTTGGTACATGTAGACAAGCAAGCACGTTTCACTAGCACAAATTATCACACGATCCATTTCAAATTTACACAATACTGGTCTTTGCAAATGCTTACTTTTACAGCTTGGGTTTTCAAAAACAGTCATTTTGAGCCAAACTATTTCAAACCAATGACAACAGCAACCTCACTGATTTAAGAAGAGCAGCATAAAGGCAACACAGAGATAGTGCTTCTGAAAATCATACGCGCTGCTTTTATGTGTTAGTATCTATACCGGGTATTCTTGCAAACCATTTGGTGAAGGAGCAGAAATAATACCTTGTGGCATATTCTACTCATCATTCAGTCACAACAAATCACAGGCGAACAAAAAGCTGAACTGCCTTCCTGAAGTGCCTGTCTCTCTACATCACTAAGCAAGGCCTCCAATGTAGACACCTCTGTTAAATGCTTAATACCTTGTGAGATGGACACCGGCACTTCAGAAGTGCAGGCAAAATCTGAAGAGGTTGCTTGACTATAACCAAAGCACAGTTCAAAACAAAAAAAGTAAAAGAACTCATCAGCTTTCTGATTAATAGTTTTAAAGGAACTGCATGCTGTTTGAAAAAGCCTATGAGGGAAAGAAAAGTTAAAGTCACATGTAATATATAACTATCTATCCTTTATTATCTGAATTTCAAGATGAAACTAAGTTTAGTGGGGTAGTTAAGGGTGCAAAGCCACAGCCTGCTGGAGATGAGAGGTTACAAAGTTTAAAAAACCTACGGCAACAGACAAAGGAAATTTTCAGCTTTTAAAGCAGTGCTACCCTGGAAAATCCCAAAAGATGGTAGTAAAATTATTCACAGCCTTTCAAAGATTATCATACCATACAGCTTCAA
>Ga0065711_1007940_pt1 | contig 13786 bp, 16 predicted proteins | sample Hoacrofraction12_FD_59098 | JGI IMG/M metagenome (GOLD analysis project Ga0065711, IMG submission 59098) | Hoatzin crop microbial communities from Cojedes, Venezuela - Epithelial fraction 12 v2 (version 2) | ecosystem: Host-associated > Birds > Digestive system > Esophagus > Crop | place... | reverse complement strand
GCTGTGCAGCCTGCTGTAGGTGACCCTGCTTCGGCAGGGGGTTGGACTGGGTGACCCACAGAGGTCCCTTCCAGCCCCTACCATGCTGGGATTCTGCATGTGAGTGTTTCTTATGCAGTTCGGAGCTGCTATCACTGAATTTCCTTACTGGCATCTCGTAGAAAAGCGAGATTAAATAGCTTCAGGTCGTGAGGTGTTTATTTGGTGGTGGAAGGCCTGCTAGGCCTTGGGTGGGTCAGCCAGGTGCTGCCGCCCCATCTCCATGGGGACACCCTGGGCCAGAAACCATTCAGGCCCTGATATTTCCAGAGAGCTGGAGGCGGCTTTGGAATCGGCGCGAGCTGCAGTGTGACTGCGCTGAGCCGTTGGACGCAGCGTGCTGTTCACTGACAGAGAGCGGCGGGTAGGCACGGACGCGTGAATGCCGTGTTCTTCCTCGCTGCCTGTGACTGCAGCACAGACCTGCCGCCCACTCCCCGGCGGTTCGGTGCCTGCCTGGTCTGTGGTCCCCTGCTCAGAGGGGGCTGGTAGTGCCTCGTTTCTTGGACGCCTTTGTTCCTTCTCCCAGACTCTTGGTGGTTGTTGCACAGGACCATTTCCACCTGCACAGATGTGGAGTTAAGCAGTTTATTGCTGGCTGTAGTGTGCGGCTCTGTGGTTCTGTAGGGTTCACTGAGACCTTTATGTGAACAAGGAATGGCCGCTGACATACTGCTGGTTATTGCCTGATCTCAGTTAATGTTGTTAGTGGGCTTATGTTTCAACATTTTCGATGTTTTCAAGCTCCGTGTTTGGTCCTTTTCATTGGTTTCGTTTACATGTTTTACACAAGTCCTTCTCTGTGTGGAATTACTCTGTTTGCAGATGCTCTCATTCCCTTTCTCTGTTAAGATGATATGCTTTAAGGTGCAATAACACTGGGAAAAACTCTCTGTGGGGGTGTTATTCAGGACCAGCTATAGTATTATTTTGTTTTTTGTCTTGGTACTTTAATCTGAATGAACACTCAGTTATGGGACAGCCCTCGGTGAAAGTCAGTGAAGTTGTTGATTTCTTCTGCTTGCACCTGAGCGTAGCCATGTTTGCACATGGTTGGTGTGCTTCGCTTTGCGGTTCTGCCAAGGGGTCTTCCATGAGAAGTTACTTTAATGTCTGATTTTAAAATGGAATCTTACCTAAAGCCTTGTTTTCTTTCCAGATTGGATGTAGAGTCTAAACTGCTGCTGGGTGTCCCTCGAAAACACCTCTTGTTTCTCTGCATAATTCTTCCGATGGAAGACCAGCCAGCGTTCCCTTTCTGCTCTTTGTGCTGGATAGTTGCGTGGAGAGGTGGTGAATGAGCGAAGATACGCTCGTGGATGGTAAGGTGTATGGTTACATTTCAAGGCTAATGCTTTTTCTGTAGCCTTCTGTGAAGGCCCAGGTGCTGTAGTGATGGGCTCTGAGCCAAAGAGTAGAAATCTAAAACTGCTCAGCTAGCTGCCAGAACGCGTACAGGCAGTTTCACCATCCCCTAGCCAGTGGTGTTGCTTTAATCAGTGCCTAAAGCCTGACTTGGTTCTGTTGGAATATCGGGTGGTGAGCGGCAGCTCCTGATCTGGAACAGCTGGTAGAAATTCCACTTCCTACATCCAGCTCTGTGTGGGAAAACAGAAGTGCTGCTTGGTACCTGAAGAAGTAACATAAAGCAAAACTGAGTCGGGGTGTTAAAAGGTGTCAAAGCCCCCCTTGATTTCTAAGCGTGCGGAGGATGAGGGACTTGCTAGCCAGACGCTGCGCTGGTTAAGTAAGGCCTCCCTTTTTGCAGGGGATGCAGTGAGTTAACTGGTAAAATGCATCTTCAAACCAGCATGCCTCTGTCTCCATCTTCCCTGCCTCCTGTGCACTTTCATTCATCCCCAGGAGTGGTGAGAGGTTTAAGACACTGTTACAACTTCAACATAAAGGAAGTATTAAGAAAATTTGCTGAATGAACAATTTGCTGGGATACTTTGTGGAGTTTTCTGGAGCCGTCAGCACAAGAAGGACATGGAGCTGTTGGAGCGGGGCCAGAGGAGGCCCCAGCAATGATCTGAGGGCTGGAACCCCTCTGCTGTGAGGAAAGGCTGGGAGAGCTGGGGTTGTTCAGCCTGGAGAAGAGAAGGCTGTGGGGAGACCTTAGAGCAGCTGCCAGTGCCTGAAGGGACCTGCAAGAGAGCTGGAGAGGGGCTGTGACAAGGGCATGGAGTGATAGGACAAGGGGTGATGGCTTCAAGCTGAAAGAGGGCAGATTTAGATTAGAGATAAGGGAGAAATTCTTCACTCTGCGGATTGTGAGGCCCTGGCCCAGGCTGCCCAGAGAAGCTGTGGCTGCCCCCTCCCTGGCAGTGTTCAAGGCCAGGTTGGATGAGGCTTTGAGCACCCTGGGCTGGTGGAAGGGGTCCCTGCCCATGGCAGGGGGTGGAACAAGATGATCTTTAAGGTCCCTTCCAACCTGAACCATTCTGTGATTCTAGTGAGAAATTTCAAAATGATAAGATTTGGAGTGGCTGCTGTCTTAGAAAGTTGAGCAGATTAAACAAAATTATGGAAAATAGTCACCTCTTTCCTTAATTTGATTTTTATTAAGCAATTGGGACTGGACAAGAAGACCTCCAGAGGTCTCTTCCACCCTCACCTGTGACTCTGATTCAGTGCTCAGCAGGGAACATCTGGCTGGTTAGTAAAAAGAAGTGCTGTGTAATTTCCGCGGACATCTTTTCTGACCATGGCTGTTTTTTTGTTACAGGCACGGTCTTCACTAGCTTGTGATGAAAGCAGAAGGCACTGTGCAAAACCCAGGTTCTTAGTCTGAGATAGCATGGCTCTATTGCAAAGTTTCAAATGAGGGAAAAAAAAAAAAAGGCTACCTTGATTCCTATTTGTCTGTTTCTTCTCCTTCTTTTCCTAAGGTTCAGATGCAGGAATTGCCCCGGATGTGGTTGCTGCTGGTGCTGCCCTGGGAAAATGCCTTGACAGGGAATTAAGACCAGTCCGTGATGGGCTGTGGGACAAGCAAAGTCCTTCCCGAGCCCCCCAAAGATGTGCAGCTGGACCTGGTTAAAAAAGTCGAACCTTACACAGGCCATAATGACGTGTACAAGCATTTCATCAGAGATGACTGTGGGGCTGTCATCAAAGCCGGCTCTCCCTCTCCTCTGCGTCACGCCAACCCCTGTCCTGGGACCCACCTGCCTGCCCACGTGGACCAGCCCGAACCCCGCAAGAACAAAGTGGCTAAATACCGCGCCAAGTTTGACCCCAGAGTGACAGCCAAATATGACATTAAAGCTCTGATCGGGAGAGGGAGTTTCAGCCGCGTTGTACGGGTGGAGCACAAGGCCACCAAGCAGCCCTACGCGATCAAGATGATAGAGACCAAATACCGGGAGGGGAGGGAAGTGTGCGAGTCGGAGCTTAGCGTGCTACGGCGGGTTCGGCACACCAATATCATCCAGCTCATTGAGGTGTTTGAGACCCAGGACCGTGTGTACATGGTGATGGAGCTGGCGACTGGGGGAGAACTGTTCGATCGAATCATCGCCAAGGGTTCCTTCACCGAGAGAGACGCGACACGTGTGCTGCAGATGGTGTTGGACGGGGTGAAGTACTTGCACACGCTGGGTATCACGCACCGGGACCTAAAACCTGAGAATCTGCTGTACTACCACCCAGGAACAGATTCCAAAATCATGATTACGGACTTCGGGCTGGCGAGTGCTCGGAAGAAGGGCGATGACTGCCTGATGAAAACCACGTGTGGGACCCCGGAGTACATTGCTCCCGAGGTGCTGGTCAGGAAGCCGTACACGAACTCTGTGGACATGTGGGCACTGGGCGTCATCTCCTACATTCTCCTGAGTGGCACCATGCCCTTCGAAGATGACAACCGCACCCGCTTGTATCGGCAGATCCTGAAAGGAAAATACAGTTACTCAGGCGAGGTGAGTGTGGCGGGAGTGATGGGGAGGGGAAGTCAAGGAAGAAGCTCTCCCTAGGTGGGTTTTTGTGATGGCCAGAAGCTGGCTGTCGTGTGCAGGGTGGTAACGTTACCAGGGTTTAAAAAAAAAATAAAATCTGTGATTCTGGCTTTTAAAATCCTTTCCTGTTTGCTTTTAAAACTGCTTCCATATCAGCACAGTGAGCTCTTTTAAGAGGGGTGTGCAAAGAAAGAGGAGGTCTCTTCCTGTAGAACAGAGCTGGGATGCTTGTGGATTGCTACCTGGGGAGACCTCAGCCGTGGTCAGCTGCTGTTTGGCACTTCACCATTGGAACTCGTGCCAGGGCGAGTGCTTGCTGTGTAGTGTGGACATAGCTAGTCTGATTTCTGATACAAATCCAAGTGTGGTCAGAAAAATACCTTTGCTGAAAGGCAAGGTTGTGGCAGACAAAGGGGCGCTTGCTGCTTAGATCTGGAGATGGGAGCACTTCTGAAACCGATCTGCGTTGTCTCCTGAGCTTAGTTCGTGCCAAAATTGAGGAATCAAGGATAGGGTTTTTTTAGATAGCGATGGAAAGAGGAACCTTGGGGGATAGGTTTCAGGCAGACGATGGGTGTCCCTGCCCTCCCAGAGTCCCATCGCTCTGCAGAACGGCCGGCTGCCAGGCTGGCACAGCTCTTGCTGACTTGCTTCTGGTCGGGGTGGGAGAGCTCGATTACCAGGCGGCTCCTCTGCCAGCACAGCTGCCAGGGGCAGACGTAACCTCACTAAGAATCACGCCTGTACAGATGGGGCTATCCAAATTCGCAAGTGGCGTTTCTGCCTATATCCCTCACTGGCAATACTGAAAAATGAAGCTTTTCTAACTTCCTTTTTAATAAGAGAGTGTTTAGCTTCCTGAATGCCATGGTTTTGTGAGATGAAGCCCACTGGGAAAGTGTTACTGAGTGGCTAAGCTTCCGATTCTAAAATAACAGTAAAATAACTGTCAAAAAAACAGAGAAAGTTAATGATTGTTCTCGTGTTTTTAGGTATGACAGGTACGCTGGCGTTTTGGTGATGGGTGGAAGGAGTCTAACGTTTTTAAACATACTAAGCTGCTTTAGGATTTTTGTTTAAAAAAAATAAATCTCTCTCCGGATGTGTTTCAGAGGTGTCAGTAAGTCTTTCATACTTTAAAGCTGTCAGGGCAGCTTGTGTTAATAAACAGAATATCCAGGTTAAATGAAACGGAAGAATATTGGCATTTGCATAAGAGGCCACTGAGGAGAGCCCAGATTTGACGGGTGTGTGGATCTTGTTAGATCTTCCCATGAGCGCTCCTCAGAAGGTCCCTGGTATGCAGAGGAGNCACAAAAGGGAGGAGTCCTAAACTCTCAAATCGGGNGCTTTCTGGACCGGGTGTGTTACTGCCTTCAGAAACCGCAGTACTGGCTGTGTTGCTTGCTGAAAGGATTCTATCGACGGCTTCCTTGGACTCCGAGCTGCAGCTGACTTCGGCAGCCTTTGCTGCTTCTGTTAATTTGCTGCATTAATACGATGTGTTAACCAGTTGCAACTGGGTTATCCTCGTGCAGGAGATCAGTTACCAGCCGTGTGTGACGTCTGCAGGGGAAGGCAATGTCCTTGTTACCTGGCTTACCTTATAGCCAGAACCAGCGGAGATGCTGGAGTAGTTTCCTCATGTGAAGCCGGTTTACTCTGACGTTTGTTGCCTGGCAGAAGTCACTCCAAGTGCATGCAGCTCCTCGTAGTTTCCCATTCAAGCAGTGGGGTGGGTGCCAGCTTGGCTCAGCCTGGGTGTTGGCCTCTGGACAGCAGATTTGAGAGCTTGCTGGATTCCTTGGCTAAACTCAGGTTTGGTCTTTTTTAGCTCACACTGTTATGTTCGTCTTGGCCGTTCATTTTTCTCCTCTCCTTCCAGTTCTTGTGTTGTGAGGAACCAGCATGGTGGGTGTTTGGGGTTTTTCTTGGTGCAAGTTTTCCCTTTTATTTTGGTTCCCTAGTTCTGTGGGCCCCATACCTCGAGGTGCCAGAAGGCCAGCGAGGCCACTGACTCTGAATTTGCTGCTTCCCTTTGGGGAGCTGTTTCTATTCTTAGCCTCTGTAATATTCTGTGATAAAGAGTTCATATATTATTTAAAAAACACATGGAAAAGGTGTTCCCTTCTCTTAGTTTTTATTTGCCTCTGCTCATTTAACTGGTGTTTCTATGTACGTCTCCTTAACCCCCTTTACTTCAGAAACTGGTGAGCAACTTTTCCATGTCCACCTGTCAGTTATCTTTATACTTCTTTAGAGCCTTGTTGTTGTTTTTTTTTTGATGCTGAAGATCCATCTGCGTTTCATGCCTCCTGTGGGATATATTCCATAGATCTGATTTTTGCTGTTACCCTTCCCTAGGCTGCTTGTGACTTTTGAGACAGGACGATGTGTGAGCGCTGTGGCTTTGTGTGGTGGCACAGAAAGGTGTCTCTGGTTGCTCACTGCTTCTGCCCGTAGGGTTTCTGGCACTGTATTTGTTTCTTTGACACCTCTGAGCATTTATTTGGCTGCTGCTGATGAGAGTGGTCTGCTGTGACTCCGCTCAGGAAACCTTTTGTTAGTAGCTGGTTTGGGGATGTCATGGTGTACATGTGATTTGGTGCGTTCCCTCAGTGTCTCCACCCCTCAGTGCGTGAGCCTGTGTTTAGTGACATTGGATTTTGTGACTGTCATTCAACTTTGTCACTTGCTATTTTTACCTTTTTGCCAATTTTTGGCTAAAGTTTAACATGCTCCTCAGGACAGGTTCTGCCTGTTACTGTGAAATGTGGTACTTCTGGAGTCTTAGAAGGAGGTGGTGGGATGCAGGTTTGACACCCGGTAAGTGGCGCTGATGATACTGAGCCACGGAGGTTAAAGCCAAGGCATGATGTGGGGAGCATGGAGAGACCACGTGATAAATGGGCTGAGGTTTGGTGTGGACAAACCTGAACTGGTCTCATGGGAGGATGCACAGTTGGAATTTGCTGTAAATGATGGTGGACCCAGGAGGTGGTGCTTGCCCATCAGAAGCAACAATCTGAGGTTAAACACTGCTAAACATCATCTTGATACTTGTGATCAAAACCCAACTGATATTTGGAATTAGTGTTAACTATTGCTGGTGTCCTTGCTGTGCTGTGCCCATCATCCTCCTGCGCTTGAATGTTGAGTGCAGTTCTGCTTCCTCCTGAAAAAAACCCCACAACCTAGACTTGGAAGGCGTATGAAGAAGGACAGTGTGAATAATCAAAGGTGTGGGCTGGCTTCCATCCAAAGAACAAGGGAACGGACTAGGGCCCTTCCTCTAAAAAAAAGACAAGTTTGAGGGGAGCCTCTGCCCAAACTCAGTCCAGCTGTAGGCAGAAAAGGGAGAGGGAGTAGAGAGCAACCGTTTTGAGCATTCCCTGGGATAATTTAATTTGACATCCTCTGATGCTTGTGCCCGAACTGAATTGTTTTGAGATATTTTGTGACTTCATCGCGACGAGGGCCGCTGGGTGCTTGTGGCTCATGTACCCAGAGGCAGCACGTGTGCTTCAGAGGAGCCTTAGACTGTGTGTTTTGAGAGTGCCAGTGCACAAGCCTGAAGCATTGGAAGTGTCACCCCATCGCAAATGATACGCTTTAGGAGGCTGTTATGGATACTGTGGGTGACAGGAGTGGTTGGTTTGGGAAGCTGTAAACGTTTTACTGCTTGGAAAGCAAAGGTGTGTCAGCCAGTAGCCTCTATACCTTGTCCAGATGCTTTCTGTTCTTCCAAAGCCAGGGAGAGTGGATGCTTTAGTTTACCAGTGTAATTAAGCCTATAGCCCTAAACTGCAGGTGTGTTTGACAGTAGCCAGGTATCAGCAGGAGATGCAGTAACGGAATGCCTGCTTTGTGAATAAATTCTAGGTGGAAACAAAGTGAGCCAGAGATTTAGAGGTGTCTGGCACGTTTCCCACAATCTTGCCAGCTTTCTTAAAGCCATCTTCTGGACTTTAAGCGCTTCCAAATTTCCGGTGTAGAAAATTGCTCTTCTTTTTTTGTGTTAACACTGGAAGAGGTTGGAAGATGTCAGAAATGAGGCTGTTGATAAGTTCATTAGACTAATGGAAATGGCAGGAGCTGTATGTCCTGGTTTATTTGGAACAAGAATGAGCAGAATAGTTGACTGCGTGCAGAAATGTCAGCCTGGGATAGGTGCAGGAGCAGAGATTTCGTGGGAACAGCTGCTTTTTCCCTCCATAACGTGAACTTCGAAGATGTGCAATGGAAAAGGAAATGTTAAAAGAAGCCTGTGAGGCCAAGTGACCTGAGCTGGCAGCCTGAGCTGTGGGGCTTAGACGAGTTTCGGCAGGGCGGGAGGGAGCCGCCTCCCGAGCGGTGTTGCCATACCATGTCACGCAGCAGCAGAGCTGTGAGCTTGCTGAGCATCAGTGCTGGGTCCCACTTTTTGAAAGGTCTGGCCTCAAAACCTGGTCAGAGAGGACAAAGCCGTACTGAGAGCGGAATAAAAGCCAAGATGCATGCTGACCTGAGAAGCAGCTCCATCCTCTTGAAAAACAAGTGAGCTCATGTCCAACTAATGTAGTTGCTTTCTGACCGGGACCCTCTTACCACCGCTCTCCTGTTCCTGGAGCGCGAGGCCTGTTTGAAGAGGCTGTTAGCGAATCGATAGGAGAGGGCTCCCATAATGGTTTATTCAGGTATAGCTGGCGTCATGGCTCTGATTATCTCTTGTGTCTCCTTCTGTACTTTCTGAGCTGCTTGGAGTAGTGGGTAGGGTGAGGGAAGAAGAAAAGCTGGCTTTGTAACTTGGCATGCTTTTTTGCTGAGCATCTCCGAGTAAAGGTTACGCGGGTTATTGAGACTGCATTTGATGTAGCCTGCTACAAAGTCATTCTCTTCTGCTTGTTTTGTCAGAACTCGCTGGAAAGAAAATTTGGCAATATTTAATTGAAATCTTGGGGATAAAACTGATTTCTGGGGATCGCTTTGTAGCTTACAAAGTTGTCTGAGGAACAAAGCTGTAATTCCATTCACCCTTTCCTTTGAATGTGAAAGTGCAGAAATGAACGTCAGACCATCATTATCCTGCTAAGACGGGCTTGCTCTGGTTCTGTTTCAAAGCTTGTCCTTCTCGTCACTGCTGATACTTTTATGTCACTTTACACACCTGGGAAACTTGTTGGAAGAAGAGGAGGATCATATATCTTGTGGATAAATTGGGAGACTGAGCTAGGGATTGTTCTGGTTTTGGTATCTGATCTGGGCAGATCCTTTCCCCTTGTGGTCCGTTTTCCTGTTCATCAAACGGAAGCGGCTTTCGGAGGTGTGCTCACCGGGGGTGAGGCTGGCGGGTGCCTCTTCATCTAGTGGAAACATCTCTCAATCAGTTTAAAACCAAAAAGCTAGTTCTAAATGATGGTGCTGGTGAATACATTGGTAAGTGTAACACAAGGCAAGACATGTTTGATATCTGAAGGATGTTGGGCATTACACGTCTCTACGAACTCTGTCAGGCACTTGGCAGCCATGCGGAGAGATGGTCTGGTTCTGTGTGGCTTGCTTAAATTTTCCAGGGGTGTTTAATGAAGTTCCTCACTGAAGGCTCTTGAAGGAACTTTGCAGCTGTAATGTGACAGGGGCCTTTGCATGGATCAGCAATTTGCTGAAGATAAGCACATGGGTGAAATACGTGGTCAGTTCCATGGGGAAGGAAAAAACGGTTTGAAAGATCTGCTCGCTTCTGTCTGAAAGCAATCAGGACAAAGTTTGATAAAGAAGCTGCGCAGTCGCTGATGATGCATAGTTCTTCAGATGCTGAGAACGAGGACTGTGGACCTTAGAAGTCTGCCTGAGTTCAAAGAGCAACAGGACGAATTCATGGAAGACAAATCAGTGGAAAGAATGACATTAGAAAGTCACAAGTATGGATAAAGAGGTCCCTAAGCCAGAAATTTTTGAGGCTTGAGAGTGTTAATTGCGACATAGGGACTGTTTTCTTGGGCGCTCTCTCTGTATTTGCTGTCGGCTGATGTTGGAGACGCCACACGGGGCTGACCAGGTCAGCAGTCCCGTCGGCCGTCGATGGAGCAGGTACCGTGCGTCTCGTGCCTTTTGGCTTGTGCTTCGAAGGCAGCGTAAGTTCCACTGAGTCCGACAGTTGGAAACCAATCCCAAGGTTTATCGACTCCCACGGGCTACTTCTGCTTGCTGTGTGACGCTCCTTTGGAAAGGCTAGACATGTCAAAAGGGAGGAGGGTAAATGTTTCCCACTAAATGGAAGTGTTGTGGAACTCTTTAATTACGACCCAGTGCTGGAATTCCCTGTAGGCGGGTAAAAAAGCAGGCAATCGAGACAGACTAAGTAGTAATAAAAAGTGCATTTTGCAGATGGTAAAATTATTTTAACTTCCCCTTCTCCTGCACAGTTGTTGTGGGGTTTTGTTATTCCCTTGGGACAAAGGAGTCTGTTGTTACAGTATACATCTATAGAGAAAAATGTAGCATGAATCGTGCTCTGCTTGCGGCTCTGCCCGTCTCTGCTCAGTGACTCATTGGGATTTGAAGCGTGAACGCAGAACCTGCCTAGTCGCCTGGCTGGCTTGCTCCCTGGTGCCCTTGGTAGGATGGCTTCGTTGTTTGGCAGCTCCCCTTGCCAGCTGGTTTTGCTGTTTAAGGTGTTGTTTACTTATTTCCTTTGCGCTCCCGACAACATCCCAAGATGCTGTCTTCCCATACTTGCCCTGCTGCTTCTCCTGTCCGACGTGGAAGGGTGACAGCAGTTTTGGGGATGGCTGCTGGAGGCCCCTGTCTAAGCGTTGGAGTGGTTCTCTCTGATCCCGTGGGCGTGCAGTGCCTTTCCCTGCTGACTGCATGCGGGATGTAAACCCTACTGTAGCTTCAGAAACAGGAGAGCCGTGCATGTGGAGGTGTGTTCAGAAACATGTCCCCTTCAGACCAAGGAGTCCTGTAGGTCTTCACCAAAGTCAGATTCTAAGGCTTGCTCTTTCTTCATTGAAAAGCTGGCCTTTTCTCTCTGTCTGAACAGCAAACCCTTCAGCCAGGCGATCATTTGAAGTTTGAGCCTTTGCAACATCCCTTTCTCCGGACTCAACACGTGCATTCTGGCTCTGCTGTCACACAGGCAGATCTCTGCTGCACACTTCTTGTGTAGCTGGTTTCTTTGGCCACATCCACCCAGACTTCTTCTCCTCCATCTGTCTGGGTTACCTGCGCTTGCTCCCTAGGCTCCTTTGCAAGCTGGCTTCACCTGGGCTGTGGGTGCTTGCTGGCAAGGATCGTGGTGCAGAAAGGGAGTGCTGGGGTCTGTCAGCCTGGATAACCAGCGAGTCTGCAAACTTGTTTATATACATGGGCTTCAAGTGGTCGCAGTATGGAAAAATAACGAAGATGCACATAGAAATATTGTAAGTAACGATTTTTTAATACTTTTTGTAGTGATGTCACTTTGTGAAGTTATGTCAGGTCAAATAAAGAGCACCTATTTCTAAATCTAGATGCTATTATTGGTGATTACTTTATGAAGAAATTGAGGTCATTCATGACATGGTTCTGCTTTTTATTTTGCAACTCGCTGATGAGCGCCGGTCCAGACAGCATCAACAAACGGTTGGTCGGGCTTCCTGCAGTACAGGGTTGCAGTACGTACTGCTGAACGTAACATTACAGGAAGATTTGGGCACGAAGTGACCTCAGGAAGGCTCTGGTCCAAGCCCCTGTTCAGAGCAGGGCTAAATGTAGAGCTAGATGATGTTCCTTAGCACCTTGTTCACTGAGGCTTTGAGAGTTTCCAAGGATGGAGATGTCAGCACCATTCCAGCCGGTCCTGGGGCTGCCCCAGTCTCGTGGAAACCGTGCTTTTTCTTTACATCCAGACAGATTTTACCTGGTTGCAGCTTGACAGTCCCCGCTTGCCTTTCCACTGAGCATCTCCAAGGCACCTGGTGTGGTGTCAGCCTCGCTGTAGCTGCCCTGGCAGCACTGGCAGATGCAGTTAGATCCCGTCCCGTTTCTCCAGCTAGCTGAGGTTCTTCTGGATGGCGGCCCTGCCCTCCTGCATGTCAACAACTCCTCCAAATCTTGGTCAAAAGCAACCAAGAAGCAAACACTAAAAATTCCAATGGTGAAGAGAGATTTGCAGCTCAAATGGCTTCAGAGCAGAACCAAAGGAGAGGCTGAATGCGCAGATTGTGTGTGCGTAGCCTTTCTTTTTTCCCTCCTTGAGCATTCAGCAACTTGATGATCATCTACCCTAGCATGGAGTTGAAAGCACGGAGTTAAATGCAGGCAGTGAATAAACTCTGCCGGTAGCTGTGGGTAGATTCGGGCTGGAAGAGCTCGCTTAATTACAAGAAAACCAAGTTACCCTAGTAGATGAGTGGCGTAGTGTGGATGGTGTTCCCATGAGACTTAACTCTGTCCATGTGAGTAAAGAAATGAAATGCTTTCTCCCCAGGCGGCTTTTTTCTCCCGGCAGGTGGTCACAGAAGCCAGAAGAACGAAGAGTGCTGGCAGTATGTTAGCGACCTGTTAGCCTGTGCTGTCAGGCGCAACCTGGCAGGCAGTGAGATAAAAATACAAAAAGCCATTTCAAATCAGCTGCTGCGTGCTTACGGGATGAGGTCCGACCCCGGGTACCTCGGTGTGTCTGCAGAGCGCTTCCCAAGTATTCCTGTGATTGTCCTCGTTGTGGAGGCTTGTTGACAGGCCGCAGAGGGCTAGTAGGCCCTCAAATCCCTTGCGAGGTGTCGCAGAGGACACGGGTGACAGTCTTGTCAGTTTTAATGTTAATTTCCTGCATTTATTCAGCCTCCTGAGAGAGACTGGGGTAGAGCTTGAGCACAGGATTCTGACTCGGGCAGGAACTGGTTACTGCGTCACCTGTCCCTCTCCGAAGGGACCAGCCAGACATTGCATTAGGAGGACCGTGGTTGGATTTCCTATCGAATAACAAACTTGTTCGATAAAAGGCACAACCAGTAAAAAGAAACAGCAATTGCTCTTGGTAACCTCCTTCCCCTAAAAGCTGCAGATGGAAGTATGTAGTGGCAGAGATCTACAGGAGAAAAAACAGCCCAACTTCCGATTTTTGCATACTTGTATTTTAGTGTGGAAACTAATTTCGTGTAGGAGAGGAAAAACATTGTACTTGCATATCACAGAAAACGTCTCTCCACAATTCCTGTCGCTTTGCAGAAGAGTTCAGTCAGCAGAGCACAAACGTTCTCAAATTTTGGATGTGGCTTTTTAGAGAACAGTAAGTTTTGCATTGATGCTGCAACAGGTGTGATCCTCAACTGGCTGGCTGCCAGTGCTGTGCGTCTGCACTTCTGGTCACTTAGAATTCATTACATGTGCCTATGTAATTAAAAAAAACAATCCATCTCTTGTTGTTTTGATGACAAAAAGCATAGCCACTTTAAAAAGAGAAAATTTGGAAAAATTTGGAAAATTTGGAAAATCATTGAGCCTGATGAAGTTCAACGAGGGCAAGTGCAGGGTCCTGCACCTGGGGAGGAGCAACCCCATACACCAGTACAGGCTGGGGCGGACCTGCTGGAGAGCAGCTCTGCAGGGAGGGACCTGGGTGTCCTGGTAGAAGACAAGCTGGCCATGAGCCAGCAGCATGCCCTGGTTGCCCAGAAGGCCAATGGGATCCTGGGATGCACTGAGTGTGGGCAGCAGGTCGAGGGAGGTTCTCCTCCCCTTCTGCTCTGCCCTGGTGAGGCCCCATCTGGAGCGCTGTGTCCAGTTCTGGGCTCCCCAGTTCAAGAAAGATGAGGAGCTACTGG
>Ga0065711_1044943_pt1 | contig 13787 bp, 5 predicted proteins | sample Hoacrofraction12_FD_59098 | JGI IMG/M metagenome (GOLD analysis project Ga0065711, IMG submission 59098) | Hoatzin crop microbial communities from Cojedes, Venezuela - Epithelial fraction 12 v2 (version 2) | ecosystem: Host-associated > Birds > Digestive system > Esophagus > Crop | place... | reverse complement strand
AGTACTGACCCCTGGGGGACACCACTAGTTACCAGCCTCCAACTAGACTCAGCGCCACTGATGACAACCCTCTGAGTTCTGCCATTCAGCCAGTTCTCAATCCACTTCACCAACCACTCATCCAGCCCACACCTCCTGAGCTGACATCAGCCAGCTCCCTCTGCAGTTGTGTATGCACCCTATCAGGGCCCATGGACTTGCGTATGTCTAGTTTACTTAAGTATTCCCTGACCTGATCCTCTTCCACCAAGGGTAAGTTTTCCTTGCTCTGGCCTTTCTCTCTGATCTGTAGGGCCTGGTATTCATGAAAGCTAGACTTGCTGTCAAAGAATGAGGCAACCAAAGCGTTCAGTACCTCAGCTCCGTGTCCTGTGTAACCAGGTCCCCTTTCTCATTCAGCAATGGCCTCACATTTGTCTTCTTTTAGTCACCTGTGTGCTTGCAGAAGCCCTTCTTGTTGAATTTGACATCCCTTGCCAGATTCAATTCCAGGTGCAGATGCTGGCTTTCCTAACCATGCATGCTGATGGTGTTTCTATTTTCCTTCAAGGTCATCTGCCCCTACTTCCATCCTCTTTACTCTTCCTTTTTGTATCTGAGTTTTGACAGAGCTCCTTGTTCATCTATGTAGGCCTCCTGGCATTTTTGCTTGATTTCTTGCTCATTGAGATAGACTGTTTCTGAGCTTGGAGTAGGTGACCCTTGAATATCAACCAGCTTTCTCAGGCCCTCCTTCCCTCCAGGGCTATATCCCACAGGACTCTTCAAGCAGATGTCTGAGGAGGCCAAAGTCTGCTCTCCTGAAGTCAAGCACTATAATCTTGCTTTTTTCCCTCCTCTCTCCTCTGAGGATCCTGATGCCAATATCCAGTTAATATCTACGGTGTTGAACAATCCAAGTAAGACTGCTCTTCTTGGACAAAATTTATGTCGTAACACTAATAGTTTTGAAAACTGGGACACATCACAGGTTCTAAGATTTAATCTTATCTTTTGCAGACAGAGTAAAACTCTTTTACCACTCCTCTACAAGAACCAAAATCAAACCAAAGTCCATGAAAATGTATCTACAGTTATAATAGGAGCGTTAGGCATCCAATGACTTACAAAGTGACCCTTCCTTTGACACTTTTTTATCACAAGGCATGCTAATAACAGAGAGGTACCTAGAAGGGTGCTTATAACATCAGACGTAGAGATCAGAATATCCTCTCTGATATGTATTAATTTTTTAATGGAATGACCTTTAAATATTTCACAAATTTCCCCAGGGTTGTATTCATAATCTTGAAAAAAAATAGAGTTTGTATTTTTCTTTAGACATTTTTTAGTTAAAATATGCCTTTTCAAATTATTTTAAAAACTTATACCTATCTAGAATCCACTTTTACTTTTGTCCCATGATATCATGGTGTCCCATGATGTCCCGCAATGGGGGTTGGACTAGACGACATTTAAAGGTCTCTTTCAACCCAAACTATTCTGTGATTCTTTGTAATGATTACATCAATTCCTGTTTGTGTACAATTTCCCCTGTAAATGAGTTGTTGTCTGGTCTTCCAATTTTAATTGATATTATTCTGCTTGCTCCTCAATATACTTGTATCCACATTCATATTCTTTTCCATACGAATACAGAGATAAATATAAACACATATCTATTTGTCTATAAGGATATAGGTACACTCACAGAATGAAGAGTAATTAATTCAGATCTAACAGTCAGATGCTTTCACATTCTGTGAAAAGTCAATATCAAACACCGGATGTAAAGGAAACAAAATATTCACCTAATTTCTTTCAACTAACTAAATGCAGAACGTCTACAATAAGATTGTCAGTCCTGCATAATTGAATTACAAAGTACTTTGTTTCTTTAATCTCAGTCTAAGAGGTGAATCAAAACTTCCTTCCAATTATATGGAGTTTGTGGATATTGACAGCTTGCAAATATTTTGATTTTAATGATTCATAGAGAAAGATATATCTGACTTTTCATAGTGGTAGTACATCTCTATACAAAGGATTGCTGTGTAGACAATGGAAGGAGAGGAAAATGGTTAGACAACTTTTAGAATGATGCAGAAGGACGTGTCATTGATAAACATGTGTATTTTAGTAAATCCAGGAATCTCGTGTTTCATAAAGATACTATGTATTTATCTACATAGTTTCACTGCTGGGATTTATCGGGGTGGTTTTATGTGGTGCAGGTCAGGGCTTCTGTATGGTTATGAAGAAGAGGCATTACCACCATGCAGGGAACTAACTTCTCCATTCTGTCTGACCTCCAATGCAGCCTAATTCCTTCATATCTTTGGCTTCTAAAGACTGATTCATAGCTCAGCTTACCATTTGCATTAAATTACATTGTGATCTTTATTTATTATAGTCAATAACCTGGATACAAAAGGTATTTATCTACTTCACCTTTAATTTCCTGCTTTTGTAAAGGGTCATCAGTAGCTGAGCACTTAGTATTTGCACCGAGTAATTCTATCGAATAATACATGTGGCACCATGAACATTCCAGTGAGTGTGCTCTTGTTTATATTATTTATTCACTTTTATGCTGACGACAGCATTAAATACATGGGTTTGCCAAGTCAAAGAATATTATTACCAGAATTCCAAAGTCCTTTTGAACAGTTGTATCCCTGTAATTGTTCATTATTAGGATAATGAATACATTGGCCACAAAGGAGAGAATTCCTGCTCAATCCAAGGGTAGGTCTTGGACTGTAAACGAATGCAAAATAGTAAAGACAGTAGGAATTTGTTAAGAGTATTCTACCTGGACTTTGGCATAATATCCATCTAGCTGTGCAGAGTGGAAAGATTAACAAGCACTGTCTTTTTCAATGTATCAGAGATACAGAATGGGCTAGGTGGTAAGCTAATTTATTGCTGATTAAGATCAATAGAAGATAACTTCCCTCTCTTTCTCTAAGACAAAGGAAATGGAAGAGCAATTGTAGCTTAAAATTTCATGGTTACTCTGAAGTGCGGCCAATTTGGGAGTGTGCAAAAGGCTTCAAAATCTCTGTGGATTCATCTATACAACTCAGACAACATTTTGAGGACTTTTTTTACATATAAAAATTTCATAAAAACCCTTTTTGTTGTAACAATTCATTCTTTTAACCTAATTCACTACCCAAATTCTGCTCTCATTTCCCTGTAGTTTTGTAATAGCATATAAAGAGACTGAAGAAGATATATAGGCTTTTGTACATAATGCAGTAATGAAGAGCTTTTTATAAGATATCATTACAGCTTTAAAAGTCCAGGATAGTTTTTGAAACAGTATGGTAGAAGAACACATTTTCTGCTATGTGCTTGCATTTCTCTACCGATTTCCAGAACAAGTGAGTTATCTTTTGGCAAACATTCTGCAACATCATATTGTTTTAAGGCCCTATCTCTTTGTTTCTGTCCTTTCCACGTTCTTTGGTTCAAATTCCAAAGAAAACCTTTCTCTAATCTTATTGGGCAAAATATTTACAGATTCATTGTACATTTTACTATTGTGATGATTTTGAGATTTGTATCTAACATGAATAAATATGGCAAATGAAACAGAAAGATTCAAGACTGTGTTAATTTTTCTAGATGCCCTTTCTTGGTTATCTGACTCCATCTATATCCTCAACAATTTTTTTAACTATTACATAGCAGATTTTTCTAATCACAAGCAAATATTTGCTCATATTTTAAATATTACATAGGTGATTTTTCTTATCGTAATTAAACATCTGCTCATATCTTAAAATATAACAGAAGGCCAAACAGAATATGTATTAATCTACCCATATTTCAATAACTTTTTTTTTAAAGGTTGAAAAATGTTCTGCTCTTGGAATAGGTGCGGTTAATCTCTATGCCAATTTATTTTTCTCTCAAATTGCAAGTTAGAAATCAGAATACAGTCAATAAAAGTCTTCTTTCTATCAAATGTTTCACTTCTATCCTATATTAGGTTTGAGCTAGAACAAATCCATATGTGAGCAAAGCTAATGAGCCTCAAGTAAAATGCATAACCTCTATCTATCCAACACAGTAAGATACTGAAACTGAGAACAAACATCAGTTATAGCATTGTTTCCCGCCAAATCTTAATAACACTTGTCACTTTTAAGTGTCTTTTGGAAGATTTAGAGTTTCTATCGAGTACTTCATCTAAGATCAAATTAAAGTCTCAGGCAATTATGCTATACTCATTTACTCTGAAACAAACACTATCTGTTTTGTTCAGCAGAGTGGCCTGAAAGTGCAGAGTGGGAAGCATCTCTCACAGTTACTACCTTGTAATATCAGATTCTCAATCTCTTTTTTTTTTTTTTTTTTTTAAATTTAGGTTAGATTTTTCTATAAAGAAGAAAGTTGTGAAAGGAAGAATGGGTTTGTTTGGTTCTCCACCTCCCCTCGTCACTGTTGAATTTATTTATGGTTAATGACTGTACATTTTTGAGCAACTGTACAAGACTGTTAGTCATTAACATAGTAATTAGAGGTACATTTATAATATAATTGTGAATCTAAGTTTAAGCAAACAGTTACCACAGTTCCTAGAGATCCAAAGTTATTTACATTCCATACTATTAGTATGTAAAATACCTATACACCCTCAATACACCTCATAAAGATGCTAAAATTACTCAATGTAAAAAAATATCTTTACAATATAAACCTCTGGCTAAATTTCATCCTTGAACTTCACTCTACTTGGACATTCCTTCAGAAGTACCTTTCTCTTAACTGTCAGTGATAAAAATTGGCCTGTTTTTCCCATATATTCTGAGCACACTTTGATGTTTTGCCTGCCAGAGTGATTCAGCACTACACTGCACACTTTTTTCAGACTTCACAGAGGACTTTGGTACCATTTAACGTACCATACCACTAATGTCCATCCCTCAAACTAGTTTTACAAAAATAATGGGAGAACAAATGTGTGAGAATTAGGTTATTTTACCTTTACAAGAAATAAGAGAAGTTTGACATCTGGACTTTTTTTGGTCTGAAAAATAGTTGGGTCAACCAATTGGGAGATATACTTGTCATTTATCTTAGCTGCCCCAAATTCGATCCTTCTCATACTCAGCAGATGTGAGATATGATAATGCACTCTTGGCCATGTGGAATGTTTGGCAGTGAGATAGGTACTGTGTGGCCACGTGTGGTGTGTTGACACTGACTAACCTCTAGCTGCCCACCAAACTACTCTATCACTCCCCGTCCGTCAACAAGATGGGGAGAAAATACTACAGATAAGCTCGTGGCTTGAGATAAGGACAGGCAGATCACTTACCAATTACAGTCACAGGTAAAACCAGACTTGAACTTGGGGAAATTAATTTTATTTATTGCCAATTGATTGTAAAAGAGCACGATAGTGAGAAATTAAATAAAACTAAAAACACCTTCCCTCAGCAACCCTCCCTTCTGCCCAGATTTAACTTCACTACTAACTCTCCTACCTCCTCCCCCTGAGCAGTGCAGGGGAATGGGGAATGGCGGTTGCTGTCAGCTCAACGCTTTGTCTCTGTGACTCCTTCCTCCTCATGCTCTTCTCCTGCTTCAGAGTCCCTTCCATGGGATAGTCCTTCATGAGCTCCTCCAATATGGATCCTTCCCGTGGGCTGCAATTCTTCGAGAACTACATTAGCATGGGTCCTTCCTGCAGGGTACAGTCCTTCAGAAATAAACTGCTCCAGCATGGGTCCCCCATGAGTCACATGTCCTTCCAGAAAACCAGCTGTTTTGTGGGGTCCTCTGCATGGGCCACAGATCCTGCCAGGAGCCTGCTCCAGCATGGGCTTTCCAGGGGTTGCAGCTTCCTTCAAAGCACATCCACCTGCTCTGGCATACAGTCCTCCATGGCTGCAGGCTGGATATCTGCTCCACTGTGGTCTTCCATGGGCTGCAGTGGGACAACCTGCACCACCGTGGTCTTCACCATGGACTGAAGGGGAATCTCTGCTGTGGTGCCTGGAGCAACTCCTCCCCCTCCTTTTTCACTGACCTTGGTGTCTGCAGGGTTCTCTCACATATTCTGACTCTCACAGATTTTTAACCTTTCTTAAATATGTTATCATGTTGCTGATGGGCTCAGCTCTGGCCAGCAGAAGGTCCATTCTGGAGCTGTGCAGAACTGGCTCTGTCTGACACGGGAGAGCTTCCGTTGTCTTCTCACAGAAGCCACTCATGCAACACCCACTGCTACCAAAACGTTGCCACATAAGCCATGTGTTGTCAAGATTAAGATGCTGTAAAATAAAAACAAAACAGATGTCTAAGGAAATTATTAGCAAACATTTTGTGTTGGGCAATAAAGGGTAAGGATTTTTCAGGATCTCGGGCTGAATTTATGCACATGACATTCATGACTTTGTATGTGAAGGCCTACATTAGCACTCTGAAAATTTACCATCTAGGTCTAAGAGGAAATAATTACTTGATCTTTATTTCTAAACACCTCTAAGTTATATAGAGAGAAGTTTCCTTTGTTTTAAGATTCAGAAAAAGTACTCATCAAAAAGAGTATATAATTTCCACTCTTTCAAGAGTCTTTATACTTCTGGCCTTTCTTGATATACTCTTTACAACTATTAAATTCAGCCATATGCTTCAGATATGTATTGCTGTCTTTGTTCAGAAAAGTTTCTTCGGACTTTTTCACTGTCAACAGTTTACCCGAGAATCACTGACTTCTTATTTGCCTTTTACCAGTCATGACAAAAGAATTGTACAAAGGGACCTTGCCAGTAATACAGGAAAAAGATTAATAGATGAAGTAAGCAACGTAGAATACTAGAACAATGTTAAAGCTACTTACTATAGATCACACAGGCAATACATCATTGAGATGACTTGCATTGATGAAAGAGTGAAATCTGATAGGTAAGAGAGAAGCCAGTCAGAAGACATCAGAAGCAGCAGAATTCGAGGAGTTCTCTTTAATACTTCTTAGTTTTATTGAACAAGAAGCGTATTAGAAGAGTAAAAACCCCTTGTGCAAACATAAACAGGTTCAGATGTGAAGATAAAATAGGAAACACATAGTGAAATAACTTGTTGATAAGGCATAGCAATCAAACCTCCTGTAGTTCACAGACTGGAGTAGGGAGGAATGAAAACAACCTAAAATACTCTCAAAGGCACAATGGAGACTCTATAAAATGTGAAAACAATAGCAACATTTTGTAAGTGGGGTTGCACACTAACAAAGGAATAAACAAAGAAGCTGTAAAAGTGGGAAGTTCAGAATCAGCCATGAAAAATCAGGCCATTCTCACGCACAGATGTCAGTCTTAAAATTTAGGGGAAAGTGTGTCCAAATCCACATCCAAAATGCATCACTTAAGCTCATCTCTCACAGAAATTAATGTAGATTAAAAATTTACAGAGGAAAATCTATTTAAATTTACAGCATAGAGGTATGGAGTGCTATCTGATTTATATATGCCCAAATTGTGCCATTCTTCATGTTCTTCATATTTGGCTGAATGGTGTGCTTTAAATCACAACTCAAGCAAAAAAAAATCACAGCCTTATGAGAGTGTCAATTTTTTTGATATGTATTTTGCCACACTTAAACCACATTCATTCTGTTGCTTATAACACTTAACAACTTAAAACAGTTTTATTGTAGTGCAATTATGGGTTGGCGTAGAACTCCATAGTTGTTTTCTTGCTTTTTTGTCATCCTTGCGCTAAATGTAATGAACAAAAATATCAAAATCAGCCTGTGACTATGTGATTCACTACTTCTGCGTCCTACCTACTCTAATACATACGTCAGTGCAGTACAGTGGTTAAAGTCATGGTAGTATTGGAAACTAATAACAAAACTCTCTTTCACTAAGACTGAAATATTGCCTACCAAATGCAATTTAAATTCAAAACTTGTGTTCAAATATTTGTGTTATCTCTAAAGTTAATTTCTCTTCAGAAGCACAGTAGGCTTCTTACATTAATAAACATTGTGATCATTGGAAGAGCTTGAATTCTGATTGATGTATTGTTCTATTTACTAATCTGTACAGAGCACTGCGATAATATGGAAAGCTATTATAAACATACAAATTGAAGAAACATAAAAATAAATAAATTTCAGGAAAATACCACAATATTTAGACTGCTGGGTAGAATTAAATAATTTTCGCCTTTTGGGTTCTGTAATATTCTCTGTAGATTCTTATATAACTTTCATCATTTTAACTTCGATGTGTGAGCTGATAATTCAAAAAAGATCCTTCATGTTGTTTTTTGTTTCATCCTGTCATCAGAGGGAGAAAACATATGCAGTGAAACATTGGTACATGTACAGTTTAAAATAAGCACCATCCCCCTCCAAATATGTGCCTCTTGCTAGGTATTTATGTTTGAGGATAAAAGATTGTAAACTTTCCTAGTATTTGCACTAGGAGATAGTAATGGTCTTCAATTTCTGGAAAAGATGATTTGTACTCAGCTGTGCTCTAATGAAAATGTCTTCCTGGCAAGACAAGCTGTTGCCTCTTTTTATTCAAGAGGGAAGAATTTGGTATCTGCAAAATTGTTATTAAGAACAATATGTAACAGTCGGAAGAGAGATGCACTGTTCACTGGGATGGCAAAATGTAATAGCTGTGCTGTCATTCCACATCACTGACATGCACAGGTAAGTAAAAGTAAAGCAATCAATAGCGTGTATATTCGTGTTACACTACATATCTATAAATACCATCACTGGGATAATTATAATCTACTTTGTCACTGACAGCCCAGTTTTTGTACCTCTGCTTGGAAGCCCAGTAGTCCATACTCTCCAGCACCTCACTGAGTAGTGACAGAGTAGTGAGTTGTTGCACATCTGACAGAACTAATCACAATTTCATATGAAGCTGCAACAATTAGATATCCATGAAGATAGCAAAGAAGCATAGAAACAGTTTCTTTAACAATTAAGCAGAGATAGGTGGTATTTAATCTATGGGAAGCCAGCTGCCCATCTCTCTCCATTGACTGCAGATGAACCCTAACTCATTGACATAGGCATCACCTCGCTAAAGGTAGGTGAGTGGTCCCAGCCCTGATGTTAGCAGGCATATTGTTCTAAATATCTTCAAAGTTACCTCTCTTCATTGACTGTGACTTTAAGTACTTATTTTAAAGGACTCTTTTATGAAGTGCCTAACATTTAGCCACCAAATTATCCATGCAGATTAAGCAGAATGCATTTCCCTTATCGTTTTTTAATTCAGCTGTTTTAAGTAGCATTAGTTCTATGATACAATACCAGTAATATTTATACACAACAGGAAGTACACGTGAATTCTCAAAACAAGATCCGTTTCTCACAGATGTATTCCAGGCAAAAGTCACATATAATGACTAATACCAGCTGGCTATTTGTTGTCATACCTTTTGATGTTGGATTTTTTTTAGCCTTCAGGCTTGAGGGCCTTCATTGTAGCAAATCATTTCAACAGCACGTGGGTTGCATTGCACATGTAATAGTGCATATTTTTGTGGCAGCTGAAAGGTGCCTTTTTAAGTGTGAAAGAAGCAAACACAAAATTCAGATAAGCTGTTCAGTATCAAAGCAAGAATCCCTGATTTTAGTTCTTCCTCAGCAGCTAAACATAGACAATATGGTGAGGGAGAGATTAGAGGCAATGGCACTTAAAAGAAGAGAAGCAATTTTGTATCATTATGGCCTAGAAGTGATTGGACAGGAAGGGACGAAACCACCTCAGAGCATCCTTAAAAATGACTGTTAGAACACTGGCAGCATTCATGATAAAAATAGATGCATGACGGAAACTCTGGAGAGACTTAATTCATACATTCATACATGGTATTTGTCCCTTGCCTGTGAGTTTGGCCTTGGTGTTTAGCCCTGTCTATATTTTCTCTAAAACTCACTATGGCATATTTGTACACTCCTCCACTCAGGTTTTGCTACAGAAGCCACACTTCAAGGCTGACAGAAATACAGAATAATAAAATGGCAAAACCACCCAATTGCACTGAATTTGAGTCTTGCAGGTATTAAAGTAAACTGATATTGACAGAACCCACCTTCTTGAATCAGAAAACAGAAGCAGATGTCTGTAAATGTCATTCAATGCATAATATAATAAATGTTGTTTACTTTACATATTCACATCCAAAATAACTCATAAACATTGGAGTTAGCAGTTGATGAGTAATGAGTAAAATCAACTCCAGTTTCACCCCAAGAAGCAATGTAATTTACATTTATGGGATATTATTTGTGTGCATTATTTATAGAGATTTTCAAATGCTACCGGTTGTCTTATTACTTTTAGAGGCTATTTTTCTGCTTATAAAGAGGATTATTACAGCAGAGCTGTTCACAGCTGGTTTGGTTGCCTTTGCAAGTAGTCAATGTTTTATTTCTGTCCTGGCTAAATCAGCCAGCAGGTGAAACTCCTGACTGGGAAGCTAAAGCAGCCTCCTTCAGGGCTGGCCTACTGCATATGGTAGCCTGGCCAAGTGGAGAGTGTCTCACTCCGCTGGAGTTAAATGCATGCTGATTGACCACCTGATGGCCTGGGGATATGTGAGCTCTACTTGGCTGCACCTGAAGTAGTTTAAATTGGCTTTGTAGACAGAGTGGTTGTGTGATACTAATCTATTTCTGGAGTGATGCTCTTGTCATGGCTTTGGCTCGGATAGAGTTAATTTTCCTCCCAGTAGCTGCTGTGTTTTGAAATCAGTATGAGAAGAATGTTGATAGCACTGATTTCTTTAGCTGTTATGAAATCAAGGACTTTTGCCAGTTTCTTGTGTTCAGCTAATGATCAGGTGTGCAGGACCTGGGAGGGAGCATAGCCAGACAGATAGCCAAGCTGGCCAATGGAAATATTCCATACCATAGAAGTCATGCTCAGTTTAGGAATGGGGTTGGCTGCAGGGCAGGAATCCTGAATTCTCTTTTCCATGAGTTCGAATCCTCTCTTGTTCGGGAGTTTGAACTTTTCTAGGATTTCGGTCTTTCTCAGGAATTTTGCAAAATTTGCAAAATTTGGCATTCTGTGATCGCTGCTTGGGGACTGGCTGTGAATCGGTCATCAAGTGGTGAAAAAATTGTATTGTACATAGTTTGTTTTGCATATTCATTATTATTAATATTAACAGCAGTATTAAATGTATTATAAGTATTTACTTTATAGTCTTATTAAGCTGTTTTTATCTCAGCCCACAAGTTTTACCTTTTATCTGTTTCTCATCCCCATCCCACTGGGGGGAAGGGGAGGGGTGAGTAAGCAGCTGTCACATCCTGGTTGCCAGCTGCTGGGTTAAACTACAATACCTCTCTCAGTCTTCAGGATGGTAACTAATCCAGAGAGGGAGAAGGTGCATAGATAATTCATTGCACTGAAGAAGGATATGGTATGAACTCAAACTTCAAAATGTTATGATTATTGAAGAGTTTGTAATGAGAATTTCCAAAAGCTGTAGTTCTGCTAGCATTTCAAGTGCATTAAAAAATGGCTGCACTGTATCTGTTGGAATTTTTTAATAAACAATAAGACATTATGAAGGTGAACAGTTAACACAGAAACTAAAATTGGAACTCCACAGATGGATAATATTGCTACTTCAAAACTGTGGGAGAAAGTGTGATTTTGGAACTTTCTAGCATTAATGCTTTTGACTTCTGTTGTTGTTGTTACTGGTTGATATTGGTTCATTAACTGTAGATGTTTTGCATATCATTTCCCTAGGCTGTGTGTTTGGAAGAGAAGAGCAATAATCCAGAAAAATATGGCTTACCCAGGTTTTGTAAATTCTTTCTTCTGAAGATAATTGATTTATAAATGTCTTTGTTTACAGTTATGTTAACCTACAAAAACACCAAACCTCAATCTGATGGTGGTGTACAGTCTAAACTTGTAATCCAACTGATGAAGCAACATCTGAGTATAAAACGACTGTGCTCTTCATTACCTGTGCCTCCACGTACGCCTTTAGGATCACAACACATAATGGTATTAAATTATTCTTTTTTTATTTGCTTAGGCCATAATTTCTTCATATTTAAAGAGGATGCTACTTATGAGTCATCTTTGCATTCAGAACTGAGCCTTACTCAGTAACTTCCTACATACATCAGAAGAAGAGAGGCAAATTACATGCAATGGCAAAATTAGTTTGGTGCTTTGTTAGGAAGTGAGGAATGGAGCAGTGTGTTCTGCATGCACCTAGGCTTCTGCAGGCACTACATTGACATTTAAATCAGAATTTCATTGAAGCATTTTGATGAGCTTCTGTCCATTTTGTGCTCTAATGGCAATACTGATGCTTTTTTTAAGTTGGGCTTTTTTTTTATCTGTCTGCTGTGGCTGAAGTTAGTCCTTTTTCCACTGTTGAATGGTTGCTTTCTTCAACATACCTTCAATGTATAGTTCCATCCTTTCCTATGTGACACCCTTTTTCATGTATGACACAGTTATAGGCTCAGCATTTAGCTGGCCAGAGTGTTCTCCCACTGTTCCTTCCTGCCTTGCTGCTTCTGCAAATGTGTGACGTGCCTGCTCATGTAACTTCACTTTTTGTGTTTGTTAGGTTTTGGTACCTTCTCACAATGTTATTGGTTTGGTTCTTCCTTGGCTTGAGGAAGACCGTGTCCCAGATAAAATTATCTTCTCAATCATTTTCTCTGGGAAGAAAGTTGCGGCTAATAAAAAAGCTTTAGCAGGTGTGTGTAAATAACTTCAACATCTAGTTCAAGCTGAAGTTCAACTTGAACTTACAGTACTTTTTTGGCTGACAATAGCATAGTTAAAACCCCTAAGCAGCACAGCTTTGCAAGTGAGTTACCATTAGTTTCTTATTAATCTTATGATTCCTAATGAAGTGACTTCTGAGAATGGCATTAGGTCACATGTAAAATTCAAAATCTCTTAATTAATAACACAAACAATTTGTCTAAATGGCAGAGTTAAGGTTAGGTTAGTGCACAGTCTATCCCTGGTGACTCTTTGTATTTGACTCTGTAATGATATTCTAAATACTGTTCTGTGTGAGACACAGTTATAGTAAATGAAATTTTTTCTTGTAAAAATCTGTTTCTATGTACGCTACTGTTTACTTATCAGCATTTTTGTTAGTCTGCTCATAGTTAAAAATCCATGAATAGAAGTTCAGTTTAATCGTGAAGGTACTGCTTAACAGGACCCCAGGAAAGTTAAAATGGATGTATTTTCTCCTAAAAATCTGAATATCATTTTTCATACAGATCTTAGTCAGCAATTACTTTGGGAGCAATTTCTGAAGTGAATGAAAATGTCATTTTCCTAGAATGATTTTGGGTTGATATATAGTCTACTTAAAATTCACAGTCTGTGACCTTGGTAGATGAACTAGAATTTGCAAACTATATGTTTCTACATATTAGAAGGTCTTCTCATAGTGGAGGATGAGAATCTTTGAAAGTTGGTTGGGTTTTGGTTTTTTTTTTCCCCAGTTAAATAAATGGATAATCTGTAACTGGCATGCGTGTTTAGAAGACCACCAATCTTGAGATCAAGGGACAATAAAAGCAAAGACTTCCTTGCTTACCTCTCCTAAGACTCTTCCTTTGTGGATAGTTAGGGCCTGGCGGTCGGAAGATGTCGTGCTGTACGGAAAGGTAGGCCCCCCCCTCCTCTTCTGATAACCAGTAGCGTTTAGCCCATGGTGTAAGCAGACGGAAGTGACGCTGTAAACCTAAGCTATATAATACTGTGCTACCCATCAATAAACGCCATTTGCTGTCCACCACATTGGTG
>Ga0065711_1044942_pt1 | contig 13788 bp, 7 predicted proteins | sample Hoacrofraction12_FD_59098 | JGI IMG/M metagenome (GOLD analysis project Ga0065711, IMG submission 59098) | Hoatzin crop microbial communities from Cojedes, Venezuela - Epithelial fraction 12 v2 (version 2) | ecosystem: Host-associated > Birds > Digestive system > Esophagus > Crop | place... | reverse complement strand
CCCGGCGCCTCGGGGCTCTCCGCTGCCCTCGCTGGTAACGGGCTGCAGCTGAGGGTCTGGCCCGGCTTGTTCAAACAAATTAAAAACGATGCAAATCAGCCGCTAGTAGTTGATGATTTCACTGTGCTAAGGGGAATACAACTATTTGGCACGGGGCGTGCTGTCAATGGGAGGACTGCGAAGCATTCTGCCAGTGCAGCGCTTTCAGAGCGCAGAATGGCTTGCCGACGCTGGGGCTGATCAAAAGTATTTGGTCAAAACTGGTTCTCAGTGGAAAGTGGAATTTCCAAAATAAACCTCACCTTTTTCACGATGGAGATCTGCTTTTGCAGAAGAAATACATTTCCCTCGAGAACAATTCAGCCAAAATTTTGAACTTCTGTTTGCAGGCTCTTAGTTTCTGTTGAAATTACTCATATTTTGTTTTTTAAAACAAAAAGTTTGCATTTCGGCGGCGGAGGAGGAGTCATTTTCCATACAGGTCTATGAATTAACTCTCATAAAACCCCAGCCAGCAACACAAGCATAGTTTTCTTTTTATGGATGAGAAGCTGAGAAGCAAAGAGGTTAAGTGATTTGGCTCCAATCCCTATAGGCACCATTAAAAGCTCCTGGCTCCCAGTTCTGTGCTCAGAATGTTAGATCGCATGACATATCTTTGTGAGGCACTTAAATGCTTTCAGACTCCCTTGGATTTCAACGGGAGAATCAGTAAGTCTACCGAGAACAAGAAGAATGATAGAGTAGTCTTGCCTCAACTCACAGTGAGTCCTCAGCAGAATTAGAGCGAGGAGTCTGGACACTTAGTTCTTTGCATGACATATCACACAACACGGCTCGCCATACAGAAAGCTTGGGCAAATCTTATGTCTGAAGATGGAACATTCACTGCGTACCATGGACGATGGTGTCTGCTCTGGATTTGAAGTCTAGTTGATACCCATAACTGAAAATTGGGACCATTGGGTCTTAGTGGTTAATAGCATAATATTACACTACCAGCCCCAAAATGGTGATGGTCAGCCACAAGGAAGCAGTCAGAAGACAAAGCAGGCTGAGATGGTGACTGAGGGTGTCAGTCAGCTCTTGGTTAGAGCCCATGAGCTGAAGCTCCTAAGCTGTGTTTCCAGTGTTGGTACTTTCATAATGTCTAAAAATGGTTAAATCGTAGCATTTCCTTATACCTCAGTTTTCATATATGCTTGTAAAGTGTTTCCAAACCTTGTGAGAGAGCAAGGTCTTATTAAAAGATATGGTGTTTAGCTGGGCAGAAATTTAGGTTGACCACACTAGGGTTTTTTGTGTATTCTCCAAAATTACAAGAGGCAAGATTACCTCCTACCCATGCTCTAAACTTGCACGTGTAACTTCAGAGGCTGAGACGTAGAGATAGGTTCTCACTATAGTTAGGCATGATAGTTGGAAGTGACCTGATTTTTGTGATTTCTGTTAGCATACGTCTCTTCTCAGATGCTTTGAAAACTGAATCACACTGTGATGCTGTATCTGTGTGATTGCGACTGAGTATCTCACTGCGAGCAGCCAAGATGGAAATTGTTACTGAGATTCTTTTGTGTGCTGGAAGACACAGCATTTGTTCCTGGGTGGTACAGATCTTTTCACTCAAGCAGCTGTGTATGTTAATGTTTCTACATTGGGGCTTTATTATCTTCATTCACAATTTCTTTAGTTTAGGACTCATTATCCTTTTCCTCGACATTTTTCTTTTATTCTGGACCAGTATTTTGATGATCCAGACCAAGGAACTGGACTAGATTGCATTGTATTACAGCTGTCTTACCAGCTTGTAGTGCTACCGTGTCTTCTCACTTCCCCAGTCAAATAATTTGTAAACTGTTATAGAGTACAGTATTTTTCTGCAAATAGCTGGTGCAGTGATCTCATTAACAAATTCAACTTGCATGATGATCACGTTCAGGAGAATTCACAGTTTGGCAGGAGCTGCACAAGAAGCCCTGCACCCAGTTCAGAGGCCGCTGACCAGAGCTTACCTGCTATCACAGGAGCCAGTGTAAAGAAGCCATTTTTTTTTCCTCCTTTTCCACTTCAACAAAAGATTACTTTAAAAATACAGTTCCAAAAATGTTTGTGATCCATTTTTAATTCAGAATAAATGGTTTAAGAAGTCCTTGCATCCTAAATACTGGTACTTTTTATGAGCAACTTGAGATACTTTTTTTTGCTGTTCCTTAGCCAGTTGTGGAATTGATAAATATTGCTGAATATTCTAAATTTTAGTGGAAAAAAGAAAACATACTTTTTCCCCACACAAAATGTCTAATCCCATTTTTCTTTGAGCTCTAGTTTCTGTTTTTCCCCCAGCAAAAACCGACAAATGTTCTTTGTGTCAGGGAGCACTAACAGGCCTTAATGGCCCCAACCAGCCTCACCTGGACCTCCCCACATTCCCCCACCTGGGTCCAGGATCTCTATTTAAGCTCAGCTCTGGCCTATCTACCCTTGTTTGATCCGTGCTGTTGAAGTGTCTGTCTGCTGTTCCGTTGTGGCTCTGTTTGGCTGTAGCTCCCTGTGACCTGGCCTTGCCTCGCATGCCGTTTTCCCCTGCTTGCCTGGCAGTCACAGGACAGCCTCTGACCCTGGTTGCCCTCACCAGAGCGGATCCTGACTTGACTTCTCAGCTTGACCTCATCACCGTGGACTCCCCTGATGATGTGGGCGCTTGGCTGAAGCTCGCTACTACCGTGGGCCTGCCCTGCTTGCCTTGCTCAGGTACTGTGGGACAGGGCAGTGGCTGGTGAGGTCACAGCCCCACCAGCCTTGTTATCGCTTCCAACCCTGCATCCCTTAGGGAGCAGCCAGCCCAGTTATTTCAAACACTTGGAAGCTGGACGAGTGTTCTTCTGCCTGGCTTACCACGCACTTCCTTTTAGTTGGCAGTGGGGAGATAGAAAGAGCAGGCTACTAATGCTAGTCTTGCTCTTTTCCTCTACTTTCTGAAATACAGACCTTTTTAATGTTCAAAGTTGACTCTATATAAATAGGAGATTTAAAGAGACACAGAGAGAAGTTACTTAAGCAGTAGCCTGACAGGAAAGCTTGAAATGAAACTCATTTGTTGAGCCAGTCTGAACCAAGTTTAATACTTTCTTAATGCATATTAACCTCATTTGGAAAAGGGGAATTTTAGTAATTTAAACACTTTTTGTGCTACTTCTCTACTCTGTTAATGGTGAGTTAGATAAACTGGCTCCCTCTAATTCCTGATGTCTCTACTGTTTTGAATCACAGACTTTGTGTTGATACCACCTACTTTTCCCTTCATGTCCGAGGCTCCTGTGATTTATTGTGCTGAAATTACTTTTATTATCAAATTAATTCACATTTGGTAATTTGCAGTTAGAATTGATCTACTTTCTAACTTGGACAGCAAGTAAATGAACATCTTGGTCTGGATACACCTGTAGATGAACCTGGGACTGGTGTCTAGCTGTCCACTTAGTGAAGTTTAGGCAATGTAGTACATATCATGTACATTGTGTAACAATTCCTAGGAAAAGTCTGTCATTGTTTTCATTGAGTCTTAAAAATTAACCTCACCTGCCAAGAAACAGTTTTTCTGCCTTGAGCTAAGGAGATACAGGCACTTTGAGTTACAGCAGTAAGAAGTGATGAGTTGGTAGCTGCTGGGTAAAGTGTAACCTGTCATGTAGTGGTGTCCATCACTGAAATACTCTGCAAACACTGGCCCTCATAATCCCTCTTTCAAAGACACACAGAGGCAGAATTAGTTTAAAATAGACTATGCTGTGACTTGTCCAAGAGCCTGTATTAAGTCACCGGCAGATGCAGCATGAACCCAGGCTTTATCAGTCCTGTTACTGTGCACCCAGTTCCCTCTCTCTCATGTGGTGGCTTTGTCCTGTGCTTCTTTGGCCAGGTGCTGCCAGCATGAGCTGGTGACCTCCACACTGGGAGGAGCTGGGAAAAGGTCCAATATTGATGAGACCTGGATTGTGAACTGGTGGCCTAGATTGTTTTCATTCTTTGACCTGTGGTTTCTTCAGCCTCTGAAAAAATGGGCCTTGCCATCTCACACAGACAAAAATAAAGGGAAGACAATATTCAGAGAGGACAATGAGAAGCACTGCCCCAAAACCTGGTTTCAAAAGTTGTGGGGGGTCTGGAGCTCTAGTCAGGAAAAGGCAATTCATCTAGGTTTTCAATTTCCTTTTTTCAAGCATGCTTTATCATAATTTCTAATTGCTGAGGTATAACAAAGTTACATAAGTGGCCAGAACTTTCTGGTGAAACCCACTAAAATTCTCTGTAGCTTGAGTAGTGTCACATTGATTGGCATGGCCTGGGCATGGTCTCTCTGGAATTCAGTGGAGGTCTGCTTGCGTTGAAAGCAATTTTGGTCCAAGATACATTCTGATTTGTGTTTAAGGTGCCTGGCAACATGGTAATGAGCAGCTTTATAAATAACTCTGTATTATTATCTTGATGTCTTAGTAGTATTGTTATTTTTATGGTACTGTAATGTTTACTATGGCTATTTTATGGTGTAATTTGATTAGTTACCCTAATGTCACATAGAAAAGGGGAGGGCATTCCCATCATACTTCTGAACACTACTTCTTCTGTTTTCATCTGAGGAACCCAAAGCCCTTTGGCGATCATTAATTGTCGCACACCATATAAGTAAACTTAAGCACAGCAAACTTAAATGATTTCCCCAAGCCCACACAACAAGTCAGTGGCAAAGCTGAGAGGTGGACCCCAAGGGCCCTGACTCCCTGATGTCTGTGTTAACCACTAGAAAACATTCCTGTCGTGGTAACAGCAGGTATAATAGAAATGAAGATTGCCACTTTAGAGTTTTTTTAGGTCAGTTGTAATGAGGGCACTCAATGTTTTATAAACCCTCTAGGTTTCCTGTTTAGGACTTGATCAAACCATAAACTGCTCGTTTAAGTAAGCTCCAAAAACAAAATGTACTAGAAAGCTGAGAAGTAAGGAGACAACATTCAACAGCAAACTTATGTTTATTGCTCATTTGCTTTCCTTGCTGGGATGATGCTGTGTACTTGGATTAAATATGCAGAGCCAAATTTATCCCTAGGGTGTAATTTTTTGGACTCTGAATGACACCAGGGTGAATTTGGCACATTTACACTCAAAATTAATATGGGTTTTACAAATATTTGGAACGGTGTCAAAATGTTGCGGGTTAAATTCTGTTCTCAGTTCCACCAGTGCTAACCCAGGTTAACGCTGTTCTGATCTCACACTGGATTTACAGCAATGTAATTCCTCTGGCCCAACACTCAGCTGGTGTGAATTAGTTTATCTGCACTGGAATGCAGGCAGCTCAGCTGCTTTACACCAGCGAAGAATCTGACCCATATTTAAACAGAATTGCTCCTAAAATACACAATGGTGAATGCAATGTGAATTAGGTCCACTGTGCCCTTAATCTGCACTGAGGAAACACAGCTGAAGCTGGTTCTGCAGCTATGCTGGGCAACAACACACACCAGTGTTGCAAACCTGAACCTGACACCCGTCCAGCCTTCTGATGCTTTGTAAGTTTTAAAATAACACTGCAGTAAGTGTACACATGCTGTGTGTGTGTGTGAATCATCCCAAACTGCTGCAAATCATTGTCTGCTCTCTTGTTTCAAAGCAGGGATTGGGAAGTGCTTGGTGATAGTTGGGCTCAGTTCAGATAGTCCGAAGCTTGGGTGGATGGATTGTTTTGATTCTTTCTTTGAACTCCTTTCCCACCCCTGCTAGAAGAAACAGACAGATCTCCGCAGTTAAGCGACAGATGAGTTGGAGACAATGTGCCACTGCCTTCCCCACTACCACCCCCCACATGCCAAATTTGCAGACATCTGCTAGCTGGAGCACAACCCTGCGGTAATAAAGAAGTGCTGGTATTTGTGGGATGTACTGCCTTTAGCATTCACAAATGACTGAAATTAACCTCTTCTATGGGCCTTAACTCGCTTTACGACTGGGGATCTTTTGTTTTATACCACTATACAGAGGTGCCTTTGCCATGCTAAAGATTTAACTAAATTATAATGAATGATCCTCACCAGCACTGTGCCCCTAATTAGAACAAGTTGCACAGACATATTGTCTCCTTGATTTCCTCTGTTACATTTCTCTCACTCTCTTTCTCTGCCTGAGACACATGGGTCCCATTAAACATTTTAGCATTTAATGTGGTTCCCTTAAATGACTTCTCAAGTTTTCAAGTTCCATTTAGAATTGTATGTTGCTCTCCTGACTGTGGTTTTGATTTTGTTATGCTTCGTGCATTTAGCCAAAGGAATTGCTCTTCTCCCCCCTCTAGTGGGGAGTAGCTTGGGTCTGTGGAAGCTTGTGTAAGTATAGTATCGTGTCTACCTATACGTGCAGGATGTATTCACGCAAATCTCTACATCTCTATATAAAATGAGATGGGAAAATAACTTCTAATGCTTGATGTACGCAAGTGTGGTTGTGTGGTTTTTTCAGTGCAGTACAGCTGATTTCTTAATGAAAACAGAGTTTCTGTTTAATTTATTATTATTGTATTTTTCAAGATCGCTTTAAGTGCTTCTGTAATACACAGAGCCTCTTATTAATCTTTGTATATTGCCAACCTAAATAGACGTGATTGACAAAACGCTTTTACAACATGTAGTTAGAGGCATGATGTATATTACCCCCATTATGTATCCCTGTTGTAGAGATGGAGTGCTGAAGGACAGAGATTTTGTTCTTGATTCCATTGTCTGTAACACAGTTCCTCAGTAACTGCTACAATGAGAATACCAAATTGTCCTTTCCAAGAGTATCAAGTCAAGTTCAAGGTCTGGACCCTAATCCTTGAGGTATTTTATGGCCTGGGCCTGAGTTGTCTCATAAAGCTTGTCTGTACTTGTCTTTAAAGCTTGTCTATGCCTCCGTAGTTATCCTGTTTCAGATCTATGCCTGGATAATTATTTTGGAATAAGAATACCTGATTTCCCCCACTGTTTCCCCATTTAGCTTATGCTCCTCTGACAATGGCATATACCTATTTAAAGGAAAGGGCGTTCTTATTCCAAAATAACTATCTCTTTCCAAGGAGTGTTGTAACAGTACAGAATAGTAGCATAACTCAGCAACAAATTATAAAAGGGAAGTTTTATTTAAAAGAAAAAGCCTTTCCATAGTAATAAAGGAAATATGTTACAAAGTGAGCAGTAAACTGGGGTTTCCTTGCTCCCACTTACATAAGCGGCATCGTGTTGAGGACCTGTATCTCTAAAGCTGTTGACTTTCTCAGTACCAGATTGACACTGGTTGCTGTTAGGATACCGTTAGGATTGCGAATCTAAGAGCTTATTCCTTCCTGTTAAAGGCATTAATACCCTGAGTCTGATACCACTGTCGCAGTATTTTAATAGTGGATTTTGACATGCCATAAAAAAAACATAAGACATAATTTCAATGACAACGTCTTGCTGCTTAGATCCCTCAGATGTGAAATTGGCAAAGATTTAATTAGGGCAACTTACCAACATTACTTGTTCTTTAGATAATTCTTAAAATTTTCCGTGATGTATTGGCTTCCAGGTTTAAGCCACAAGAAGCTTGAAATTTATCTCTGGGGCTGAGATTTAGGTTTCATTAACAGTTAAGCCTTCGTCTGGAGTGCTGATGTGTTCTGCAATGGGTAACTCAGCTTGTTAGTAACATCAGCAGATTTGTGAGTCCTCAAACACGTCCATGGATAATTGTGTTTCAACCTTGTGTTCTTTATTATAATCCGCTGTCTGATAATGGGTGACAGGGTAGATAAGAGAAGGAAATGCGCCGGTAAGATTTCATTCAGTCTTGTACATTCTACCCGCAGCTGCTGTTTCCTCTTAGGTGATGGCTGACTTGGCATCTTCTGCTTTAGAGCAGAGAAAGCCACGACTGATGGCAGGCTGTTTAATGCGCGGCTTTCCAGCCACTCACAGAGACTGTAAGATTACTGTCAGGAGATATCGCAGGTCTAGGAGCTGCTTTCTAGAATCATTCTCCTTGCAGTAGTGCAAACGGACAGCTTCTGTTTCTATCACAGCAATGACCACTGTTTAAATGAAATAGACCTCTTTGAATTTTTTTTTTGACAGAGCAGTTTTCTGTTGATAAATGCAGTTTCACTAAAATCAAAATGTTTCTCCAAGGAGAGTATCAATTTTGGCAAAATTTTCCATGGGAAAGTTAAGAAGCATCTTGGCTTTGTTGAAAGAAATTTTACGAAGCTGAAGTATTTTGGTTTGTCCTCATAATTTAATTAATGTTTAGATTTTCATTTTTATGCTAAGGTTGTAAGCATAGATATTGAATAATATACGGTTTCATTAGTATATTTCATTATTTCTACACAATTATAATAAAAAATGTTTAGCTAATCCTTAATCTTGGAAAGTCTTATAAATCTTGATTTGTGGGGAAAATCTGACATTTCAATTTAGAATGAAAACTAATTTTAAATATTGAAAATTCCTATTAGAAAGAAATTCTGGTTTCTGACTGGTTGCTGTATTAGATGCAGACATTTTCTCTAGTTGATATTTTAGTTCTTTATAGCTCTGCAGCCTTCTGAAAAAACGTCTATTGCATGAGAGCTGTTCCCTAGAAAAGATTATTATGATAAATACTTGCCTTTCTAAGTGGAGTAGCATGTCTTCATCTTTCACAAAAGGTAGCTCTGTTTCCTACTGGACCTTTCTCACAATGCTGATCATTTCATTTATATTAATACCTTATTATGAGTGCTTCTACTGTCTTTGCAATATATTATAATCACATTATTGCTGTTGAGGTAGAGATTATTTTTATTTTATGGATTAGAGGTGGCAGAGAAACTAAGATCCAGACTCAAAGACTCTTATGTGCTTTGACTCCAAGTGACTTGCTCTGTCATAGTCCCTCCTGTATGATCTTGGGTGAGGAATTAACAGTCTTAAATTCCCTGGCCATGTTGAGGTAAGCTTCTAGCAGCAGCTATGTTCCTCTCGCCGTCGACAGCCTATGATGAAAAACCCTGACTCACGTAATTTAAAGGGTTAAAAATCAGAGGCAAACCACCACCAACAAAATGCCATGCCTTTGATTTAATAAAGAGATAATCCTCTTTCTATTAGCTACGATAATAATGACTCACCAGTAGTAAATGAAGGAATATACACAGAATGACATCATGTGAACAGCGCAGTGTCTGCAGGACTTAAAACGAAGAGGATTATTCCAATATATCAGTTCTGAGCCTAAAACTGGCAAGGATGGATCTGGAGTAAAATTTAACATGAGAAATGTTTATTGAAGCACTAACATGAGAAAGGAATTATATAACTCAAGTTATTAAAAACAATAAGCTCCTATTTCAAAAGCTTTAATTTTGGTAGGATAATATACACCCAGATCAACATAAGGCTGTAATTCTATTGAGTCATTCCAATGACATCATGACCCACAAGAGGGGATGTGCCGTGGTTTATCGATGTCTCAAAACCACACCCCATCCCCTGGATGGAATTTTAGTCTCCATTTTACACTGGAGGACAGAGGGGAATGGCCTGAAATCAGCACAATTAGTCTGGACTGACACTGGTGTAAGGAAGAGGAGTTGAAGTACTAGTCACTCTCAGTTCTGGATTTCCAGGTCTTCTGTTTGTAGATGACCCACCGATGTGCTTTATCACAACAAGAGTTTCCAACTCCTTTATATGGATCAGAGATTATTTTAAATTATAAACTGTAGAAAATTAACATTTTGGGTATAGGGTCTTAATCTGATTTTTACAGACAAGGGACTTTAAGTTGATTTTGCGAGTCCGGATTGTCCCCAAGCACCACAAAGATTGCCTTGCTCTCATGAAGTGGGACCTGAGGAATGGCTGGAAGTAGCCACTTTGTCTAACTTTAGGACTAAAAAGGTAGTTCTACTGTACTGTGAGCAGAGAGGTTCCCATAGAGAACGATTCAGAGCAAAAGTCAAGTCAAATGCAGATGAGATGTTCAGGCTATACAGATGTTACTGGGAATGGGTGATACAGCTGACTCTTCAGTGCCCCTGTTTCAGGCTTGGAAAGGTTTCTCTGGAGATCCGGTGGCCCTATTGGGAAGTACAGCTGTGTAGGATGCACACCTGAATCTGGTCTCAGAAAACACTTTTGAAAAATCTTGCAGCCCACCTATTTCTGTCAAAGTGCAGACAGGATCAGTTGTGTGCTGTGTAGATAACTGAGCTAGAAACCAGTAAAGTTTTACTCATACTAGGCTTGGATTTAGTGTTTTACTATAGCAAGTAAGGAAACGCAATTTAGCTCTAACAAGCCAAAGCCTGCTTCTATTTACTAATCTTATATTTAGATCTAAGTCCTGAATATCTATTTCTGGTAAATTCGATTCCAGTGTCAAGCAGAAGAATAACTCGGAGGTCAGTGAGATTCACTGTGGTGCTGCTAAGGATGGATCCAATGAGTCTTGCTTGTGCTGATGACAACAGCAGTGCTGGGGAGAGGAATTCACCCTGCTCCATTGCTCCGAGGGTGGTGACGGAGTGTCTTTTATGAGGAGTGTGAAATATTGTGGAATCTGCTTCCTACCCTAGTTCAAAAGAGCCCGGATTTGGTGACTTCCCAGGCATGTTGCAAATGACATCCATCCATCAGATATTTGTAGAAAGCAAGGATATGCTTCTGTTCATCCGCCCTATGAAGGGGGTCAATGAAATGCTGGGGACCTGAGGTCTGGTTATTCTGTATATGCTGACACCCCTGGGCAGACTGCTTAATTATCTGAAAACTAAATAGAAAATATATGCAGACTCGATTAGGGAAACTAGGCAATCAGGAATTCTACCTACTGTTTGAGGACAGGAACAGTTCCTTACACTTTGGAAAGAATGAATTGTTTATAAAAGGACTGTCACAGTTTCTGACAGTCCTCAGAAAACTAGTCCTCAGGTCTGCATTTTCACTGTGTTTCTCTTGTCTTCCCCACCCACCTCTCCTTCTCATTGAATGATAAAAGTAGAAATATTTTGTCATTCAATGAGTTGATTTCTTATTTTGGATGTTGGTCTTTGATAACAAAAGCTTCTAAATGCCTGATTAAGTTTATTCCACTCTACTGCTGCAGATTGCGTTAGAAAGGCAATTATTAGATGAAGCCACATCAGTGAAAAGGTAGATAAATAAATGAACTGGGAAGACGACATTTTGGAGTGGAGCTCTAAAGCTTCTAAGTAGGGTCATTTTTCTAATTATAGGATGGTGAGGCCGAAGACTCCAAGTGCCCAGGCAAAGGATGAAAAAAAGTATCCAACTGAATAAATAAATCTCTTGAAGAAAAAGATAGTTGCTTGCCAAGAAACTTAATATGAAATGTTGAGAGCGCAGTTCTGAAAAAGATTTAATTGGAGATATACTCCTAAGAATGTGTAAATAGTCTTTCAGTTTCTTAACTAAAAGGAGAAACAGATGCAAGCTCCAAGATCTGAGATCAAATATGAAAAGTACTGAGGCATCCAAGTGTCACTTTGAAGGTATATAATTAGATTCCTATCTTGCTAAGAGGTTGGCCAGTGCTTTTCCAGTGGAAGATATAAACTCTTCAGATATATTTTACAGCAAATCATTCAACTGTCTACTTTAAATGCAGTAAAATTCAAACACCTAGATTTTAAATTATAACTTAAAATTTTAGGTGGCCTTAATATAAAACAATATGTCGGTTTTGACTATCCAGTGTTGTGGCACTTGTTAGTTTGGCCCTACTAATTGGGGAACCTTTAGCTATTTAGTGGTTGGGTACCCCAATAGTGAGCATTTCAGTGATGGCATGTGCACTTGATTGTGATGTCAGTTATAGATAGTTCAATGAATTTGAGTAAATCCATTTTTATTTATGTGAGACCCCACTAGTCAACAGAATTTTAATCCTTACATATGAAGCACAACACTTCCTTGGGGTTGGAGGTCAGCTGCTGAATTGCATATATTTTTGCCCTCTGACTTTTGTCCATCAAGGAAAACACTGCATCACAGAGTAGAAATGCATGTTGACAGAAGGGATGGCTCAGTCACTGCTTGACATTGCAATTTTTCATTTCCATTAGGACATTAGATAATTCAGCAAAAATTAGTGTACTCTACTATGCCTTCATCAGCCAACAGACTGAAGACCCAGGAGTTTATCTTGTTTGTCTGGGGTAACAGCTCTGACTCCAGTTCTACCAAAAGCCAAGACATTAAATGATTGTGATGTTTCTGATCCAGTAGGAATTTGTAAGTGCTAGAACATTCAAGCAACTTTCACTCCACAAGCCACAGGTTCAGGTAAGAGGCTTGTCTTGGGCTGATTTTGTTCATTTTTGATTGCTGCAATAAATCTGAAATTAAACCGAGCTCTTCAGCACTGAGTTTCCAGTGATGCCAGGCTAGATTTATGGTTCTGGGAACAAACCATACAGTTTTTGCAGAGATTGTGGTGTTGCCATAGAAGCATAGACCTAAAGAGTCTAGTCCAGTACCTCTGCCTGCTCTGAAACAGAATGAACTCTACCTAAAGCCTTTGTCAGATGCTTGTCAGGCCTGTTTTTAGAGACCGGTAATGGTGATTCTCCCTAGATGTTCATAGGAAAACACTTAGAAAATGAAAATAACACAGGCCAGCTCCTTTGGTGCACTCAGCTGTACCCCTGTGTCAGTCAGCGTTATGCCCATGTACAATGAAACCAGATCTTACTTGCATTAAATGTTTCCATTTTGCTGTTCAAATACATTTCTGTGAAATAGTTTGTAGAAAATGACGGGGAGGGGGGGGGGAATAGTTGAAATGTGTCCATTTCCCATATATTGGGAAAATTCTTGTTTTAAAGCATAGAAAAATCAGTACTTTCTAGTTTTTCCGAAGAAATGCCCTACTGTTATGAAGTTGTGACAAAATGTAAAATTCCCCAAAGCCAAAGCTTTCTAGAAGAAGGTCAGCACAATGCTAGAAACAGAATTTTGTACCATTTCCCTCCCCACTCCTGTTCTGTTGGATGTGCTTCTCAGCCCTCCTTCAAAGCTGTTTTAGAAAAACAAGGAAAGAAATGGCAAGTGAATATCATTGTCCGTAAAGCCAGGAGGAAACCTTTCCATTGCCTTCTGTACGCTCTGGAGCAGACCCGAACAGAAAATCAGAAAAGGATAAGGGGTGTCCAATTCTACTGGGTTCTTTTGCGTGGCCTTCTGTGACCCCATATACAAACTGCACCCTCACCAGAAAGCACTCCTGCCTCCACTCACTGTCCTCTGTACTGAATTTCAGTAAATCCATGCCATAATCCCAGCATGCTGCTCCGCTGCTGTGCTGTCCTTTTTGGAATCCACAACAAATGTTTAGCCTGGCCAGGAGAATATCTGGGAGAGATTTTTGTTTTTGTGGGGACAGTAACACTGACCCTTGTGCGGGCTGCGACGGGGCCAGCGCAGACAGATTGGCACCTCTGCAAAAGCTGAAAGCATCACTTGCCTTTGCTGTCTGCCTCAGCACTCAAATCTCCCACACGGTCCTGGAATGTGCCTCTTGTCTGCTACCCGGCTGGCTGGGGAAGTTTTGAAAAGGTTTAATTTAGCTCTCATTTGAGTCCCTTTGCGCTGCCAAAAAATCTGAACTTTGGTTCCAAGCAGAGCTTAGGAATCCTGGTTCCCAGGAGAAAAGAGGAGGGGGGGACAGGGGAGAAAAAGTTGAGCATTTTAAAGGAGAGAGAAAGAGATGATACCA
>Ga0065711_1010133_pt1 | contig 13789 bp, 9 predicted proteins | sample Hoacrofraction12_FD_59098 | JGI IMG/M metagenome (GOLD analysis project Ga0065711, IMG submission 59098) | Hoatzin crop microbial communities from Cojedes, Venezuela - Epithelial fraction 12 v2 (version 2) | ecosystem: Host-associated > Birds > Digestive system > Esophagus > Crop | place... | reverse complement strand
GGGGTGCATGAGGAGGAGTGTGGCCAGCAGGTCGAGGGAGGTTCTCCTTCCCCTCTGCTCTGCCCTGGTGAGGCCCCATTTGCAGTGCTGTGTCCAGTTCTGGGCTCCCCAGTTCAAGAAAGATAAGGAGCTGCTGGAGTGAGTCCAGCGGAGGGCTACGAGGATGGTGAGGGGACTGGAGCATCTCTGCTACGAGGAGAGGCTGAGGGAGCTGGGCTTCTTCAGCCTGGAGAAGAGAAGGCTGCGAGGGGACCTAATAAATGCTTATAAATATCTGCAGGGTGGGTGTCAGGAGGATGGGGCCAGACTCTTCTCAGTGGTGCCCAGCGACAGGACAAGGGGCAACGGGCACAAACTGAAGCAGAGGAAGCTCCAGCTGAACATGAGGAAGATCATCTTCCCTCTAAGGGTGACGGAGCCCTGGCACAGGCTGCCCAGGGAGGCTGTGGAGTCTCCTTCTCTGGAGATATTCAAGACCCCCCTGGACGCGGTCCTGTGCAGCCTGCTCTGGGTGACCCTGCTTGGGCAGGGGGGTTGGACTGGGTGACCCACAGAGGTCCCTGCCAACCCCAACCATTCTGTGATTCTGTGAGTTTCACTTCATCAGTGGGAGGTTCCTCCCTGCTTCGGTAGGGCCGGCCGGCCGCTCCGTCTGCTCCTCACCTGCAGGGATGGGGTGAGGGAAGAGGGAGCAGGCGCCTGGGCTGGCACCGCTGGGCACAGCCACTGAAAGCAGCAGCAGATTTGGGCCAGGTGAACGTTTCCACGGGCCCGTCGTTTCGTAGCCGTGCCACCTCCTGCATGACCTCCTCCGGCTCACGCGCTCTGCCCTCCCGATGGGCAGAAATCCATTTTCAGGGAGGACCCAGGGTCAAACAGGTATTCCAAGGTCCGTTAGATATCCAGCCTAGGTTTCAGGCTTGGAGTCAGGTGTTTCAACTTTTAAGGTTTGGGTTTTTTTGAACTCGTGTCCTGTCATGGCTGAATCTAGGACTTCACTGTGGGCGCTTAAGTATCCGTCACCCAAACCTGTGCAGGACATTCCTTGGTCATCAACTTTCGAAGGTTTCTTTGCGAGCTGGGAGGGTACAGCAATAGCTCTCCTGGACTGGCCGCGCCGAACGTGGAACGAATGATGTCCTGCCCTGCCGAGTGTCCCAGTTATTATTTCTGCAGAGAAGTTAACGGATCGGCACGACGGAGGGCATCTCTGCTACGGACACCTCGCCTCTAAATTCTGCCGGTGTTTTTCAAGTCTAAGTGCTGCGGCTTTTAAATAATATTCAGCGTTTCTCTGAGTCTGCAGCTTCTGGGAAGGGCGAGATCAGAGATCACAGCTTTCTGCTGGAAACCTTCGCTCTTCTGCTTCTGGAGAGAAAGTAACCAGGTGATCTGCAGTTACCTGGAAGGGTAAAATACAGGAGGCAAATACGACACCCAGCCTCCACAGCAATCTTGAAAACCCCAGAACACCTGCTGAAGGGGTTAATCCTTCAGGGCTTTTCTGGGAGAGGCTGAAGAGCTCACTCGGGGCTTTTTGATGCTGCGGTTGGCAAGGCAAAGCGCAGGACTTGGCTGCTATTAACAGCCTTCCTCAGCTTTTCCAGAGAAGGTCAGTCACAAGGTCAGCCTCACCTTTTCTCTGATGCTCCACATGACGATAATGCCTGAAGCAATTCCTGCATCCCCCGCTCCACAGAAACTCTCACCCAGGGGCTCGCAGGAAGGCGTCTTCCCCAAGATGCAAAGACACCCAAGTTCGATGGCAGGAGAAAACCAAGGCAGCTGAAGCCAGGCAGGAGCAGCTACTTCAAACACAGAGCATGGGTGCAGTCTCCCTGTATCCCGGCACGGTTCATCCCCCTGCCTTGGGCTGGTCATAGCGCCTTGACACACCAAAAGATCTGAATTTCACGACAGACACCTACACTAAATATTTAGGCACTGCTGGCATCACCGAAGACTTCCTTCAGGCCTTGCTTAACAAAAATCGTTCCACGCTTGGCTGCGTTTCTGCCACCAGACACGAGCAGAGCCCTCCGTCTGCGCGGCGACGAGCTGCTTCGTCCAGGCGGTCCTCTCGCCTGTTTAGCAATCATCTAGCAGATGTTTCCTTGGATATATCACTTCAGGTTGGGGGGGACCTGGCAGGATAATACTGGTAGTATGATCCAAGCGGTGGTATTATCCACACTGACAGGGGTTAGGACAGCTAGCGGGCATGCAAGAAAATCCAGGTTCAGATCTCTAGGGAAGAGAACATAAGCATAACCCAAATTTTCCATTGCAGTGCTGTGTGTAATGAATATTTAAAGCAGCAGCACTGCAGTGGCAGACAGAAAGTTCTACTTTGGGTGTTTAACTTCTAAAAACTTAAGTCCCACCTCCCTCCAGCAATCCAGTGATGAACCCAGTTGGTTTCCCTTTTACCACGCTAGCTTTGGCCAGGAAGCATGTGAGCTTGCCCTTAGTGAACCATGTTTGGCACGGATCTGCCCAAAGCGACCCTGGGGTAGAAAGACGAGGGGAAGACTGTCGTGACAGTCAGCACAGAGATCATATCAGTCAGCAAAGATGCTGACTCCAGCAGGAAATCTTTTTGCAACCCATCGTTTCTACAGCCCCGGCAGGAGGATTCATTGTCTCTGCTTCTGCACAGCTTTCTGCTTTGGCTGCAGCAGAGATGCAGTGGAGCACGTCACGGGACCCAGGAGAAACCTTCTCCATGGGTCACCTAGGACGGACAGCAGTAGCTCCAACCCAAGAAGACCTCCTAACCCCACCCCACAACCTGCTGTGCTAGGCACCACGCAGCAGAGCTGGAGCTTCTGTCTCCCTGCTGGGGTTTGCACCATGCCTGGCAAGAGCATCACAGCTGTGGAGAGCAAACAAGCAAGGCCATCGACTTGAACGTTTTCTGCTTGGTTCTCACCCCCCACTCACACACCGCCGCCCCAGCTGTGAGCTTCTAACCCTGAACTTGTTCCAGATGATTGCGAGCCTTTACAGCAGGCGAGCTGTAGGCAGTAAATCCGCTTTTCAGACAATGGTGTCTGCTGAGCTGTTCCTCTCGGTGCTTCGCTGCGATTCACTTTCTGCCCACCTGCTGCTTTTCTGTCTCCTCAGATGTGTCTATCAGTAGTAGTAACACACTACTCACCTGGGGGAAGGAGAGAAAGGAGAAGCAGCTTAGAAAGACAGAGACCATGCGACGTGGTGAGAAGACCTAAGGATGCCTCCATCTGCTGCATCAGCCAGTTCTGGAGAAATACTGGGCTTGCCAGCGATTCCTGAGAGCTGAAAGAAATCCAGCCCTCTGACAAGAAGCAAAGGTGAGTAAAGGACAGGTGAAATATCTGGGTTTAGGCGAAGGCTCCAGACTGTTTTCTGCTGTTTCTGCCTCCTGCTTACTCTCTGGAGCAAGAGGCCCTGCAGCCACCAGCCAGGCCAGAGCTCCTCTGTGCCACACGTGTGCACGTGGACACTGGGAACTCCTCACTCGATGCCTTCAGCTGCTCCAGGGAATGGAGCTGCATGGGGCTAAGCTCTGTTGTTGCAACTTTAATGTGCAGTGAAATCAGCTAATTTTAAAATTTAACTTGCTGATATGACAAACAGCGTGATGCTGGCGTAGGTAGATGCACAGTAGGGAAAATCCCAAGCAGCGCTGCGTGTTTTAGCAGTAAACTTCTCTGTCTTTCACAGTAGCACCTCGGATCGGCAGCAGAAGGTCCGACAGCTAAACACAGACAAAATTGCCTTGTGAGAGAGTAACGTGAAATGAAGGCATGGCCAGTCGCCCTCCCTCACATCCCTCCCACCTCCAGGCACGCCCAAAGCACACGCATTCGCCTGCTGCTCGTTTAGTCATCGCAGATTAAAAAAAGACAGCAAGAGGCAGACTGGCTGAGCCAGTAGCAGAGCGGTGTTAATTCATGCCAGGCAGCAGCAGTGCTCAGCCTCGCTGACTGCTCTTGGAATAAACCAAAGCCATCGCTCCAGCAAGGAGGTTACCACAGATCCCCGCCATAAAAGGAGTAGATTGCTCTTAAAACCTGACTGATGAGGATGACAAATGTAAGAATGACTAAATAAGAAACAGCTCACTTGGCTGATTTCCTACGCTGGCCCCTACTGCTACTGAGAAAAATCCATCTTAACAACTGAGAGAAAAATAAAAACCAGCTGAATATCTTTTCTTAGATGGCTGGTTCTCACATGCCCATTCAAGACGGTCTGTTTTGCTGTTAGCTCTGCTCTTGGCATGAAACTGGCTCGAGGTACCAAACTGGGGATGAGGGACAAGTGTGGGTATAGGGCTGCTAAACCTTCAGCGGGAAAGCCACCCTCACAAACACAGAATTTGCACCTCGCTAAATAGCAGACTGTTGTTCAAGTAGGGAGAGAATTAAAAAGGTGACTTCCATAAGCCAGCGCCCAACTAAGGGCAAACTGGTGCATGCTAGCAGACTGAGTCTAGTCTTAGTGTCATTAAAATGGAATCAGATCTAGTTTTTCAGAGCCAAAGTCTAGCTAACAAGTCTGCTTTAGAAACCCTCCAAATTTATAATAAAGCGGCAGCAGCCTCCAACATGTGGGAGGGTACAAAGCCTTGCAATTTTTTTTCCATAGGAAAAAGGTGTTGGAGAAAGAGATGGAAGGAGATGAACAACATTTTGAACTTTTGGGTAAGTGCTTGCGTCTCCCCCCCTGACTCATCCCCCCGTTGGGGACATCTGAAGTGATCAGAAAGACTGGATGTTTTTAAAAACTAAGGGAATCTTAGATTTACAGTCTAGAGGTATATCAAGTATTTCCCAGCTCCTTTGAAGAAGGGAAACAAAGGTGACTCGCTTCCAGCTTCTCTTTTGTTCCACACGTACGTGTCCAAACAGAGGCAGAGTTTGATACACGAGTTGAAATTTTAAGGTTTATTAACAAAATACTTGATCTTTGATAGCATTACATATTTTGCACATCCGGTTAAAATGCTTTTTATCACTTTCATTCAAATTCATGATTTGTTAATACGTTCTTCATGCAATCTTTGTAGTTTAAGTGCCTGTACACACAGCATGAGTACCTGTAATGGAAGGGCACCTTACTGGGAGGCGGGGAGCCTGTTCAGGAAACATCACCTCTTTGTACTGGAGAGTCGCCGAAGCGATGCCACGGTTTTACAGCTTCAGCAGACAGCCTGAGTTCCCTCTTTCTCCAGTGGGGATTTACAGGGGATGGAAACCCAAAAGTCAACAGCTAAATGGGCCACAAACCATCCTCAAAATCAGGAATAATTTCACTGGCACCCGCCTCTGCTCCAAATGATGCCCTGTTACTCCTCCCACTGCCACACACACAGACTCAAGAGCTCTAATCCGATCGCTTGTATTCAGCGGCTCAAGGGCCAGTTCAGTTTGCGGAGAAAGCCCTGAGATTACACATAGCACCGAGCTCCTTCTGAATAAGGAGGAAAACTGACACGGTAGGATAAGTTTTAAATTTCTAGGACTGCAAAGCTCTCACAATGTTTCTGTCTTCCACATTCACGGACAAAATTGTGCTGTAAAAGTCAACATCTACTGCGCTATGTTTTGAAGGGGTACAAAACAGAAGAGTTCAAATTAAAAGCATCTGTAGGCAGCTCAAGTCTATTTTCCTGGGGGAATGGGAAAGGCACTGGAGTAAAAAGCCCTCATTAACCTCACAGTCCCTTTCAGAAGCATAAAATGGCATCAATCAGAGAAGGGGTGGGGGGAAGGAAGCTGCTAGCAGTGTGTAGGTATATCTTCTAACAAGCGACTGCAGAACTGACAACAGATGGTACCACTATGAACCACACAAAGCCGGCAGCACTTGTCTCACTTCGTTGGTCATAGTCCAGTGGTTCTTGACTGCATACTTTGATATTTTCCTCCAGTCTGCACTTTTACATCCATCCATGGGAGTAGTGGCAAGCATGTCAAGTCAGAAACGTAACTAAAATCACTATCCATGGGGCTGAATGGTCCAGAGGAGTTGAAGGTGCCTTCATATCCACTGAAGAACATTTCTACGTCAATACCGACTTTAAGAAAGTGCAATTGTACCCATCAGGGTTAGCCATGCAACACGGCAGCCTTCCATGGAAAAAATAAAAATACATAGCCGCTAATTCTGGCATTGGTTTGTGGTAGGATCCTGTGTGTTCCTTCATCAAAGGCTCCTGCATCCTGAAGAATGGCTTCAGTCATGATTACTCTACTTCTTCCTCATCCAGTGAACTCAAAACATTACCCTGTAACATAGAAAGAAAACTTACAATTATAAAAGCAGTGAGGACCTTCATCCTAATTTCAAACCGGCTGAGGTCAGCCAGCAGGTTTGCCAGGCGGATTTCCTGGCCCGCGTGCTATTTACCCCAGCGGACACAGGCTACACAGCTGCCCAGTGCTTCCAGCCACTTCATGAAGCACAAAAGGACCAGGCTCTCCATTGCAAGTGCCTCCCAGCAAATTCAGGTAAACGAGCTACGAAGCGCAGCAGCTCAGCATCGCTGCTGGCCAAAGAGCACTTTGCACAACTGCCTTTGAAAGAGGGATATGAAGATAAACAGATGCCTTTGTGTACAGGGAAATTGGAAGCACACCACAACACGAGGGCAGACTGTATGAACTGCTGAACTGCTCTGCAGTCTCCAACAGTAGACTTCTAGGGAGAAGTACAGGATTAGGGCAAGTGTGAAGGTTCCTGGTGTTTCTCCCAGCCTTCAGCTACTCGTGGTGGAGAGACTGTCTGTGCCAGGAATGGTATTTCATACTTAACAACCCTCCATGAATGTCTCCTTTGGATTTTTGGACCTATGTGGATAAAAAACAGCATAGAAGCAGAATAGAAGAAGTCTTGGGGCATGTAATTCCACATATGGAGTACACGCTGTGCTAAAGAATATGCGGTTTGGTTTGGTTTGCATCTGGCCTGTGTTAGTTCTGGGGAAGTGTGCTGCTTCAAGGCGCCTTAGGCTACGCAAGTCAAGGGAGGGAAAACCCATACCCAGCCACCCTGGTGCTGAATCCATGGACTGAAGTGTTCTCTGAGGTACTTGGATCCGAAACCCATGACCAGGTTCATAGGATGGCTGTCCACAGCGGTCAGTTTGGTGGCAATTTCCATTGTAAAGGCAGCTTTTGTGCAGTTTACTTGGCCTTCTGGCTGACGTGTTGAATCTGCTGAGACATCCTCCAGGAACAAATCAGTGATCCTCTTGAAGAAGGTGTAGGACAGCATGTCTTTAAAACGTTGATGGAAAACTCTGTCCTTTTTGATCTGAAAATAAGAATAAGGATTGGTTAAACTGAGCCACTTCTGTTGGAATTGCTTTCCCCATCTCACTGGGAAAGGAGAGCACCTCTAGGTAATACATGCAATGTAGTCTAATCACGGTGGTGAAGGCAAAAGATGACACACAAATCCCACACCTCACTGCAAAGCTGCTCCTTCAGGCTCTGGAGGAGGCTCTATGTTTTTTCCTCAAAATATCTTCAGTTTTTTTGCATTTGAATGAGAGAAGCAGAGAGAGAGAAAGCAAAACAGTTGTGACACAGATACTGAGACCAGTAAGTGAGGAGACGTAGGAATACAGGAGCAGTGGGAAGATGACAGTAAAAGCAAGGTTATGAGCAGCGCTGGCAGCAGCTGCCATGCTAAGCTCCATTTGCTCAGTCATGGTCTTTGTGATGCTTCTTACTGTGTCTGGGTACCTCTCTGCTGCAGCAGCTGAGCATGTCCTCCATATGGGAGTATACCTTTATAGGCAGGGGGCAGCTAAAAAAGGGAGTAAAGGGAACAAGTACCTATATTTTTAATAGGGAAAGCATCCACTCCAGCTAATGGACTCATGAGGGAGTTCTGCTACAGCTTTTGCACAGGGCTTTCAAGATGCACTCAGAAGATTTATTTCCCTACAGCAGCTCTCAAAGCTGTAGGTTTCTCTCCCTCCACTGGGAACAACTTGTATGCCAAATTTAATGTGAACACGAGAGTTTCTCAGTCAGTCAACTGCTCAACCTGCCATGAAACTAAAAGGGAATGAGGCAAGTAAACTCCTCTTTGAAATGCACATTTTTGTTGCCTTCCTCCCCCACCCCAACAGAGATCTGTGCTAGTCCTCTGGTCTTAAGAAAGCTTTCAGGATGAATGGTGAAGGTTTCAGAAAGCCCTAGATGTGGAAAGAGAAATTCAGGATAGAGACAGAGCACACTAGGTTAGGAAACATTCACTCCCAAGAAAAGCGTAATCTCTCTCTCACTCTAGCCTGTGTAGCTCCTGAAAACAGGAGGAGTTACCTTTTCTTCTAGTTGGTCCCCTGATTTTCTTAACAGTGAAACTATTGTTTGTATTATCTTTTCGTCATCTGTTAAAAAGAAGAGTAATGTTAATATTGCAGCCTTCTAGTAAGATCCAGATAGCAAACTATGGCAAAAGCCTTTGTGTCCATCAGGAAGACAGCTGCTATCTGGTGGCAAATTCACAGGGAGTTGAGTATCCAGGTTTCAAGCAGAAGCTCACTGTTCTAGTCTGCGTGGAGTAAGCAGTGCTGTTTCTCCACCTGCCCGATGTTTTGCTCCGGTTTAAGAATCTGGGAAACAGCAAAGGCGTTAACATCCCACTGCCAGCCTTTTGGGCTTTGAGGTATGCCTGATAACAAGCCAGAACAAAAGAGCAGCTAGCAGAAGCCCATGAAAATGGACGTAAAATTAGGAAAAAAAAAATCCCCTCATCATTACAAATTACACCTTCTGCAACTCATTAAGACAAATTCTGGGTTTGCAGGATTAAAAAAAATGCAAGTATGGCAGGATCCCTCTTGTAACCAGAAATCCCTAGAAAGCTTGCATGAAGACTAAATCTCTGCACATGTCATGGAAGACAAGCAGTTCAGACTTTTCAGAGAGAGTATTGAGCAGTGTTGTCCCACCACTGAAGAGGGATTGACCGAGACATTATTGCCCCGAGGACTGGTCTCAGCCCCAGTGTACTACTCTGCCCCCAGTTCTGCCACTCCCTACCACCTCTCTGTCACCTTATGTCCCTTTACCTTCATCCTCCTTTTCTCACATCACGCCTCCTTCGATTTTTAAGGATGCTGCCTTTAATTGCAGTAGCAGGCAGGACTTGTTACAGGACTGCAAGGGCAGTCCCTGAAAATGTGAGTGACAAACGAGAACCAGCAGAGCAAACTTGCTTCATCACGGTGTCTTACCGCAGAAGTCCCGAGTGCTTCACCGTATCTAGAGAAAATGCCTCAGTGTGCAAAGCCAACCTGCTGTACTGCCTGTGAGCATGGAATTCTTCACTCTAACCGTGTTCCTCACCCTCAGTTCCATCAGTAGCATCGCCACTGTCTTCTTGCAGGCACGGCCCCTGACTGCGAAGCATCACCTTGAACGACACATCTGAAGGAGATTCCTGGGATCTGGAAGCAACAAGCTTGGCAAGTTTGTCTGCAATGTGGTTGACATCTGCTGTTTCACCTGATTGGGAAGGAAGATGGGAAATAAAGAAGGCAATTCATCTTTCCAGAAAATAATTCAGTGATTTACTCATTTACATGCCCCCTGAGGTGGAAGTACCCATAGGATAGCAAGAGATACATTTCCCCATGCTGGGGCTTTGCTATCGCTTGAGATCAGCTGGTAATAATTCAGGGGGATAAGGAAAGCAGGACAACCGCCCTCGAGCATTTGAGCAGCAGATAACTATGCAGAGGCCATACAGAAGCAAGTGTGAGCGCTGCTCGCTAGCGTACATCCTTGCAAGCCAGAGGCACACGGTGTCTTCAGAAACCTGAGTACTGCTCCACAGGACTTAGACCTTACTGTGAGAGCGGTGGTGTCCGTGATTAGCTCACCATAATGTCCAGTTTCAGAAAAGACGGTGTATTTGACTGCTCTTTCCTTGTTCTCACGGGCTAACCCTGAGCAAAAGAGAAGCAGACTTCACGTCAGCGGCACCTCTAGCGCAAGAGCTTCTCGTGCTCTTGACACTGTCGTATGAAGCAGACGTGAACATTGGGAGGACTCCGACTGACTTTACCCACCTCGTGTAATGGCCCTGCTCAGGACCCTCACTGGCTAAAGGCATCCCTCAGTGAGGGGACTCTGGTGGGGATGCTGCTAATAGCCAAGAGAGCAGGAGGAGCTCTTGCAAGGCTTGTCTCATCTAAAAGGTGCTCTTCCTTATGATTTGCTTAACAGAGCCTGGGATGCAAAACTCTATCACCAGCAGATGTCAAGACAAGCTCAGCAGCAGCCTGACCCATAACATCCGTAAAATTCACAAGCAGAGTTTATTGTGAGGGCAGCAGGAGTTAATGCAGCCAATTAGAATTGCATTTCAGGGCTGGTGGATCAACCCCAAGATATTTCCATCCCCTCTTCTGCCTGCAGAGCTTGTCAGGGAGCTGCTAAATTTCTAGGAAGGGGATTGGGTCCATAACTTTGGAAACCTAAGATTAGGCAACTGGACAGGCTTTTGATTTAGATGAGTAATCCCCAAAAGCACCCCCATTTGCTCCAGAGTGGCCTGGGCAAGCTCACAGCGAAGCTGCTAGCAGTAGAAGTGACAAATAATAATAACAACAACAATGGTAACAATAATAATGTTTTAGGAATTGGTCCAGCAATCTGCTGCAGGGCAGGTGAAGCCCTGATTTGAAGCCAGGCAGGATCCCCAGGGAGGTTATCACCCACCTTGGGTGGACCCAAACTCTTGAGTGCTTTTCTTGGCAATGTGAAAATAAAATGGATATAAAACCGGATATCTGGATGCAGACTCACGTCCCTGGCAACCAAACCACAGAAAGTGGTAGCTATTTCCCCCTAGCAAAAGGCACTGGCCTGAGGCAGGGACTGTTTCTTGAGAGACGCGGCTGGATTTGGCGGGAGGAAGAATTACGGGCTTGGTGGGCAGGAGCTGGCCCAGGACAGTTAAACTGATCAGGGAAAGGGCATTAGGTTGGAGTAGTCAGTGATAATTTTCAAAAATATCTTGAAATGCAGTGAAAGGGGAGAGCAACAGCTGTGACACCAACAGTGTCCCAGCTGGGACAAATTAAACAAACAACCCCTTACCTTTTGTGTATGAAAACAATATGGAAACCCATCATACACTCTATATGGCAACTTAACGGGGATACCTCATCCTCCTCTCTCAGTCTTGTGTAAGAAGTTCAGGTGTCAGTTATTTTCCAGAGCAGAAGAGTGCCTGCAGTGCAGCTCCTGATGTGGGGCTGAGGTACCAGATGTTTATGTGCATGGGATCCCTGGACGTCAGATGGATTACAGCCACCTACCCGCTCTGCTTCCAACACATGGGAGAGCAGGTTCAGACTTACAATAGCAACACATAAAGGAGACTTAGATAACTCTGAAGGACTGTTTCAAGATACACGGTGGGGCTACAAGAGGTGGCTCAGAGACACTGGCAGCTCCTTGCTTGAGTCTGGTCACTGCCAATTGCTTGGTGCCAGAGTTTCAAGCAGAATCTAGCACTTCAGTCGAGTGTGGAGTACATATTGCATGATAAAGCTCCTTGAACAGGCCTTCAAAGAACTCTTCCTTGATTTTAGTGTGGAGGTCTTTAGTCTGACCAGTGTTTCATGTTTTCTTTCTAATCAGGTATGAAAATGGAAAAGCCAATGCTCAGAAAAAAACCAATTTATATGATACTTACCACCATACAATGGGAAACCGAAAAGCCAATCACAAGCACTGTGTGTGCAGGTGCTACTGGAGATCTGGCAACCTGCATTGCTAATTGGAAACCAATAGAGCTAGCATAAGAGATGACCAGTGATACCTGTAAATGTAAAATTTCCACTTACTAGAAAGTGGAAGAAACCACCTTCTTCCTCCTTCCTCCTGCCTTTCCACAGGCCGCCAGCCATTCAAGATACTTAGAGACAGATTGAAAGACAGACAGCAAAAGGAAAGAACGAAGACATACTTGTCCGATGCTGAGAATTCCCTTCTGGAAGCGTCAAAGATTGTGCCTCAAGGAAGAAATCTGCTGTGCGACCTTGCTGCAATGACGCTGTTGGGAGCTTTTCCTGCTCTGCTCTGCCACAAAGAAGAGGTAGACGATATGCTGGTAAGTGTTTCCTTTTTGCTTGCTTTTTGCTGTGCTGTTCCACCACACCACCTTGAAGAACCGCTCTTTGGCTTGGTCCATCTTTATCCCTCTGATGGTCAGTCTCCGCTTTCCTCCTGATTAAGGATGATGATTTACGCACATTAGCCTCATTTTCCAGAAGTTTCCCGTATTTACTGACAGACAACCGCCGCCGGGCATAGGCCATTAGGATCTTGTATTCTATGCTGTCTCGCTCATCACCTTCCATCTGTATTTCTTCCATACTGACATCATTTGGCGAGGACATCTTGGTGCCTGCAAGAACATATTCTTAGTTTTAATGGCTTAGGGAACAGCCTATTTTTCATGAATACAACCAGTTCTTGACATTCCTACAGAACCTTTCACCAAGCACCTTGTAAACCTCGGCGATGTAAAGAATATTGCAGTATCTGGGAGCCGGAGAAGCGCTGTTTTCTAGAAAGACAATTTGGTTACTGAGAAATACCTCAGGTGGCAATCGAGGCAATCAAAGAATGGGAACAAGAGATCTGCTACGTTGCTCTTAACTGCATTTGGTTCCTAAGTGAATTTTTTTTTCAATAATAGCTCAGCCTAAGTGTTTTTTGCTCATCACTATTTTTTCTTACTACAAGAGTATAAGGTAGTTTACAATAGGAAATATTTGTTCAAAACACTCGTGGTGTACGAGCTTCAAAGAAAAGTAGCTCAATGCTGAAAACAAGTGAAGTGACCCCCAGTCACTAAAAGCAGATTTTTCTGGAGAAACAGAAATGTACAGGTGGCTTAGGCAGGAAAGATGAGGAAGTTCAAGGATTATTTGATAGTTGGGGTGCAGTGCAGGAAAAGAGGCAAGAGCATAACAACAGTAACTGATTCTCAGGATGGAAAGAAAAGACACTGAGGTGCTGGAGGGTGTCCAAAGAAGAGCAGCAAAGCTGGTGAAGGGTCTGGAGAACAAGTCTTACAAGGAGCGGCTGAGGGAACTGGGGTTGTTCAGTCTGGAGAAGAGTAGGCTGAGGGAAGACCTTCTCGCTCTCTACAACTACCTGAAAGGAGGTTGTAGTGAGGTGTGTGTTGGTCTCTTCTCCCAGGTAACCAGCGATAGGACGAGAGGAAACGGCCTCAAGTTGTGTCAGGGGAGGTTTAGGTTGGGTATTAGGAAAAATTTCTTTACTGAAATGCCTCTGTTCTATGACACATGCAAAGGTGAACAAAGCTGTGCACATATCCAGAACCAGTCCCTGGGGGTCTCTGTTGCTGACAAGCCGAAATATGAGGCTTCTGTCCCCACTGTCCTCTCTTAAACAAGTACCAAATTCATTGGCACTATGCTCTCAGACCAAGAGAAACCAATTTAAGCTAATTAGTTCCTGTCTGGAATATCCTTCAGCTATTCACTGCTCTGAATGTAAAGCTATTGCTGATATGTATCCAACAGGACACTTCAATCCTAAGCACGGACACTCACATTTGGGAGTTCCACACACACCACACACCTCCTGAGTCCAAAGGAGGGTCGGTGGGAACAGGGTGCCCTGCTCCCCACGTGTTTTTATCTTCTGCCACTGGGCTCCCCACTTCAAGAAAGATGAGGAGCTGCTGGAGAGAGTCCAGCGGAGGGCTACGAGGATGGTGAGGGGACTGGAGCATCTCTCCT
>Ga0065711_1044940_pt1 | contig 13791 bp, 9 predicted proteins | sample Hoacrofraction12_FD_59098 | JGI IMG/M metagenome (GOLD analysis project Ga0065711, IMG submission 59098) | Hoatzin crop microbial communities from Cojedes, Venezuela - Epithelial fraction 12 v2 (version 2) | ecosystem: Host-associated > Birds > Digestive system > Esophagus > Crop | place... | reverse complement strand
TGAAGCACAGGAAGTTCCGTCTGAACATGAGGAAGAACTTCTTCCCTCTGAGGGTGACGGAGCCCTGGAACAGGCTGCCCAGGGAGGTTGTGGAGTCTCCTTCTCTGGAGATATTCAAGACCCGCCTGGATGCAGCCCTGTGCAGCCTGCTGTAGGTGACCCTGCTTCAGCAGGAGGGTTGGACTAGATGTCCCACAGAGGTCCCTTCCAACCCCTACGATTCTGTGATTCTGTAATCACCCATTCCTCAGTACTAATGAACTCTGTACAATACATAAAAAATTTCCCAGGATGTCCCAATTCTGTATGCAGCATGAGACTGCACAAGTTGTCTAAAGAAATGTGAATGCTCTGTAACAGGATTCTAAGTGGTGAATCTACTGGAAGACATTAGCGGTAAGAAGGTACATTGAGCATAAAACCTACCTTTCCATTTTCTTACACACTATTTCTTTAAATGTAGACCAAGAATGCGAAGTCTGTTTTTACTCGAAGATGTATTTTCAAGAAGATCTGCCTCCAAATTATAAATACTAAAGGAGAAATTCAATACACTGATTTTAGCTACTTTAATTAAAGCACTGGTGAAAAATCCTGCCCCAATCCTATTTTTTTAATTAAAAAAGAAAAGAGAAACCACAAAAAACATCTCCGGCATATTGCCTAGTTTTTCCTTTATAAGCATGAGGTTTTGGGAAAAAAATACTAGTAAGTAAACAAATTGAAAATGAAAAATTTACAGTGCTGTCCAAGTAAAATATCATTCTGTCTAAAAAACAGTGTATGGTAGGTCTTTCATGACAGGCTGAAACCTTCTAACTTGTTTTGCCAATATAAAAGAGCTCTCTTACAACTGTTAACCAACAAACGAAGCAAGGAACATCTCTTCACGTCCCCATCCAAATCTCTCCTGGCTGAGCTGAGAAATCCACTAGCTATATCAGGCCAAATGAGCAGTGCTCTTTATTGCTTGACAACTTTCACATGCCTCTCAAGTAAGATTAAATTAATCTATAAAAAGCTCACTTTCAGTGATACCATGATGCTATTGGTCCCAGGTGTATGCTCAGAGATACATATAGATCCACTAGTGCTGCAAAAGAAGGGGTAATGCAGCCCCACCGGCATCACCAGGGCAGCTATTTGCTCTGGCTCATGTATGCACAGCTGCACCTCTCGCTCCTCCCTCCGAGCTGGCAGCTACAACCAGCCCTGTATAAAGAAGATTCAGCTGAATGCCACTTAAGTTAGTATTTTCAGGTTTGGGTTTGGTTTTTTGGTTTGTTGGGTTTTTTTTCCTCCTAATAATTGGATTCCAGATTTTGCATTTGTAGAAGATAACTGAAGTTTTCCTTTTCAGTCCCACAGTCCAAGCAGCTAAGGATAAAAACAGATGAGCTAGGAGACATTCTTCTATTCTAAGATAAACTAATGAAACACCACGAGTAGGAGTTATAAACCCCTGATACTCCCTCAGCATACACCCTGGGTGTGTCCATCACATCAATCAGACCTGGCACTCCCTATGGTTGCAGTTCTGATCTGAAATTAAAGAGTAAAATTGTTGTGGTTGGACAGAAATGAGGCAACAGACTGCCATATTAATTTTTCTCGCCTCACCCTTAGAAGGTTTTGGAGCAATGACGGAGGTGTAGGAAGTGGTGCATGAATGCTCCTAACTGCACCAGGGAGGTTCCCTCTGGTGTGTCCCAGAGGTGGAACGTACAAGGCAAACTCAGACAGATCTCATATTAATTGTTTTTGTACCTTCAGCCCTTGATTTTCAAATAGCCAGAATTTCAATGAAATCATACCCTGTCAGTTAGCACGGAACCTATTCACAGTATGTTTGAAAGTAAACAGATGAGTCACTGAAATCACCATGTTCCTTGAGATTGTCATGCATTTCAAATTCCCTTCCTGTTCACGAGAAAAAGCAAACAGGTTAGAGAGATGAATAAATATAACTGTTTGACCACAAATAAACCCATGTGTAGATATCAAGTGCCTGTTTTTCACTCTCCTTTTAAAAAGGAAACTGATCTCTCTCTGAGTGGAGATTTAAATACATGTTACAAAATGACTGCTGTGGTCCTTTCTAACATTCTTTACATCAAAATACTTAAATAAATATCTATGTAAGACTTCCAGTAATCAAACTACAAAACGCAGGTAATGGAAACGAGCCAATAGATTTCGATTGCGATAACCCAATAAGCAGGCTAGTTAGTGCAGAAAACTAGCCTGAAGCCTCCACCAGATTCAGATTCCTTCCATGCAGTATCATACTATGGATGGTTTTCATTCTGGAATCACTTGGAGTTTTGTCCAAAATTCCGAGAAATCCTGCTCTTCTCCATTTAGGAGTAACCTAAAATGTGACCTTATTTTGTTCATACCCACGTTACTATGACCCTTCTGCCATACTATTGTAGATTTCCTTCTTCCGTGTGCATTTCTGCATCCCTCTGAAGAAAGCTTACAGAGCAGTCTCTATTCCAGCCTATGCTGTTGCGTTGTTGTATGCCTTAGAACAAACAGTAAGTAAGAACACACACCTGGAGAAAAAAAGCACATGTAGACTGCAGAGGAAAGAGCAACAAGGCATGCATTTCACCAAAAAGAAAAGCAAAATCCTTAAAATTACAGAAATCATTTAGAAAAGGAGCTACAATAAGTCCAACTTCTCAGGTATATAGACAAAGTGGGTTTGGAGATACTAAAGAAAAGGGGTAGAGTTTTTGTTGTTCGGTCTTGAAGACCTTAAACACATCGCTTTAGTTGCCTGAATCAGATACTTCGCAAAATTGTCAGTGAACCAACATGTCAGTCAACCCCTGACCCCAACGCATGTCTAAATGTTTCGGTGTTTCAATGGTATTAGCAAACTTTAGCCCACAAATAAATCTGCAGACCAAACATACAACCCATCCGTAACAAAAACAAGCCACAAAATTTTGAAATGCAAGTGTACAAAGGTATGTTTCCATGAGAGATGGGCATTCTGTAACAAGGATACCACAGGACAGCCCCTCACAAGAGACCTAAAGTTTTGATTTGCGAGTGCTTTCATTTGCACTTCAGAACCTGAAGATTTCTGAGTATTTCCTAGAGACAGATTTTGCCAAAATGGGAAATCCAATGCAATGGCTTTATTTTAAGGTCTCTTAATCAAAACACTGACTAGAACACTGGAACTTACACAAATTTTTCTTAAAGGGGGGGGGGGGGAAAAAGGAAGAAAATTGCACGTTTCTTCTTCAGTGGCATTGCTGACACTAACACGAAGGTCTGCAAGCAGCCCTGATTGTAAGAACCTCACTGAGAAGCAGGAAGAATCAACAGTTCTCAAACTGCCACATTTAGAAAATGACAGAAAACACCTCTCATGGAAGGAAGAAAAAAAAAAAGGAGAAGAAAAAAATCAAACTGAGGACTATTTTAACTATCAGACAGCCTGTTTATATGAAAAAAAAAAAATGTATCAAACAGGCAATTTTACCTATTAAACAATGAATTAACATATAAAGATTTAATTACAAGCAAAAACTCTTTAAAATTATTGTCTGCATCTCTGGCTTCCAAAAGGTATATGAATATATGGGAATGCATTGCCTAGTATTACAAGCTTAAAGTGCATCCATAAAATCTATAAAATCTGAATTATGGAAACTTTTGCAATACCCGAATTAAACAGAACACTTTAGAGCTTTGCCTCACTCACCTGTAAAAGACAGGCTCCAGAAATGACATAAAGGTATGATTAAACATTCTCAGCTATAGACAGGTTATTTCATCTTGCAAGCAAGGTTTGAATCCAGGCTTGGAGACTCACATCTGGTCACACAGGAGATGTGTTCTTTCTTAAGTTTCAAAGTTTCAGAGCCCCACGTGCTTCCCGGACTACAATTTTCTCCCCCATAAGATTAGCTAATAGCTCCCTAGAAATACCAGCATAACATTTACTGCCAAATTAAATATTGTTCTCCAGCTTAACAGCTTCCTTTCACTTGGAATATCTCTTGGCAGTTATCGTTGACACAGTCACATTTACACAGCTCTGGAAGCTCGACAGTCTTCACTACTCCCCCCTGTTGCAAAGGGTAATGAGTGCAAGGCATCCAGTTTATACACTAAACATGGCAACATAAACTGAAGATTCAGATGGGAGTTTCAGCATTAAGCTAAGGTTAAGAATGGCTTTTTGATGGAGCAGTCTCAAGCCGATTACTTTGAAAAGAAAACCACACAACTAGATGTATGTCAAATAACGGCATTCTACAATTTATTACCAGTCCTTTTTCTAACCAACAATCCAAGATGGGCAGGAACATCCAGCCTAGTCATGTGACCACAAAGGACTACGCCAAGAATGAAGCATGTCCTAGTGACATTGGTCTCAACCAAGCACTTTGCTGGGACACAAGAAGAAAGCCAGTTACTGGGCATTCACAGCAAGAGTGCTATGGTTTTCCATGTTCATGGTGTCAGGCAATGTACAAGCATGCCCAGAACCCCAACCGAGAACACAAACTTAGCAACTTACTATTCATCAAGAACCACTTTTATTTTTATGTAAAGGGAAGCATACTACTACTAAATCAAAACAGAAATAGATTTTCTTTTTTCTTTCTATTACTTTAAGTAGCAGGCATCCCTGCCCTCGTGCAACTATTAAATTACCAAATGCTGGGAGCAATCATCCAAGGAGCAACATGGTATTAGGACAATGACACTTTCCAGAGAAGTATGTTTAGACCAAAGATGAGAATAACCAGTCTTAATTTTGACTAGTTGCTCCATCTCTTCTAATAAGAAGAGAGTCAAGCATCCAGGAAAGTTTCTAGATACAGTCAGGTGTCAAGTAAAGTAAACGGGGAAGGAGTAGTAAATTGGGTAACTGAATAAAAAAAAACCACATAGCCTATGTTTTAATATAATAAATACTGTGTATGTCTTACCTTACCAAAAGTAAGGTCAATACGACGCCATAAGGTATAAATGAGTTGTTAAGGTGAAGTGGAAAGACCACTAAAGTACAAGTAATCCTTAACCTTCATAAGTCATTCCACACAATCAAAAGTCAATTACTTATTTCAGTTCTCCACTGGGTCTTTCCATCTGTGAATTGCTTTGTAGATAAAATATCTGCTGTGACTTTCATTCCCAGCACTGAGCAAACTAATGAACCCTGAAGTCAGGTCCCAGCTACCTTCTCCACAACCACAGTGGACCCAAAGGTCTCCCTAACCTGCATCCCAAAAAGAGATACTGTGGAGGTCCAGTTCTAGTCAGTTTTTACAGATGCCAAGAATCCAGAAGCCTTCATTACTCACACAGAAACTAAATGCCAAAATGAATACAGAGCAACTTGTTTACTGGGTAGGACAGGAACACCAAACACACTGCCACAGGCTGCCTAGAGAGTCTGTAGAAACTCCACCCTTGGAAATAGTCATTACTTACCTGGAAAAAGTCCTGAGCAACCTGAATTAACTCCATCCTGACATTCGACTACGTGATTTCTAGCGGTCCCTTCAAACCATTATTTTTCTAATTTCTTAAATATACTCCATTTTGAATATCCACATGATAGAAATATACTTCCAACAACCCAACCTTTCTTTATACTAGCCAGACTAATCGTAAACTCATATGCAACTACACTTAATAATCCACTAGATTTTCTTCTGTCAACACTCTTAAAACGCACATTAGATTACAACCAAAACAGTCTTAAGTTTTTTGCTACAATCATTAGTTATGAGTCTTACCATATTAATTACTGCATTACTAACAGATACTTTCTTCATTAGACAGCATCAGTATGCATCACAAAGCCATGAGCAACATTAGATCCGATTTAACTAATATTAAATGTTGGACAAGAGATGAACAGACAAGAAGAAAATCTAGATCAAGGACTTCTCATTTTCAGGCTCAAATCTTCCGATTTCTGTCATAACTAATTAGGAAAGCAACAATTTCTAATTAATTTTCTTCACACTCACTGTATTATATTTTTCCATTACCAATGAAACATGCATTTGTAACACCCAAAAAAGAAAAACACCAAAGCAGTTCTGGAAATATGACTTATGCACTTCAGTTGTATGCCAAATGTGTATTTACTTCAGTACCAAATAAAACTCTCTCTTCATCTTGAGGTGTCACATTTACTATGACCATACACTTCAGCTTTAAGCCACACAAAATGATATTCAAACTACAAATTTATGGGAATAGCCCATCCCAGAAGGAAAAGACGTTTTGTCAGTACCTGCTCTTCCTCTTAGATCAGATCAGTTTAGTTGCTGTCAAACCTGAAACAGTCTAATGGAAGGAGGAGAGAGTCAACCAGTTTGTTTTCCCACTCCTAGCAACAGGAAGAAACACTGTCCATATTCCAGCTTGCGTAAATTTCCTCCAAGCAATTAAAATTTTAATTTAACTTCGCTACTACTGAGAATGCCCGTGCACTGCTGCACAAAAACTGTATAGTGACCTTGAGTTTTACACTTAAAATCAAGCACAGCTGCTTATAAACCAAGAAAGACCTAGCCTTTTAAACAACCACTGCAGTAATGAAACCTGTACTAGCATAAGTCACCTCTATCTAAGTAGTTGTATGCTTTATGGAAAGATGCATAATTTCTGATTTTATGTTATTTTTACAACATGTATCAGAATAATCAGGTGTGTGTGCATACGTATACACATGTATCTCGCAGAAGAAAAGAAAAATATAGTTGTGCAAGGCTTCTAAGTTAGGCAGAAGTATCTCGACCTCTAAAAAGAAAACAACAGAAAGTGAAGCCACCTGATATTTTGAAGAGTATCCATTCTGAAGATCCTAAGAGCACAACTATTGTATTCTTTCTCTAAGTAGGAGGGGAAGACCAGAAGAGAGACAGGACCAACATAATAAAGATTTATGAATTAGAACAGTTTTGCAAGCAGGAAGGTACACGGGGGATTTCGGAGATAGCTTGAAGAGAAAATGTTCCCCCATCTGCAATTCCCAGAACATGAGCTTGTGGCACGCCTTTTTATTTCTAGTGTCTCTTCACAACAGATAGCCCAGAGAACTAAGATCTCCAGGCTTTAGAAAACAGAAATACAAAGCACTCTACTAAGGGTCCTCCTATATAGCTGGAGAATGGCACAGCCATCCTAAAGCACAAGATCTTCGGTATAATTGATGCTTCTAGCCATCAGGAGCAGCAGAGAATTTCACGTATCACAGTTTCCTGTGTCTCATTATTACCTCTCTCCATTTCTATGGCATAACCATTTATGGCCTGAATGTAGGGCGCGTATGTATTTAAAAGGCACTTGTGCTGAAGGCTTATGGGAAAAATGTTTATATTATGCCTTCAAGAATGATATCACTTCTTCGAGCACCAAATTAATACAACTAGTTCCCCTTTCTAAAATACATATTGTTATTTTCCAATTTCAAATGAATTAGTAAAACCAATTATTCTCTTATTTGAAAAAAGTTAAATTAATTTTATTGTATAAACTCTTATTCCAACAGGTATGAGAAAAAAACACATCAAAAGGCCATTTCACTCAGCATTTCTACCTTCACCTTGACCATGAAAGCACAGAACAGAAATAGCAAGGATAACGTGTTATTTGAGAAAAATCTTTTTATGGAGCTTTTGGTGCAAGAACTGATTTCCTTCATTCATTCCTTTTTGAAAATCCATGAAACAGGGCTGAAGAGCCAGCTAATCTTATTTTTTTCAGATGTCAGTTCAGAAATTAGAGGAAATATTTGCTTTCAACTTTGAGCAGCTTAGCTTACAGGTCCCTCCCCGGGAGAGGCTTGGCTATTACTCAAATCCATCCAGCTGCACTGAAGTGCCCAACTCCCCCCTCGATGTGCCTGACAAAACCCAAGAAATGCATTATTTAATCACAATGGCAAATATCAGAAGAAGGATGTGTGCATGCATAAATACAGCACACCACAATTTTCTCTTCTGGTGAGCTACAAAGTCTCATGTAACAAGCTATGCCACCTGACTGTCTAAAGGCAGTCTGTCTTCTGCCAGTCAGATGGTAAATTATTGCTTTGACATGCCATACCATACAGATTTCCACAAAAAAATCCCACCACCCTCAAGATGCGTTAGGCAGCAAAGCGTACAAGAGTTACGTATGAACAGTCAGAGTAATCAAGAAATGTGAACACCATGCTCAGGAACTGCAGCTACACGAAATACAGGGTGTAGCATAAAGGTGTTTAATTTTATCATGAAATAAAGCACTTCGATTTCTGGAATAAGAGTATCAAAATGTTCCTCAAGGGACATAAAAATTCCCTGTGGTTGTGATTTTAAAGCAAACACAGTAAGAATTAAATGCTATTAAATACTTCTATTACCATAGTGCATAACAAATTAAATCAAAATAGGGCCTACTTTGTATGACGTACAGCAAAACCAAAGCTAGTTCCTGAGATAATTACCTAAACTCCTTGCCACTGCGAGCATTAGGCAATTAATACTGAAACTGCATTGTCTCTGCCAGAGGGAAAGATGCCATATAGTTAAGGATGTACAAGTTCATTCTCTATTGTGCAACACCTTGCTTGGATTTCTTGTTTCTACCTGATGTGCACAAATTCTGTAAAGTTATCATTTCATTATGCAGCATGCAAATCCGTACATTTCATTTGGTTTAAGGTGCTGCAGTCAGAGCACAGGAACGCATAGTCTCCCTAGTAACACACACCTGATCCAGAAAAGACTCAGGCACAGCATACAGCCTGGCAAACACAATTTCTCAAAGTGACTTAAAAACGACCTTACCCAGTGAAGGAAATCAGCTCCAATGGACTAAATTCACAGCCTCAGGCTTTTAAGGACCCTCCACTCCAGCAATGTTCAGAAGTGTTTTCCACCAGCCTAAGCCAAACTACTACACCCATCCTTGCCTGATGATGGTAAAAACCAACCCAAACCAACTCTGTAATCACACCAGGAGGGGTGTTACAAAGGAATTTACCTGGGACTAACTCAAGGCACCCCTGAGAGTTGCTCCTCAAGCACCGCTGCCTGAACGGACCACTCTGCAGGACAGTGCCATCCTCTGCCCTGGCTGTCACGCATCACTGCAGCTCCCACACCGGTGGCAGTCACTGACCTCCACTTCCCTTTGAGGACAACCCCTGGATGAATACCGCCAAATACTGCTGCTAACATTCAGGCAGAACATTCAAGTCCTTAATGTCTCCTGGCTACATCTAAAGTTAATTGTGGGGGTGGGAAGACAGGAAAATCAGTCCAGGGTCATCATGACATCAAATCATAGAATCATAGAAAGTTTGGGGTCGGAAGAGACCCCTAGAGGTCATCTAGTCCAACCCCCCCACAGTGAGCAGGGACACCGCTAACTAGATCAGGTAGCTCAGAGCCCTGTCCAACCTGGTCTTGAATGTTTCCAGGCATGGGGCCTCCACTACCTCTCTGGGCAGCCTGTTCCAGTGTTTCATCACCCTCATTGTAAAGAATTTCTTCCTTATATCTAGCCTAAACCTACCCTGTTTTCATGCTGCCTGAACGTGAACTTCTTCAAAACTAACATTTCCCCAGAAAAGAAAAGATGCAGTAGGACTGCAATACATTCAATAGTCCTCTGAAGTGACAGCACCTATTTCTGCATACGTAGTTTGAAAAAGAGCGGGAACAAGAAATACAGAATAAGTTCAGATGATTCTGCGTTGTTGTTGGGAATCATCACACTCAAGCACCACAGACTCCTTCTAAACTCCCTAACAAAAAACATGTTGCTAAGGGGTTTTTTTATATGCAAATATCTCATCTTTAATCAGTTACAACAGATCTTCTAAACAAACTCTGTTCTAATACTCAAAATTTGAGCCTTTTTTTCAAGAAATAAGCAGGCTGCTCTTTCATCATCCAGCCAGTTAACAGAACCGTGGTTTTTTCTTAGATAGGGAAAAAAGAAAAAAATTTCCCAACAACTGGTATACAATTTCTCAGCGAGGCTTCCTCAATTCAACTCTACTATTTCAACTCACATGTGGGGAATTTTACCCCGGAAAAGGATGCAGCAGAGTAGCTGTAAAAGGCAAGATATTGATTATGACCACCACTCACAATGGGAAAAATTAACTGTCAGGAGAGCATTTAGTGAATTAGTTCTGCAAAGGCATGAAAAATGCTCTTTCAACTCCAATACTCCAAGTATTTACAACCCCCTAAAATTATCCCAAGGGCCAAATTACTTTACAGAATTAAATAGTGACAAATCCCAGTGAACCAATTTTTAAATTTATGCAAGAATTATAAAGCACATTTTTTCCCTTCTGCTATAAGTAGCAGCTGTCCTATTTATCTTTCAGGCTTTTCAGTCCACACTGGGACTGTTTACACACAAACTTTGACAGAAGTAGGGGAATGTATTTTTAAGAGGCTGGGAAAAAAAAAATACTAACTAGGGCTTCAACAGTTTAGGACACACATCAGAAAATAACCTTTAAAAAGAGCTATATAGCTTTCATATTGTTTTCAGCTTATACCCATAAACATTGTTGGCTAATTCCATTTAACTAGAGAAAGTCAGGTTATCCTCCAGGAAAATAACAGATTAGCCTAGACGTACAAAACGTGATTCTTTGAACTTTTCAATATATATATTTCAACTCCACAAAGATTTCCCCTCCCCACCACCATCTCCTACACAGCCTCCCTCTATGAGGCTCAATTGCCTGGCAAATTAGACACAAAAATAATGCCCAGCTGGCAGTCATTTGGCCAAGCCATAGCACATGAAACAACAGGCAAACAACACACTAGTGAAATAGTTCAATGGTTATACTGCTGCAGCACAGTTTTTACATGCCGTCTCCGAGGTACACAAAATACTCTGCTGGCCCTGGTGCAATGAAGGCAGGTGGCATTGCCTTGAAATTATGACATATTATATACGTATATATAAAAACTAGCAAAATATAGCAATATTCAGATATTTGTGAACTGTAACAACATAAGTAAAGATAACAGCAGATCCCTGAGTTTTCAAGCTCCCGTCATGACAGAGGAGTGCGATCCCCTCCTCTCGCAGAGGCCTCAGCACTCATTTCTACCACCCTCTCTTGGAGAAGACATTAAAAAAAAAAAAACAATCTGAATATCATCATCAGTTAAACACACACACACGCACGCCTCTAAACAGACGAAGTCAGATTAATTCAAGCCACATTACCTAACAGTTTGCTATCACCACAAGCCATAACTTGACAGACAACTTATTTCCCCTCCAACCCCCGTCCTTCTGGGTTACCTCTGTACCAGCTTAGCTGACCTGCGCAGTGTCAACTCAGACACAGGCTAACACTGTGAGAAGGAAGGAACAGGGAAAGGTGAGGTACTGCAGAAGTAGTTATGGAAGGGTTTTCTTACTTACAGATAATAGATATATACACTGGCCTCTGTGATACCATTTACAAGTAAAACCTGACAGACCCCACAAAGTGCATAACCCACAAAGAAAAAGGGAACCAACACAAACGATGCTCACACACACAGGATTTAAAAAAGGCTTTATAAAATAGCAAGTAGCAATGGCTTTCCAAGGAGAAAGCTAAAGCTGCACAAGCCCAACTTCCATCAGGGTTTTTTGCTAGGTTGTTGTCCTGGGTTCAGCTGGGATATGGTTAATCATTGGAAGCAGCCGGGCAGGCCGACCCAAGCTGGCCAGCCAAGTGGGATATTCAGTACGATATTTGGTACCAGGTGAGGTCACAGGCAGTATTTCAGCGGAGGAGCTGGCTGGTGGAGGGGAATCGCTGCTCAGGAGCAAGGCAGTGAGAAAACTGCACTGTGTATTCCTGCGTTTGTACATTTTTTTGCAGTATTATTGTTGTTATTGTTCTCTTCCTTTTCTGTTCTGTTAAATGGATAAAGACCCCCATGAGTTTTGCTTTCTTTTTTTCCCTCTTTCCATTTCTTCTCCCCACCAGGGACGAGGAGCGAGCAAGCAACTGTGTGGTTTGCTACTGGCTGAGGCTAAACCACAACAGTCGTCTTTACCATCAGAAAGTTTCTGATTTGCTTTCAGAGGGCACAAACGCAATGTTTCCCAGACTCTGCTGAGTGTCAGGCTTTTGTTCTGATAGTAGCTTCAACTGACAGCCCTCAGGGCTTGGAGTTTCATTAAAAGAGATTAATTTTTTAAATGATGACAATATTACCCTTAAATTTCAAGAAATTACTACAAGGTGAAATAAAAAGCAGTAACAAGTTTTCCAAGTGGGCCCGAAAAGTTTCTAACAGTGAAGAGGAAAATTGGCACATTAAAATTGTATCAATACTACCCACACCGCTCATGAGGAAAAGCCAGTCCTTTCCTGTTAACATCTAATACACATTTCATTTTTAAAGAGCCTGTCTGGCATTATTTGGTACATGAGCTTTGGCCTGCTAAACACCTCAAGTCCACAAGGAAGCATGCTTTCAGTACAAACAATTCCATTTTAAAACCTTAGACTTTTCATAATTACAAAAGAAGTGTTAAAACTTCCTGTCACATCTTACTGGTTTTGTTCCCTGGTCGCATACCATTGCCCCAAGACATCACTACTGCCCAAACCGAAGTCTGTGGTCCTTTATCAAGTAGCTGATGTACACAGAATTAATTTTCTCTTACCATTTTATCAAATACATTGCTTATGTTGTTGAACTTCATGAAGAGAAAAACTGCAAATATTCCAGAGCAAATTTTAACTTAAAGTTACTAAGACTGAGTAATTTTCATGTGACTTCGTATTTTCTGTCCATTGTCTTATTTCTGCTTAACCTGGACTTATTCCATCTGAAAATAATTGCAACTCATTTGTTTTCTGTGTCATACACAATCATTTTATTACACTAACATCAGACAGACTTAAGCAATAGACTATGTTAATTGATGAAACTCAACACTGAAATTACAGCACTATACCTCTGTTAGTTAACTAAACAAAGTTATAAGGAAACTTTTTTGGGTTTCTTTCCCAGAAAAGGAAAAAAGCATGGAGCAAGGAAGCCAAGAATTACAATGTAACTGAACAGGTTGATAAAGTATTTTAATTTCACATAATTTATTACTGTTATAGTTTAAAAAAAAAAAAAAAAAGCAAGAGTCAGGAAGAAGGCAGAAAGCTAACCCAATGAAATGGTATGCGATAAGCTTCTAATTGTCTCTCGGCCACCAGCCTCTCAACTTTGACACCACTGACAATTGTACAATGACTTGAAATACAAGTTGGTAATTACTGTTGGTCTCTGTATACAAAAATTCCAACACATCAGCCAAATCTTTCATCAAGAATGAATATGCCTTTTGTTTTCTGTAATTACTGTAAGCATTGGCCTGCCACTGACCAAGATATCCTTACTACAGAAAACCTATGTATTTTCACAACAGAGCACACTCTGCTTTTCAACTCCACCAGGTATTGACTGAGTCCATTACAGCTGAATATACTGATGGTTAAGAAAAAGCAGTCCATGTCCTACTGCAACAATTAATAAATTGTAAATGTATTAAAATGTGAATCTACTCTGGAATCCTTTTTCACCACCACCTGAAAGAAATCTACAACTCTCTCTTAACCCGTTAACCATGCAGGCAATAAGAATGATAGCCTCAACTAAAATCACAGAATCACAGAATAGTAGGGGTTGGAAGGGACCTCTGTGGGTCATCTAGTCCAACCCTCTTGCTGAAGCAGGGTCACCTACAGCAGGCTGCACAGGACCTTGTCCAGGCGGG
>Ga0065711_1009516_pt1 | contig 13791 bp, 14 predicted proteins | sample Hoacrofraction12_FD_59098 | JGI IMG/M metagenome (GOLD analysis project Ga0065711, IMG submission 59098) | Hoatzin crop microbial communities from Cojedes, Venezuela - Epithelial fraction 12 v2 (version 2) | ecosystem: Host-associated > Birds > Digestive system > Esophagus > Crop | place... | reverse complement strand
GTTGGGGGGGGCACGGCTTTTTGGGGGTGTGTTTTTTGGCTTGGTGGGTTTTTTTGTTTAGCCCCTTCTGTCGCCTGGTGCGTTTTTGTTGGACTGGGCTGCAGCCCCGCCGCCCGGCTGCCTCGCCCGCCCCGGGCCGGCGCTCGGCAGCAGCTTTGCCCCGGAGGAGAAGGGGGCCCGCGTACGTGTGATTTTTGATGCCGTAACCCCCCACACTTACCCCTTCAACTGTAAGGCAACTCCCCCTCCCCGCCAATAAAATCCAGACTAATCAGTTCGGTGGTGTCCTGTCCTCCTTCCTCCCCTCTGCCTCCTCTTCCCCAGGGAGTTTCTCGGGGCGGTTGAGACGCTGGGAAATGCTTCCCCGGGGGATCCCAGCAGGATGGGGGGGAGGTGTGATGAGTTTGCGAGTGCTTGGGAGGGGCGACCCACCGCTGCCTCTGCAGGTGTGGGCTGGGGACCCGCTTTCACGTTAATTAGCGCAGTTAATTAGTTACCGATTTATTTCTGCACCGCGGCGCCGACGGGGCCCGCGCGATGGGCAAACGCTGGCTGAAACCGCAAAACTCCCGCCCGGTGGGGCAGCCCCGCCAACTCGGGACCCACGGGCAGGCGTGGGCGGTGGTGGGGTGCGGTGGCCAGTGGGACATACGGCCGTGCCGACAGACCTCCGACCCCTGCGCAGGCGGTTGCAGGGAGGGATGCTCGGCACCCACGCTTCCAGCCCCGGCTCCCGGCGTTGCTCTCCTCAGCCGCTGCCGGCTGCGATCCAGCTGGGGAAGGGGGATGAACTATTTCTCGTGACAATTTCCCCCTCTTCCACCTCCCCAGACCTTCCCCACAGTTGTTGGAGGCTGCTCACTGGTGCTGGGGCTGTTCCCACTCCCGCGGGACCACTGGGGCCACTGCTGCCCTGCTCGGGGCATTGATGTGCTGGGGGGGGGGGCACCCCTGGGGATTTGGATTTGGATGGAATTTGGGTTCCCGTCCTCCTCCCTGTGGTCTTGCAGCAGTGCCTGCTGCAGCCGGGGCCTCTGGGGCCGTGCTGTGTGCCCCCATCCCTGGTGTCCCCAGGAACGGGGACCATGGGGGGAGAGAAGTGTCGAGGCACCGGTATGCTCCAGGTGGCCGCTTTGGGGAAGGTTTGCACCCCTGTGCAACCCCCCAGCATCCCAGTGGGGTGCGAACGGGGCTGGCAATGTGCTGCTGCGGCTGCTGGGTACGGGGCTGCAGCCGGAAAACCATGGGGGTCAGCCCCGGGCCCCATCGGCACGAGCCCATGGTGCAGCAGGGAGGGATGCGAGCGGACGGGCGCAGCCCAGTCCATTTTTGGGGATTTTTGTTTTTTTCTTTAAACGATTCTTTTCCTTGTTGTCCCTTTCAGTGCCTATACACACATACATATATTTAATTTGTATATATACACATATATAGCTATACATATAAATTACTTGTTCTCTTCTGCAAGCACTAGCAAGGCACTTGTCACACCAAAGGGTGGCTGTAGAGGCAGTCTGAGGGAGCACCACGCGTGCTGGGTGCCACCAGCCTGTGCATCCCCAAGCCTGTCTTTGAAAGGGAAAAAAAGACCTGGCACAGCCCTCCTGGAGTTATAAAAGAAATAAATCTGTGTTGGACACAAAGTGAACCAAAGTTGCCCTCCCAAATTTAGTAAGCACCTGAGAGACAAGAGCCAGCAGGCATGTAACATCCCACCTCCCCCACCCCATCTTCTTTAAACAAAAATTACACACACTTCGTCTTCCTTAAATATTTAATTTCATTGTAACACTGTAAATCGGTGCTGCTGAGAAATGCAGCTGGGAGGGGAGCCTGAGTTTTGCTCGCTTGGTTTTGGCGATATGGTCCTAAACCTCTTCTTCCACCACCCCACGGTGCAGCTGGGTCAGGGATCTGCTTCAGGGTTTGGGTGCCCACATCCCGCAGGGAAGCCCCCTCCCCAGTCTGGGCACGCAGCAGTGCCCGGTGCCACAGCCCGGTGGCTTCTCCAGCACTCCCCACCCCACAATTTGGGCATTTTCCTGTCCTACTCGTGCAGACTGGAGCACCCCAGCAGGGCGGCTGCTCAGCCCGGCCGGCAGCAGGGTGCAGAGGAGACTTCTTCTGGATCACATCAAATAATGGCTTTGCCCTCAATGCCTGGCTTCTTTTTTTTTTTTTTTTTAATGTTGCATGTCTCCCAGCTCTGGAGTTTGTTCGAAGGTCGACAAGCATGACTTGAGCTGGAACAGCTGGTTTCCTGAAAAACAACTTAAATTGCCTATTTTTCCCTCCCCTTCCTATCAGGTAGAAACCCCCCTAAAAAAAAAACAGTGTGGTGACCAACCTGTGTGCTGCCTGCTGGCGAGCCGAGCGTGTCAGGCCTCATCCTCCCTCTGCCACCCATGGGTCGGTGCCAGCAGCGTGGGCAAGACACAGCCCATGCCCATCGTCGGGCGAGTGTGGGCCGCGGAGGGTCATGCCCGGGTTCTGGGGGGGGGCCCCAGCACCCGCTCCCATTTCGCCAGCAGCGCGCCCACACGCTGGGGGCTTGGGTGGCGGAGCAAACTGCTCCCACCGTGGGCTCCCTGAGGCTCGAACGGGCGCTGCCGCCCCGAGCGCAAGTCTTGGCAGGCCAAGCGGCACTGCTGGATCCTGGCTCTGCGCTGAGCGCGCCGGCAGCCCAGGGGTTGGTGCCGAGACGCCGGGTTACCCGGCACAAGCCTGGTGAAGCTCCTGCCTCTCGCCCGAGCGCCGGCAGCTGCCTCCGCACACACGCGCCCACTCCAAGGGCACATGGTGCTTTCCTGCCGGTAAGTAAGGGTCAGGACCTGGGGGGGAAAAAAGGGGCCGAGGAGGGAGAACACCATCCAGCTTGGGCTGCCAATATTTTTTTACGCTTGGTGCATCACAGGCTTTAAACAATTTTTGATCTATTTGCTCTGAGCAGAGCCTTCTCTTGGAAAGCTTTGCGTTTAAACCCTCCACAGGTGGCAGAGAGTTGTGATGGGTGGTGATTTGAACACCCTCAGTGGTACCCGGCCATGCAGGGGTGGGCAGAGGCTGGGCAGGGGTGCTGCAGGCCGGGGTGGACGACTGCCAGTGCGGGTGCGGGGTGTGCTTTGGGGTCGCAAAGTGTAGTGGCCGAGCATGAATTAAGCTATTAAAAAATTATAATTATGAATTACATATTGTAAATTTCAGGAGACGTACCCACTAACGTGACTGACTACAGTTATTTTGTAGACAGCCTTTCTGGCAGGGCGCAAAGCAAACAGCTGAATACAGCTGAATAAGGAGCCATCGCACCCGACCATTTGCGGTTTTCTCTGTGCTGACCTCTGCGTTAGCCAGTCACTGCTAATTCATGCGCTTTGAGCAGCAATTAATGCGCATAAAATGCCACATTGGTTTCAAACCAGTTTTGAATTCATCAATAAAAATCTGCCAGTGTAACTCCCAGCCGAGGAACCTGCTATACTGGAGAGCTCTCCCTTCATGTCGTACGGTCCAGCACAAAAAGCTGCGGGGAAGGAGTAGGGCGAAAATGGTCAGAAGGGTGAAGCCTAGAAGAAAACATGTCTATTTCCAGTTAAATCCCCACTCAATACTTCGTTTTTCTCCAGGACAGACAGGACTTTCCAAGAAAGCCATAAGAGGATTTTTTTTTTTTTTAATGAAAACCTGCAATTTTAGGAAACGGCATTCCAGATCTTATGTACATTTCTAGTATCACTTCCTGTATATTTTTAAGCTGAAATCCTCTTAGCATGCAAAGTAAATAGATTATGATATACCAAAGGATTAAGAATCACTGTCTGGTGTCAGATTAATCCCTCATATAGACCATCACTTGTACTGACAGAAATATGGCTGCCTTTCAGCAAAATAGCTGTATGGCGAAGCAACGCACCGCAGCGCCTTACGCAGAAGCAGCGCGCGGTGGCCACGGCCCGTTGTTGCGCCGTGTGTAGTTCAGAAGTGGAATTCAAATCTATCGGACATTAAAGGCGCGCTCCTCTCCAAGCGCTGCGCAAAGCACAGCCATTCCAGGCTCGGCTCTGCGCGGGGAGGCGACGCAGCCGCCTGCTCTGTTTCAAAGCTCCCTGTATTAATTTTTCCCCCTTGAGCATACAAAAACCTACACGTCGCAGCTGGTTTGCTCCCTTGAAACCGCAAAGAAAAAGTCTTCTTCGAATAGACTCACAGAAAGGCACTGATTCAGACAAAGTGCCAAAATGGTCTGGAAGTTCTTCCGGTGCGATCAAAACTGCCCCTTGTGCAGCAGAAATTCATCAGGATTTTGGCTTTTAGGGGAAAATGGCTGACCAACAGTGAACACAAATGTTTTATTTGGGTAAACACAGAATTTTTGTTAATACAATGCTTCTAAAGGCTTGTTATTTTTTTAAAACTGTGCTTTTATTTCTAGTCCATTCATCGTACAAATTTTTTTCTCGTACAAAATGAATTTCAAGAATCGGCTTTGGGTCGCAACCACCCAATGCTCCCAAAAAAGCTCAAGCTTAACCCACAGGCGTGCCTACAGCGGAGTGCAAAAATCTGCATCCGCAGATGACATGGTGGGAAGAAAGACCTGCGACGATACTCGCCCCTCTCTTCACCATCGGAAAAAAACTAGAGGGCTGAAACAGGTTACGTTACCTTCTCAGTGCATTTTCTCTTCGTGGTTAGAGGAGGCAGATTACAATCTGGACTCCAACGGAATGATGTTTAAGAGGCTCTGTGTCTTTTTTTCAAGGCAAAATAATGGTTATTCAACTAAGATGATATATCTAGATATGAAAATTGAGAGCATTCTTCGAAAAATGCTGCCCACTGTGAAAGGCTGCTCTTTCACAGAGGTATCCTGAGTGAAGATTTTATCTGCTGGTATCTCAACAGGACGGTTTTCAGAGCCTTAAGTGGAAATTCAAATCTGCTTCCAAGAGAAGATTGTTAAAATATATAATGCATAGAGAATTACAGACTTTCTCCTAAGAAGTTTATGGATTTGTCCAAGAAACACCCCCAAATTTTTCAGCATTGCATTTGTATGGTAAATGGGGATCTACAATTACTCGCTTTTTTGATGTCTTTGAATAACACGATGAAAATGTCACCAAATTGCTCCCCATAGGCAAACATGGGGCAGTTTGTACACGGACGCGTTCGTGCTAACCCAGCAATAATTTGGAGGTCTAAGGGCAGCACTGGCTGGCGCTTCATCTTCTGCTGGCGGTCGGATCCAGGGCCGGCTGGAAGTCTGCTGAAGCACTTTCCGTGAACTTCGCCACCTTGGTGAGGTTTCCCCTTCTCTGCTTTGGCAGCAAAGGGAGTCCCACGCTGGGTCACACCAGCCCGAAGTGCACGACTTTGAGAGACCCACTGCCTCCGGTCTCCTGCGGAGGGGAAAGACAGGCAGCATCAGGCAGACTGCAGGGACCGGCAATGAGGGATGGAAACGCGGGTATGGGAAACAGCATCCCAACCCAGGGAGAAGAGCCAATTGCAGACTCTGTCCCAGTTTGGCCTGGGAATGGAGGATGCAGCCCTAAAGCGGGGGAGGCTGCCTTGTCGTGCAAGGTAAGGCACCTCTCCCTGCTTCTGTCGGCCCCCTTCGCAGCCTCTCTGCCCTGCTGCTCTTGGGGCTACCAGGGGCTGCAGCTCCAGCGAGCGCTTTCCGTGTCCCCTGCGGTGGACACGGGGTTGGGATGTGAGGGGCTGGGAGCCCAGGCTCCACCTGCCTTTGAGCCCCCTTCCCCGGTGCCTGGAAACTTATCGGCAAAAGTGAAACTTTAGGTTTTTGTTACCTTTTAATTAAAACACCCCGTGAACACCACAAGCCTGGGTTAATGCCAGCGGGTAGCGAGCCAGGTTTTCAACGTTTCACGGGGATGGCATTTTGCATTTCTCATGCAATGCAAATACACGATTTACGCACAAATCTGCCCCTGCATTTGCTCCTCTTTCTGCACTCGGTGCCTGTGCAGGGTGGAAACCCCAGCCCCCTCGTTCTGCAAACGACATGACAACAGGGAGAAAGATGTGCCGCACATAGAGGTTATTTCATAACATGGGCTAGCACGCCTGCGAAACGCATGAAATACTTTGCCTTGGAAAGTGCTGTAGTCTAGTGAGTCATTGCTTTCTTTTGAATTACAGATGAGTAGCCAGCCCTTCACGATGCAAAGAAAAACTAGGTGTGGAGCTGTGTGTTTGTCCTGTCTTGGAGGGCGAGACACGCTGGCTGGGGTGCGAAGGGGGGTGGGCTCGGCCCCCGGAGGTGGCTGTCGGGGCTGTGTCAGGCTACGGGAGCGCTGCCGAGGGCAGATGGGACTCACACGAGTGGCTCACTGCTCCTTGACTTCAGGGAAGAACAAAAAAAAAATTGCCCTAACAACTCTTCCAGCTTCGTAAGGAATCTTTAAAGAGCAGCAGCTCCATCTCATGGCATGTGCATTTCACCACAGAGATGGAGATCACCCTCCAAATAGCATTGCTGTGCACAACCTCCCAACCTCAGTGTGGACCGCGAGGAAAAAGGGTGACAGCTCAAACTGAGCGCTGTATGGACACCCAGACCTATTTCCAGCCCATCGCTTGCCACTTCCCTGGCAGGGAGACGGCAGGACGTGGCCTTGCTGCAATACAACCCCCTGTTAATTCTTGGAGGCAGTCTGAAGATGACAAGAAAGCATCCCAGACCCCACTGGGTTATTCCAGCCTTGAACTCAAAGCACGGCTTCACGGCTGCGACTGCCACTTCGGTAGGTGTCTTCAAGGAGGTTATGAGTTGCCTTACTCAGTAGCAGCCTCATGGGGAGTGCTGGGTTTTGGGTGGCTGCAAGCTTTCTGTGGGATCTCCTTACTCTCTGAATGGCACTTGTTGGAGGGTCCAAAAAATACGGAAGATTTTTTCTTGCAAGGGAGCCATAGCACTCAAGCCTTGAGGACCATCAGCAGCTGAAAGTAAGGGGTGGCTCTCTTCTCCCTAGAGCTGTGTCAGTGCCTGATGCAGCGGGGTTTCTGCTGGTGCTTGCTCTGGGGACCAAGAGAATAGGTGGGAAGGTGAATGCAGGCTGGAGAAATAAACCCATCACATTTACCATTTAGAGTTCAAGGCTGTTTGGGTAGGTCCCCGTTGTTCAAGGCTCAGGGTCCTGAGTGCATCAGATAGGTATCTGACCCAGGTTTTGTGATTCATGATTTGTGCCTCTGTCTGGGGAGAGGTTAACAAGAACCCAGCTCTGCAGACCTACCCGGTGGCTTTTTCTTAAAATACTTTTTAGAAAACCTATTTGCAAACCTCTCTGGTCACACTATGGCAGACTTGGCGGTGTTGTATGTGAAGTCTGTGATGTGGCATCAAGCTTATAGAGGTGTTTAATGTTAATCAAAGGCTGAAGAGCGATAATGACTGGAACCCTCTTTTGACATCTGCATCTTCTCTGATGTAGCACCACGGCAATAAAGGAAGCCGTAATAATTTGATGAGAGTTGATTTTCATAGCGCAGGAAGAGGGCTGTCCAGGAACAGGGGAAGCCAGCATTGCAGTGCTGCTGCCTATGGTAATGAGCAGCTAGTTACCCGGAGCAGGGAAACATGAATATCCTGACAGGAGAGCATCCACTTTCCCTGGAGAGTTCAGATGGTGGGGCTTTGCATGGTAATAATGTGGTCCTGCTCCAGCAGGCAAAGGGAGGAGCGGTATGGGAAGGCACACCCTGTAATTGAGAAGCCACTAAGCCACCTCGGACCTGCAGGGATAGCAGGACGGAGGCAGTGGTTTGCTTGGTCTCCCCAGGTCTGAGGAAGAACGGAGGATCCCTTTAATCTCCTGGAGCGGGAAATACAGAGAAACCTCTTCCCTGGGCAGCTGTATCACTCCTAGGAGGCTACACTTTTTCTCTTTGGGATTATTCTCAATGGCATGATGAAGGTGGGAAAGGACGACAGTGGGGGAGAGATGAATAAACAAAGGAGCCACCGAGAATTATCTTAAAACACCTGTTTTTTTCAGGTGGACATTGCCCAATTCCAGGCTGCAGGAGTGGCTATGTGGAAGGACATGCCTGTTGTTGGGAACTATAGGTACCTCTCCCTTTCACTAGAAATGCCTTATTTCCCTTGGATAGCATCATACAAAACCTTTCTGGCTGATAGGTATTTAGCTGAGTGATAATATATCAAAACAAGCATTTGGTAGCCATAAGGCATCATTGGCTTCCGCATCTCAAGTTGCCAGTCTCCAGTCCAGAAATGACAGAGCAGCTGAGATTCACGTTTTCCAAACAGTCTAATTTGTACTGAGGTTGGTGACTAGGGTGTTTAGATGCTTAGTTTTGCTTATCTAAGGCTGGGTGCTGCTAAACGGAGACTCTTCGAACCAACCTACATAGTTTCCTCAAGATTATAAAATCCCAGAATAACGCAGGCCAGCATGGAACTCTGGAGATCACGCTGCTCAAAGCAGTAAGAGTAGGCTGGGTCTCAAGCAGCATGGCCCTTGAGGCTAACCCCCATCCCATCTCCAGCCTTTCCCGGAAGACAGGACTGAACATGAGCACCAAATCCTGACCCCACCAAATATTGCAGATGGGATGCTCACCCCATTTGCTTTTTCCCTGTTGCTTGAAGAGCCGCACCTGACCAAGCCATGCACAGTTCAGGAAAAGCTGCAGCTTAAACTCGCTCCTCTGGCAACTACCTATGCCCTCCCCACCTTCATCCCCAGTGGTGGGATCCTCCAGCCACTGCTGGTCCCAAACCAGCTTGGCAAAGCCATGTGGTCTGCATTTGTCCTACCTGCGAGCTGAGATCTCCATGGCATCCTTTGTCCATCACCACCCATACACCAAGGGGCCACAGCAGGGTCAGACGTGCCCTGTGCTAGTGCAAACCCACCGGCACTGCTGGTGGAAGGCAGGTGTCCCCCACGGCAGCATGGTCTCACCTCTGAGCTGCCTCTTCCATGTTGCAGGGCTAAGGCTTTCCTCTAGAAAACAAATCTTGTTCAACTGCTTGAGTGTTGTTTGGCTGTGTGACAGCCAGCTGCTCTGGCAGGTGACTGGGAACATTTCGTTGCATGATCTTTACAGTTTCAGGGAGGAGAAGCTTCCTCATAGCTGAGAGCGGCAGCAAGCGAGGAAGACGTGCATTATGATGCATCCACAAAAGATAGGGTCCATGTTGGGTATGGCTGCTCCGAGGCTTCCATGGCCATTTGCACTGGGGATAGGCCACTTCTGGCTCCAGCCTTTCGTCAACAAACTGGCAAAGGGGGACAAAGCAAATCATCTGGCTCGCAGCTGCGGAGATCTTCCTGCAGAATTGACTGTGCAAGAAGGGCTGGGTTTTGGGTGTGCTCCCCCTGTGTGGCACAGAGCCCGGTATTGTGAGGGTTCCCTCTGAAGCAATGTGCAGAGGAGGTGGTGGAGGGACGCCAGTCTGAGGGAGTAGGAGGGTGAAAGTGGGACCTCAGGCATGGGCTGTCCATCAAACGCTGGCACCAATGCAGGCTGGTGGAGATGTCTGCGTGTAGAGCTGCTGCTGGTGGTGGGTTTGGGTTGGATTTGGCATGGGCTGAACTAAAGCCAAAGGTCAGTCCAGCTAGAAAGGAGCTTCTCTGATTTGCTGGGTGCTGGTTCCTGCGTTGGTACCCAGTTGCTGCAAGACTTCTGAATTTCCACATGCCATTAAAAGTCAGGACAGAACGGTGTTGGAAATGTACTCCCAGAAGGGCAGAGGTAGTGTTGCATGGATGGCTTTTCTACTCCGAAAAAACTTGCTGTGCACAACAGGGTCTGCCTTACTCAGCAAGTCGTTTCCCTCTGCAGCCCAAGCACTCATCAGAGCTGCTGCTTTGCTTCCCTTGGTCCTGCGAGAAGCAGAGCAGCTCAGCAGGGATGGATGGAGGTGCCCCACTTTCCTGTGCACAAGCAGCTCTGCAATGTGCAGTGAAATCAGGGCACCTCCACTGGGGTGACAGAGGCCACAATTTGACCCACCAGCGTTTAGCAATCGTGACCACTCAGCTGCAGTAACTTTTTGGAACCAAAGGAAGCTTTAACTGCACCCTTGTGTAAGTCCTTAATGACGTGACAGGGAAGTTTTGTTCTTTGTACGGCTCCCATTATACAGAGTTTGTGCTTGTGGATTTTATTGTGATAATCCAGAGCTTTCAAATGAACTTCTCAGTTTATTAATTCAGCTACTTATGTGGGGGCAAGGAGCATCTTACACACAGATGAGGGAAGGAGCAGTTAACTGGCGGATAACCCAGCTGCAAATCCAGGAATCCCACCAGCGTCTCCAGGCCACCACCACTGATATATTTTACTTTCCTTTGTATTCTGAGGCCACCAAAGCCATCAAAAGGCCTCCAGGGACATCTTATGAGTCTGAGGACTTCCTGCCAGCGCGACCCTGGCACAGTGAACTCTGTCACCTGCTCCCCAGCCTTTCCCCATCCTCCACCCAGTGAAAATGCGCAGGGGCCCACGGGAGGCTGCAGAGGTGGGGCTGGTGTGTGTTGTTCTCCAGCACTTTGGGACTGGTAGAACAGCTCTTAGAGCACGATTTTACTTGGCACAGGCTAATTTTGTAATGAAATAAATAAATAAGTGCCATCCTGCTCTGCTGGGAGGTTGAAGCATTTCCTTTTTTTTTTTTTTAATGCTCTGTTTGTGCCGAGGCCAAACATTGAATACTTCAGCCTCAAAAATAAAAGTTGCAACAAGAACTGTAATTGGGAGGAGGCTAAAATACAGGCACTCTTGTGCCTTCATCCATGCTGCTGCGACACAGATTTTACTTTATTTTATTTTATTTTTTCCTTTAAAGTAGAACTGAAGGAGTGTGTTGGTGCTGCATGCTGCTGACTCAGCAGCTCTGGAGACAGGATCGCCCCACGTATGTGCTCTATACACACCCCCACCGACACCCAACCATCGGGGGCACCAAACTAGGCTGGGAGGGAACGTGCCGCATGGAGACAGGGGTAGCTGAAGGATTTGGGGGACGGGGTAGGGTCTCCCTGCCCATGTAGGGGTCCTCTCCTCCTCTCCTGTCCCGGTGAGCTTCTCACAGGCTGGAAGAGCCGGTGCGGGAGAGGGAGGAAGACATAGGACTGGTGGCTGGCAGTGGGGGAAGGGCTGGTCCACCTTTTTTGGCATCACCTTGCAGTTAAATCATCTTTAAGTGATCGTGAAACCATGGGGTAGTATTTCACTCCTCTTTACTGTGGCCTCACTCTTGAAAGTGCCAATATGAGCGCTGGCTAGTTCGTGTAAGATGAACGTGGATGGAGGACAATAAGTTCTTTCTTAGGTCTCATCCAACAGGCATCGGATAATAACAATTTTTGACTTTTATGTGTTGTGCTCAATTCAAAGCTGCAGATAAAGCCCTGCTCTAGCAGCATGGTACAGAAGCATATCTACCAATTTCAGTGAGAGCCCTGCAGGCAGACAGCTTGCAGGGACAGGCTCGGGGAGTTTCAGGAAGCTGCAAAATAGAGTAAATAATAATAAGCAGAAATAAAAAAATAAATCAGAAATGTGTTACCTGCTCCGTAGTAACTGCTCTCAAATTTCCTTAAAAAAAAAAAAGAAGAAAAGAAGATCACCATGTAATTTACATTCCGTTGAACTCACTGAAAAACCCAAACAAACAAGGGTACAGTATTAGGTAACTCTTTCATTTTGTGATAGGACACAGGTATTTTATACCCTGTTATTCAATGGATGAGTTAAAATATTGCTTATACAAGCCTACACATGCAGGATACGTATATTCCCTCAAACGCTACACCAAGTTAAAGCAGCCGTGATTTCTGCCAACAAGGCAGTGCACAGACACGAGGCCAGCGACAGATCGGCGTCCTCGCATCACCCTGACTCAGTGGGGAGCCATTGCAGGAGTGGGATGCATGCGTTGCAGCGGAGCTGTGGCTGCAGCACACTTTTCTACCTGTACTGGGGGAGCTGCAGGGTGGTGGAGTTCAGTGCGGGCTGCCTGCCTGAACGCTCATCTTGTGTCTCAGGAGGGTTTTGCTGTCAGGTTGCTGCTGGAGGTGCTTGAGGATGAGGCTTCGTGTTACAGCTTGAGCTGAAATAACAGCTGCCAACATCAAAAAGAAGTCCTGCTGCAGGCAATGTACTTCTGCCCCTCACTTGGTGTTGTCTGTGGTGTCCGCTGATCCACTGGCAACGCAGTTTGGTTCAGGGAATGGACAAAAGCCCACAGGAAAGAAAACAATTTTTTTGCTTGGGTTAATATGCTGGCAGCCCCCTGTGTGATCCCATAAATGTGGGCAGAAGGCGGCGGTGAGGGGGAAGCAGGACCTTCCTGTTTCGATGCTGGCAAGCTGCTAGTTCAGCTTCACTGTAATGTGGAAGTGCACCCATAGCTGGCTTGTTTAAAACTATCTATTTCAGTCGTGGCTACAGGAACTGCAGCTACGCCTTGACTTTCCATGTCGGTGTGCCTGGACACTGGCTCAGTTCCTACATACCTGTCAGTACAGTGATGGGACACCCGGACAAGGCAGAACATGGAAATCCTCGTCTCACCCCTTGTGCAAATACTCTCACCTAGCCTTGCCGGGCTGACTTTACAGTACGACTCTTCAACCACTTTCTCGTGCCGGACTACTCCTCTATTATACTGTTCGACTACTTCGAATGTGCTATGATGGAGATACTGAATACTGCCAAAGCAAGACAGCGACATCTGTTTACTCTGGAACCCCTCCACAGAAGCAGTGTAAAACGCTGCTTCACAGGCCACGTAACTGGTGAAGCTCTGCTGCTGGGGGACCTGGCCATTGCACACCGAGTAACAGAGCAACAACAGCCTAAACTAATAATGCTTTTTTTGGTCTTTGTTAAATTGTGAATTGCACTGCAAGATAACGAGATTCACATGATCAGATGATTTATTCTACGTCACAAAAGCCAATAGCCGAGTCCTCATGCCTCTCCCTGCTAGGTATACACAAACCACGCTCATGCTGCAATGTCATTGCCTTACTTTTCTTCCTAGATCCAAGTTCTTTTTCAAGATAGCAATCACCATTATTTCCAGCTTCATCTCCTTGTGCTCATTTGAAAGCAACTTGTTTGCTTACCTTCCTGGCTGCTGGAAGAGGGTTTCTCCATCGGGGAGGCAGCACGACCATTCGCTCCAGGCTTATGCTCAGTGTCCTCTGCTTGTTTGCGGTTGGTGGGTCTTTGAAAACAAAGCACAAGTGATAGGAAGGGAGGAAGGACTGAAGAGTTAAGGAGATGCTGCATAGCAAAGCAAAGCTGTTTCATTTGTTTTCTATCTCTTCAAGTACACAGCAGCCTGTGTAATTCCCTGGCTACGAACTGTAGCTCTTTTTTATCAGATGCCAGTACGTTTGTTGACTGAGTGTCACTAGGATCACTCACTTGGCTGTGCAGTCGCTCCAGCACCGCGTTGTCATTCAAAGATGTGGTATAAAGCTGGTATTTTTTGGAGCAATTGAGATTTTGTTAAGCAGGACAGGCTGGGGATGTGCAACACACGTGGCAGGCACCTGGCACTGTAGCAGCTCTGCATGGAGTCAGTCTGACAGATGTCGGCAGAGGAGGATGTCAGGCCCAAAAGGCAGCGCTGATTTTCTGTGATTTTTGCAGTTAAACTCTGTCCCCACACCACTCCCACCACTGAAATCCAAGTCATGAACAAGCTGCAGGGAGGAAAACACCAGCTACATGTCACGGAAAATGCAGATGGATTTTTTTTTTTTTTTTGCTTTGCTA
>Ga0065711_1008597_pt1 | contig 13791 bp, 8 predicted proteins | sample Hoacrofraction12_FD_59098 | JGI IMG/M metagenome (GOLD analysis project Ga0065711, IMG submission 59098) | Hoatzin crop microbial communities from Cojedes, Venezuela - Epithelial fraction 12 v2 (version 2) | ecosystem: Host-associated > Birds > Digestive system > Esophagus > Crop | place... | reverse complement strand
GTAGGTGACCCTGCTTCGGCAGGGGGGTTGGACTAGATGACCCACAGAGGTCCCTTCCAACCCCTACCATTCTGTGATTCTGTGTAAGTATGTGTTGGGAAGTGAGCACACTGACAGGAAGAAGGGAAGCTACGGTTTCTGCTGGTCTCAGCACAGCAGCAGCCCGCCTAAGTTTCAGATAGGGCACAAAAACTAGGAGAAATAGCAAAGTGTCTTTTATCTCTGAGTACCAGACAAAGGAAGCATTTTCCTTCAGGTGTGAAAAAGAAATCACCTCTTACTGATTAATTACTTTCAAACTGGTATTGATAATTTATTGTCCTAAAAAGCCTGCAGCAGTATTTGTGGTCTGTTCATTCCCAGTGTCCCTGAACAATCCCAGTTTGTAGTGAGAGGTAGAATCAGAAAGGTATGTCAAAATGTAAAGTTGTTTGCTTTTCATTTTATTTTTTTACTGATGTCTGTACACATGGGGTAATTGCTTTTCACATCAATATCTAATAAAACACATGAAAAGCAAAGGAAGAAATAATGGCAGCACATAAATGAAACACTAAAGATACTGTTGCGTAAAATAGATGTGAATTTTTAAATCCATCCTGATAGAGGAAGCTTCTGAGAGTTACTGACAAAATGTTTTAAGCTGAAGTTAAATCTTAAAGGGCAGAGGAATCTGTCTTACTGAGGCCATATTAAAGAAATTTAAAACAAATCTGCACCTCGTAAGTAATTTTTTCTGTACTTCAAAATTAACTGATACCATCATTGGTACTGCTTATGATAATCACAGAGAAGATTGCATTCTTCTAACTGAAGTACAGTTATATCCAAAATACAGAGCTGTTTGGCACTGTGTAACCCTGAAAGAATTTTTTACTTCACTTCTAAGTGATACTCAGGAATTTGGATTAATGGTTATTTTAACTTTTAAATTTTTCTACAAACCAGGAAAAATCACTACTGAAAGTATTCCAGCATACATGTTTGGCAACCCTACTAGCAGCAAACTCTCACATATTTCCAGTGTGGTTCTATTCTACTGTGTCCACCACAGACACTGATAAAACAATAACAAAAACCCCAGCATTGGTATTCAGGACTGATAGGGCTCTTCAGAGAAGAAAATGCCAGGAGGATTGTAGAAAACAACTGAAGTTGAGTATGTGTTTGTTTTGGGTTTTTTTTAATGGTGAACTGCTTTCTTTCAATGATATTCAGACTTCACATGTATCTTACAGGCCAAGCTGAGGTGGTACTGCTGAAGTGGTGGTATACTCTTGCAGAAAGAAAATGATGTTTCAGTAACATTTAGGAAGCAGTTTGTGCCTACAGCTTTCTTTAGTAACCTCCCAGGAATCCATCTCTACAGAGATACAGGGCATCTTGGCACAATTATTCTTATAATGTCAAGAAAATGAGGCTGAGGAAAAGGATCCAATGATTTCTAGAAAAGCCTTAGTACGATAAAATCAATAGTGCTGGGCACCTGCAGAAGCAGTGTCCCCTCTCCGTAACTGGAGAAAATTTCTTTTGTTCTGGAATGAGAGCTGGAGTGCTGAGACAACCAGAGGTTTTATCATATCAAACAAAAATACTCTACTTTCAAAATCCATATTTAGTTTTTCCTGATTAACCCCTGTAGGACCAGTCTAATATTATTGAGTCTGAATGAAATATGAAGTACTATTCAGAAGAAATAATATTTTGTGCTGTCTCAGCCTTTATAGTAAGTAGAACTACTCTGTGACAGACCAGTTGAATTAATCAAAGGCAGAGTAAGTAGAGGAAGCACTAACAAATATCCTCCTTTAGGATATTTATTACTAAAGGTTACTACTAGACTAACAGTTCTGGATACCACAAGTATATAGTTACTCACAGAACAATTATGCTACATGCATCCTGGCTGCAGGTTCTTCTATTCTGCTTTACTGTGGTGTGCTGTTACCCGGAGACATTCTCTAGGATGGAAGTCTCTGTACTAAACCAGCTGAGATGTGTAGAGATACTGATGCTGACCTAATATTCTGTTCCCCCCCCAGTGCAGCTGTTTTTTGTTAAGCTTAATATATTCTGCAGTAAACATACCAGCCTCTGCACGATTCAGTCCCTTCATTTTATATAAGAATATTAATATCTAATTAGATTTTTGATTGGAGGTTTTACTAGATTTTCTACTGATACATAATCTATGCTAACACTGTATAAAAGGGATGTGACCTTACTCACTACTCTAAGAGAACTACAAGATTATGCTACATGTTAGCGCTTTAACAAACCTGGTTTAATGGAATCGTGTCTGTTATTTTTTCTTGCAAAGACTTTTCCCAAAAGGATGAGGTAACAGAGAATGATAATGTAGAATTGTTCTGTGAAACATGATTGTATGCTGTAAATGTTTGACCTTTCCATCATTTAAGCAATAAGACACTCCAGGGTGTGCTGTTGAAGCATAATATTAGCACAGCTCACCTACACTGAGTTTAGTATGCATGGTTATATCATACAATAATGGGAACCCTGGAGTGTTTTATGGAAGTGTGAAATGCCAGATAAATTGTTAAAGAGGGTTTCTTATGTCTATAATGCTTTTAAATGATTAATAAAAAGTTATATTTAAAACCAAACCAACCAAACAAAAATACTTAACCATGAAGAATTCTTAAATAAATCCAAAGGTTTTCTGATTATTGATAATTATATCTAATTATTGGCATTCAAAGACCAGCTTAGCCTAGGGTATGTTGCCAGTGATACCATAAGTCAACAAAAACAAAGACTCTCTAAAACTCATTTTTGAATTTTAGAAAGCAAGCACTCTTTTATTACAGTGCCGGATGCACAGGGGTCAGTTCCTCCTAGCGTGCATGCCGCATGTTGTCTCACTCCAAGCTTATATCACCCTGTTACATACATGTGCATACATATTTATTCTATTTCCTGGAACTAATTATCTTATTTACATAGTCATTATGCATTCAGGTGAAGTTTCTTGTGGGAGTCTTTGGTGGTGTCTGGTGGTCCCTGGTGGCTGTAGAAGTGGTACTTCTTAGTGCCCTTTCCATGAATTCTGAGTCTTTTCTTCCATATATGGTCATGAGTTGGCTCACTGAGCAGTTCCTGGATGTCTCAGGTTCCTTATCTTGGTATCTGCTGGTTTATCTGCACTTCTTTAGGATGTGCTAGTTATGTGTCCCTGGGTGTATTCTTGCCTGGGGCCTCTAATCAGTCCTTTGTTTCTGCTTAATCTTTGTGAAGTTCCTTATCTTTCTTATACAGTACATAGCCCTCTATACATCACCCTATATAAATACATAGTAGTAGAGAACCCCTGTCTGGAGAGAGACTAATCGAAGTAAATAAGCTTGCTAGTTCTGTATTTAAGTGTAATTACTAAATAGGATTGAAAGTATATGGAATCACTTTACTTCTAGGTTCACATATTCTCAAACTACTCAGTAGCTCAGTTACATTTGACGTATTAATTTCCAGGCCTTTGACACAAATGTATATTTTCATCTCTTCCTAATGTTTTACTGTGTCCCTTGCCACCATTAGTTGATATCCTCTTTTTTAATTTTTCCTCTTTCACATGCTCTTTTCATGTATGAATTTCCCTTGCCTCTTTGTATTAAATAAGGGCCTTAATAAGATTTAAAAACAAGAATATATCAAAAAGTTCACCTAATAATTTCATTGGAAATCCTGTTATATAGACCTAAAGTTGCCTTATACTTTTCTGCTGAAGCCATTATGTTATTTGCAGACATAGCTTCTCTTCCACATTACAAAGATAATTTGGATCTTGTAAATGTAAGTAGAAATATTTCCAAAATAACAGAATGACAGCAGGAAACCTGTTGTCAAACTGTCACATGAGTTTGTGTGTGCTCCCGTGTGGTGTCGCAGCTTCTCCCTCACCCACATCTCTGATAGGCTGTACATAATAAACAACTCTTCTGTGGATCAGCAGCTTGGAAGTGGCCATCACTTTCATCTTTGAATGCTCACTTTTTGTGGTCGATTCTTTGAACTATACTACTTTAAATATAATTGTAAGTCTTATACCTTTTTAACCATTTCTTGGGATATTGATATTAAGGGTGCTACCGGAAAATTCTACAGGGATGCACAGAAAGAATTGCCAGCTAGGCACAGTATAACACAACATACTACCGAGCAGCTTCTGGATAGGACAAAGATATAGGAATTGTCATGTGTAAAGCTGGGTAAGGAACCCAAAAGCTGACTCACTCAGAAATGAGATCAGCTGCTTAAGGCATAAGCTTCCTCCTATCTTAAGTTTTTTTCGCAAAGGCAACACAGGAGTTTGAGGGGCAGGGGGAAAGGAGGACAGAGAAAGATGATAGCACAGTCAGTGACACCAAAAATTTTTAGGAGTCCCATGAGATGAAATGCATGGAGGTGATTCAACTTAACACAGTGTAGAAGTTGATAAATCTTTAGCGCTTGTGTTAGATGAGATGTTAATAAATGTTAATTATTTTTACTTGTTTGTCTCGAACTTCGAAACTTATAAGCTAACCCTATAATTATTGACATTATTTATAAGCATAAAATTTCAGTATTAAAAAATGCAATTATGAAGATTATTGACCCCACTACCAAAGCAATCCACTTGCAGATTTTTGAGCAACTAATCACCTTCCTATAATGTCATGTATAGTTCACAGATCTAAAGTAAAAGGCATGTGCAGTGGAGGTGAGGGATACTGCTGTATTACAAAAAGGCAGGTTTAAGAAGTATGCCTTGCAATTGTGGCAGAAGGGAGTTCAACCTGCTATTACTGATTCTCAGAGACATAGTCTGTAGTTTCAGTCTGGCACTTCAACTGAAGTGGAAGGAAACTGAGTTTACTGTCCCATAAAAACATTAAAGAAGTAAACTTTCTTCCCAGTAATGGAGTTATCATTAATAATAATAAAGTATCCATCCCGGGATAGTGCAACAGGTAAATTTATTTCCATTCTCATCAGGAATTCTGGTCATTCAAACACTCAGACTTAATAAAGTTTGTGAAATCTGATATGTCATCTGGGGGGGATGCATAGGATTCCTCTATTTTTTGGTTTTGCCTTTCTAATAACTCAGTGTTATGTTTTCACATGACTTCCACTTGACCAAAAAGAAGTGCACTCTCCTTTACTGATGCACAATACCTGTGTGGAAGGCGCATTCTTGCCTTAGGAACATAGCTTGTTGTTGCTTTTATGATACACAGGGTCCATTTACTTTAAATGACTGGCAGTGGCGGAAAATGTGCAGTGATGATCTTGCTTACTGGTGGAGAGATTAGTAATGCACTGTTTCTGCATTACTGAAAGAATTACAGATTTGGAACCAAAGCTTACATCCCTCTCCTCTCTGATTGATCTTTGGCACACACCTGAGTGGTTAAAATCATTCACGGTTCCATTGTGGAAGCAAGAGAGTTCATGTCTCATGGACCTTTGCAGACCTCACTAGTTAAGAAACATTTGCAGCTAATGGTCGTACCAGTCAGCACGGTTTAGTTAACAAAGGAGTGAATTATTCCTAACAGGTTGTACTGTACAGAGCCTCCTTATCAGAAGGATTTCAATCTCAATCGCTGTGTTGTTTACCATATCCTGTTTATCTGGTACAGTGATGGTGAAGAATGGATTGTATAACCTAAGGATATATAAACTCTGTCCTATTTGGGCAGAGTTCTTATCAGCAGAGTCTGACACATTGCTGCTGCGTGTTGTCTCCTATAGCTGCAGTAATACACTGCTTCTGTCCTGACCCGATCTAAATTGCATTCCACTTTTTTCTGCAACACTGATAATTTTGATGAAAAGGCAGTTTTCTGCAACATCAAAATTGCTATTCCCTTCAGAAGGATTTGAGACAAACCTTTGTAAAATTCATGCCCTGAATGGGCATCATCTATAATGCGATGTTGAATCAGGACCACATGCATACATGTATGTAAATTCTCCAATCAAGCTAAAAAAATTGTATGCATAAGTGAAATGAATGTAAGTTCACAAATTTCAAACAACATAAGAACAGACATTTACATAATAGTGAACATGTAGTCTATTCTGCTAGTACACAGAATATACTAACTTTTGTTCTTATTTAACCAATCCTCTTAAGTGGAAGCCTAAGTAGGAGAAAAGTTTAGATTGGGACTGTGAAACTAGAGACCAAAGTTTGTTTGTCTGGTCGCCTAAAATGGCTGCAAAGGATATAAAGCTATTGATAAAGACATAGTAAATGTGCTAAATCCTGTGGAATTCCATTTTAAAAAATACTGTGATATATCAATGACTGAAACTGGGTTATTAATTGTATTAAAATACAGAAGAACAGACCTCTATCTAAGTCAGACTTAAGCAAGCAAAAAGTTAATTGCCTGGAAAAAGTGCGAAGGTCAGACTCAAAGCCAATAATTACAGGGACAAGACCTCTTTAAATGAGAATGAGAATGAAGATAAATGTTAAATTTCATTACTAAGTGATAAAAGACTGATGATTGATTTAGTTTTCACTGCAGTCACATATTTCAAAATGTCACATTTACACTCAAATAACCTTTCTAGGGAAACAAGAATCTGTACAGGATGTATAAATATTTTGCTAAATGGTCTCATGCTTCACTGAGTTCTCTCCATTTGCAATTCATTATTTTGTTCATTTGAATGACAAGTGGTGTACTAGCTTTTTTAAAGAAACCAACAAAAATCCCCTTTCTTTTAAAATATGAAAATCACTTCCTGCTGTAATATAATGCAAACTATAGTTAAACCTTAATAAAACACATAGATTTTAATTTCTGAAATTGTTCTCAAATGGATTTTTTGATTTGTTATTTAGACCTTCTAGCAACAGCTGTTTTGTTTGGTTTTGCGGGTTTGGGTTTTTTTTCCCTGAAAGATAATGAAGAACTCTTTGAAGGAAGTGGTAGGATTTAAATATAAAACTATGTCATATGCATAAATTTGAGTAACTTCTAAAAAGCCTTTCAGCCTGCATGCAAATTTCTCACCACCTTATGATGGCATGTCACTGAAAGGTCATAGAGTAATTTAATTCTACTTTCTCTGACAATTTTTCAACATTTTGTTCCATCAACCTACAATACTCTGCACCACAGGGCACTAAAATAATACTGTAGAATAATGTACTGGGCAGGGGGGCAGAAGCAGGGGAAAACCCTGTGTGAGTTAGTGCACTGTGTTTTTGTTTCTTCCTGTGATACTCATTTGCTTGCTAGCAGCAAATCTGTCACTAGGCTTGCAAAGAATTTTTGGTGTGAAGTCTGAAAAACAGTATTATTTTACAGAGGCAGCAAACTTCAGCTTTTCAGCTATGACAGAAATAAACCAATAGATTTCAACAGAGAGGGACAGACAAGTTAGGTAAAATGTTCTGCCTGTCCAGGCAGTTACAAAAGAAGTGGTGAAGATTTCATCCTTTAAGGTCTGTAAACTTGATATTTCAGTATAGAAATTATGAAGGAACACATGATTGGATGTCCTTTACCTTAAAGTGTTTCAAGGGGGACTCGTTCCCAGAAGAAAATACATGTACCTGAACTAATCCTGTGGATTTGTTTTACAATTGAAGAGGAGCAAGATACTTCTGTGGTACAATTGTTTGCATCATAGAGTAAAGAAGTAAATGAAATCTCATTAAACATATCATAGAAGTGTGGTTTTGCTCAACTAACTCTAAAGGGAGATTGGGTGACTAGCTCACGTGAGAGACCAAAAATAAGGTGAGATGAACTGTACTCCTTTACCTTATGGCCTTATAAATAGCTGCTCAGCAAAAAAACCCCAACCAACAAACAGCAACAAAAAATAACCCAAACCCAAAATCCCAAGCACCATTTGTAACACTTAGTGTCCTTAGAAAAGAGGTAAAACCAATCCTAAGATAAAGAAGTTACCATTGTGATAGCAATTTCTACTTGGTCTCCAGCTGAGGTAGTGGTATTATTTGCTTTTAGGTAATGTATGAGAAGGAGAACATCCAAAATGCAGTGGATCCTACTAGCAGGTGTAGAAACGCAGCAATGTAGATACTTTTAAATTATGCTCAGAAGAAAACAATGGAGATTTATTAGAACAAGAACATCGGGAAAGAAATCATCTACTGTTGCCTTTTAAGCCTGGAAGGCAGAGAGTGTACTGTACTCCCAAAGGTGTAATATCTCTTGTTTTAGTTTAAAATTGAAGAAATATTGTTGACCTATATGATTTCTTTATACAAAGAACATCTCTGTCAGCTCAGAATTGGGAACTATATTGTCCTGATTGCTCAGTATGATGATTTGTATTTATTTATTTCAGAAAATTATTACTATTTGCATTAGAATGAAAAGAGGAATGATTGGTTGTTAGAACATCTGGTAGCAGCACTGGTTGGGTGAGGCCATTAGCAGCATCTGGAACAAAGAAAGGAGTCAACTTATTGCAGAGATGAAAATCTAAAACAGAAAAAAGAGGACTGTCTCATCCTTGCTGAGGGTTACCGTTCTTCAAGAAAAAATAGATGCCTGTCACGTCTTGAAGGATTCCTGTCCTTTCCTTTGTTCTCTTCCTGTCTAAGATCAAATGACAAACTCCTGTAAAAAAATAGCAATATATATATATATATATTTATAAAGTGTATAAATTAGTTTGTAGCCAGTGCATTAAAAATCAGTATTTGGACATAATGTAATTCATGGATATTTCTAAAACTGCAATACTTGGAAAATTAGTACCCTCAAATTCTTCTGTTACATATTTGGTATAGAAGTTACAAATTAATACATAAATCATGGCTTTAGTCTGTTGTGTGCTAGGACTAGTACTTTTATAAGAAGTTTTATACATTGAATACACAGTTCTTAAAATATAAACGCCTATGAATTCCAACATGCAAATTAAAACTTAAGCCTTTACTCTCTTTTCAGTATATACTGAGACACCAGGGTTTTTAAGGCACAAAGGTAGTGCAGGAATATTCTGAGTCTTGAGAGCTCTTGCCTCTTGTGCTTCTAAACCATCTACTTATCTGCTGATTGCAAACTTGGTAGATAGAGGGGAGCAAACAGTAACCTTACTTCATAGGGTGCGTAGGCTAAGCAGACGTGTTCTTTGATTTTTGGCTTGCTCTGGCTAGACAACTGTGACGGTATCCAGTTCTGAGACGAGCTGCCCCTGATTTACACAAATAAAAGGACAAATTCTGAAGTTCAAATGGACTTAGCTGTGAAAATGAAATAATAATATTCTGGCTCCGACGACTGAATGTGCATTACTATGTCATAGAGGTCATTTAGATGAGTAATGCAGAGCACGTAATAACGATGAGTAATTTGATCAGTAATTTCCAGATCTTACACCAGTTACTTTAATTTAGATAGTGACTTGCTGTATTTGGAGCTATTTTCTAGTAGCACGTAGACTCATGTCTTGAACAGTTTGTAGATGTGGCCATGAAGAATTTCAGTCCTTAATACAAAAGCATGCTGAAATGCCCAGCTCTGTGTTTTCTGTCTTAGCTCTGTGCTACACCTGTCCACCTGAAAGTGTTTGGCTTTCTTAAACTCTTTTACAAGGACTAAAGTCCTTCCTTCTCCTGCAGTCAATATTAATTTCTGCTGGTTGCGTGCTCTCCAAAAAGGCTGGGGAAGTTGAAAATGTCCTTTTACTTCAGAGTTTTGATATCTGTTCATCTCAGTATAGCTGTGTGTACCATATAGCATAAGCCCAAGAAGAAACAAGTAGTTAGCCAGAGCTTACAAATCGATATTTCTAAACCTTTCTGTAGCAGTGAGTTTCTCAGTGGAACCCCAAAAGATTCTGAGACACAAAAATTGGAATTTTTCGGAATATAAGCCCCCATATTTGCAATTTCTAATAGGATGACTATATAACATATTAGAATGAAAAGGTCTATATAAACAACTGCCTGCCTATTCATGGATCACTGCAAGCTGGACTGTGCCTCTGGGCTTAGTTTCAGTCTATTCAGTGTGTGTCTGCGTTACTGCAAATTCTGCAAAATCCCCTTTAGGTAATTTTTTTTGTTGTCCCCAGAGAGGCCTGGCTGTGTGCTGCCTGCTTCCTTCAGCAGTCCATGTCTTTGCATGAGCTGCAGTCTTGGCCACTTGTGCAACGACTGCTTGCTGTACTTGGCAGCATGGAAACTCCTCTGGTGCATATTCACTGCCTCCAGGGATATCACCGTCCTCTTTTCAGATCTACCTTGTCTGGGCACTCTTCTTGAAGGAACAAAGCACACAAACAAGAAGCTAATACATAGAAGAGTTGCTGTTCAGCAGGCTGCCAGTGCACACAACAAGTCTGTTATAATTAAGGTTTAGAATTGCAAAGAACCAGCTACACACATAGTGGATGGTGGGGGTGCATAGGAAGCAAGCAAGTGTAAAACAGGCAGATATTAATGTCAGACAGAATCCTTCAGCATCTTTGATGAAACCTTGACTGGAACAAGCCTGGACAGCTAGGACCTGTACTATCATGGTTTGTTTTCTGTGTTGCAGTTTGTGGAATGTGGATAATATAGATCTGAAAAAGTGTTTGATTTACAAAGCAGTTTCAGGGAATTAAATCACTTGTTGCAGTATTAATACACAAAATTTATCTCGGGGTCCTTGGAAGTTTTGCCTGTGTAAGGTGACAGGTTTAGATTCATAACACCTGTGTCATACCTTAGCACCACAGCATTGTTGATAAGGTCAAATATTTTCATTTTAAGCTCCAGCAAGCCTGGTATAACTAGGAAAATAGTTCTGCCAGACAGACAAGTTTGTCTGCAATTTATTCTAGTACCAGTGGAACTGAAATATGATGAAGGTGCTCTTTGTAATATAATTAGTGAGAAATATTCAGTAAATTACTGAAGAAATTTTCTGTCATAATGGCGCATCTTTAATGAAACAGGTGGTATTTGGACTGTTTTCTGTGGGAGAACTGAGATGAATGCAAGGAGAGAGACTGATGGAACATGGGTTAATATGCACAATGACGATAATTTACTATGTTGTGCATTTTTTATAATTACTTGGAAGTAATATTGTGTTGTATGAGATCAGTGCTACCTTTTGTATTAAGTTGAGGCTACAATAAAACTTTCATAGGTGCGTAGTAATAGTATTTTTCATAACTTGTTTGGATTCCAAAGCAATTGATAGATTTTGGGATTTGTAATTTGCAGTTTACTTTTTTGGATACCAGTCTGTTTTTTTCACCATGTGGAAAGGTTATGGACAAGAAAGAGAAAAGAGATGACAGCAGCACTTCTAAAATAACTTACTGTTGTGTCGAAAGGTAATAATTGGCAGTGAATCCTGTCTAATCACTGAGGTTAGTGCATGCAAGCATACTGCCTCCATTTTCTGTCAGTGCTGATAAGGCAGCACAGTCATCTTATGAATTTTTATAGGCTTTTCAAAAATACCAGGTTAGCTGGTAAGCATATGAAATTACTTTAGATGACTACTTTTATTCTTGGTGTGCTTTTCATAGCTTGTTGGGTTTGTTTTGGTGATTTTTTTCCCTTAGTTGATGAGTTACAGTGGAAGTGATTTGTAGGGAGCTGTTTGTTTTCTTTCCATTAGAAATTATTTTAGCAGCATTCAAGTAAAATATATCTGAGTTAGAACAAGACTAGCAACATGGGAGGATGATAGAATGTGATCTACCATAGAACAATAATATACAAATGTTTCACATGTTTCACAAAACAAATTAAATGGTTATAAAAAGCAATTCTCTTTGGTCTGACATTTCACAAATACAGCAATTACAGCCTCATGTATTCCTCATGAAGTGTATGGTGCTTTCCACCATGGGTTTTAGTCTGCATTAGTCAAGCTACAGTTTACCCTTCAGTTTTTTCCTATGTTTCTCTGTTAGTTGCAATTCTTTTTCTCAGAAGATAAATTTTTGTTGAAAAATAACTGGAAATAAATCTGCTGACCTTAGAAGGTGACAAGAAAACATAGGCTTCTTTTTTGCTATCAAAAGAAAAATTACTTGATCAATTGATCTGTCAGTATGTATGTGTCTGTGAGTCTGTGTATAAATATTTTTTTTTTTCCTGAGAGAGAGAGAGTTTGACAACCGAGAGTATTTACACAACTACGTCTGTTTATGTTTTTTTCTGGGGAGAGCGGTGTTTTATGTCTCAGTTGTATTTCCTTTGCACAGCCTTCCAGTTCGCTCTAAAGTTAAAGCTCCTCAGGATTTCTTTCTCTGCAATCTTCGGGTGCAGTTGAACTGCTAGGCTGTTGAGAGAGCCNGCAGGAGTAGACTAAAGCAAGACACGGNGTAAGATGCCCTNGTGCANCTGTGATGATAGGAAGTTACAGTGGCTGAGAGCAGGGCTCTNGTCAGGTTAAGACAACACTGATACTGTGATTGTGGTTGTAGTTNTATTTCCCTTCAAGAGCAGACTGGAATTGTGGGATCTGCATACGTAGCCTGTAGATATCATTTTGCCATCGTCAGCAGAAGCCCTGTGGTGCACTGGGGCCTGTGGGGCCGGGGCTTGGGCATGGGCGTGGTGTGGGTGGTGCTGGCCACCCCAGCTGCTGGGGCGTGGGCGACTCTTGCCTCCCCAGGGTGAGCTGGGGCTGGGCGGTACCATCGGTGGTGTGAGCCATGCTGATGAGAAGGACAGAAACAAACCCAAACAAGCCCATAGCTCAGGAGGAAGAAAGCATTAACATTCTGCTCCTTCCAGACAACAGGAGGAAGAAACCCTAACCATGAAGTTCACCTGGCAAAGACCTTGCCTGTGACCTCCTCTTCTCTCTGCAGTGGAAGAACTTGAGGAAGGCTGAAGCTGCCCATGGGAGGATCCAGAAGGACATTCCGAGGGTGAGCTTAACACCAATAAAAAGGGGTCAGTATTAACAATTTTTCTTGTATGGTGTTTTTAAAGGTGATATTATTAATGATGCTCTAATGTGACAGTTGGACTGTGGATTTTAGTATTACTGGACCAGTCATAACTGTTATATTTTGGTTAAATTACTAATATTTTAATCAGGCTAACAAGAGTTTGGGGTGTTTTTTTTCCATATATATAGTGTTTTCCCTTTTTGTCAGTATCAAGTTTTTGAGTGGAACACCATCTAGTCTAGTTGCTTTAGGTTCAACTAAAAAGTTGAGTATTCTGATTTATATTCCAATGAAATCTGACTTTTCAGTTTAAAAGGGGATTTTGTGCTTATTATAAGAAAATGAATGACATGAAACTTTTTCAGGCTTCTGAGTCCCATCACTAAAACCCTGCAAAGAACCAATGAGACTTGTCCATTGTTCCACATTGACGTGGGTCCTCTTGAAGTATCGTGTCCTTAGAGGAAGGGGAAAAAAGATAAGTATCTAATATTAGACTGTTTCAGAGAGATTTTGCACTTTAGTATACTTTTCTTTTTTTCTGTCTAGAAAATATAATACATTAGGGTGTCCTGCAAACCTATGAATATGCCCTGAAATTTTCTGATGAAGGAAAGGGACTACTTTCAGTATTCTGAAACAAGGAATGGCAATTATATTTTCCTCTCCCATAATATAAATTTTTCCCTTTCTGTTTTGTCTTGCAGTACTATGAGAAGTCACATTTTAAATCTGTGCAGGACTGCATCGTATTTCAATTTGGCTGTGCATCTATGGCATCTTATAGAGTATATTAGCATTTAGGGTACAATAAAAATTGCTTTCTCTGGAAGGTTTTTCTGCGTTTCCAAGTTTGGTTTTTTTTTTTTTTTTTTT
>Ga0065711_1044935_pt1 | contig 13792 bp, 7 predicted proteins | sample Hoacrofraction12_FD_59098 | JGI IMG/M metagenome (GOLD analysis project Ga0065711, IMG submission 59098) | Hoatzin crop microbial communities from Cojedes, Venezuela - Epithelial fraction 12 v2 (version 2) | ecosystem: Host-associated > Birds > Digestive system > Esophagus > Crop | place... | reverse complement strand
GAATACCCGGCTCTGTTTGGCGAGGTTGGGGTTGGGTCAGCCCACCCGGCTGTGCCCCTTCCTGGATTCTGGTGATAATTAACCCTGTCCTGGCCAAACCCAGGACATACTTTAAACAAACAAATATGGGAGGTAGTGTCCAAAGCTCTGACACATATACATTTATAAGCAATAGAATGGATCAGTGCACCTACCAGAGTAGTGAGGAGCACTCCCCAACCCTCTCCAAAGGCAAGACCAACCACCTCAAGTGCATATACGCAATCGGGACAACAAACGGAAGGAAATGGAGCTTTGTGCCCAGTGAGAGGTTTATGCTGTCGTAGGAAACACAGAAACATGGTAGGAAAACTCACATGACTGGAAGACCACAATGGATAGCTACAAACCCTCTCAGAAAGATAGGAAGGGAAGAAGAGGAGGTGGTGTTTTACTTTATGTAAAACATAAATTTAATAGAATAACAGAATCAGAGAATGGTTTGGTTTGCAAAAGACCTTCAAAGATCATCTAGTCCAACCTCCTTGCCATGGGCAGGGACACCTTCTACTACAGCAGGTTGCTGAAAGCCCCATCCAGCCTGGCCTTGAACACTTCCAAGGAGGGGGCATCCACATGTTTCAGTGTCCCACCACAACCATGGTAAAGAATTTCTTTATTACATCTAATCTAAATCACCCCTCTTTCAGTCTAAAGCCATTATCCCTTGTCCTATCACTACATGCCCTTGTAAAAAGTCCCTCTCCAGCTTTCTTGTAGGACCCCTTTAGGGACTGGAAGGCTGCTATGAGGTCTCCCTGGAGCCTTCCCTTCTCCAGGCTGAACAGCCCCAACTCTTTCAGCCTTCCTCATAGGAGAGCTGTTCCAGCCCCCTGACCATTTTTGTGGCCCTCCTCAGGGCCTGCTCTAACAGGTCCACGTCACTAGATGCAGTACTCCAGGTGGAGTTTCACCAGTGCAGAGTAGAGGGGCAGAATCACCTCCATTGACCTGCTGGCCACACTTCTTTTGATGCAGCCCAGGATATGATTTGCCTTCTGGGCTGCAAGCGCACATCACTGGGTCTTGTTGAGCTTCTCATCAACCAGCATCCCCAAGTCCTTCTCCTCATGGCTGCTCACATTTTCAATTTGAGTGTATGGAGGCAAGCTGTGGCATTCCGAAAGTTCTATCAAATGCGTCTGGATCAAGATTAGAGGGATTGTCATCAAATGGCATCTTATGTTAGATATCTGTTACCACTCTCCCAGTCAAGATGACAAGGCTGACGAAACCTTATTTCAGCTGCCTAAGGAAAACTCAGGCCAACACAATCTGCTCCTCACAAGTAACTTCCATTACTCAGACATTTGTTGGGAAAGCAACACAGTGGTGCACAAGTCATCCATCATGTTCCAGGAATACACTGAGGACTGGTTCCTGCTACAGAGGTTGGACCTGCCAACTAGGAACAGCACAATGTTAGATTTACTGGTTACAAACCAAGAACACTTACTTGACAACATAATTACTAATGGTACCCCTAGATACAACAAGAGCAACTTGTGGAGATTAAGATCCTGGAGAGCATAATGAAGAGGAGTATCAGGACAAAGCCCCTAGATGCTGGAAGAGACAACTTCAATATTCTCAGAGCCCAGATGTGAGGGATTCCATAGGATGTATTCATGGAAGGCAACGGAACTTGTGAGTGCTGGGAGTTATTCAAGAACAGCCTCCCGGAGGGAAAAGAACAGTCCGTCTTCTACTGAGGGAAAGAAGGAAGAACAAGAGACCACTCTGGCTTAAGAATGAGCTTTTGGATATACTTAAAAGCAGACAAGAAGCATACTGACTACGGAAAAGCAGTAGATCAGCATCTTCTCACATCTTGTGAATGCTGTCTCCTATTAAGCCTGGAACCATACCAGCGTGAGAAACAGAGATATCCTGACAGAAGGGGAAGCAATCAAGAACAAAAGAATAGTTGAACCAGCTTGGACATGGAACCATCCAGCACTGGATACGATCTCCAATAGTGCCTTGAGTGAATATTGAGGAGAAAACATGAGAGCAGGAGAAGCATCCCAAGAATACCTTCCCATCCTCCAGTAAGTTGCAGATTCCAGACTTCCTAAGACAGTTTTTGTATCTTCTGATGTAATGGACATGATTAATTTTCCTCCTTTGATCTATGCACTGCTTTTTGAATCTACAAAAGGTCTTAACATTTGCAGTATCCTGTAGTGAGGAATTCCACAGCTTATATTTACACTGTACGAAAAAAATTGTTTTGTTTGCTATCTCCTCATTTTATTTGATTCTATGGTGTTCTACAGAGAACATATACTTTGCAATTACCTTCTACATGCTGCTAGTATCTATACAGACTTCTTTCACCTCCTCCTTCATTTATCTCTTCCTGATTGAAAAGCACTGGTCTACTTAGTTATTCCTTCTATGAGAGCTTTTGCAGACCTTCATTCATTCCTGCTCACCCTACTCTATATCTTTGGTGGTTAGACAGAGCTTTCACTGAACATAAGGGAAACCAGGAGGGATGCTGGGTTGTAAAGGCCATTGAAGTTTATGTGAGCTTGTGGAAGTTACTGCAGTACTCATTCTCCATGTTCACACACACTAAATCACTCACTAAACAACACTGAAATAAAATCAAGAGTAGATATGAAGTGCAGAAAGACTTAGCAAGGAAAAGAAATATGACTATTTGACTTTCTTCTTGCCTCTGTCTCACAAGTGTTGCAGAACAGGTTAGTTCTTCCTGCACCACTGTGATGAATATGTTTACACTCTCCAGAGGTCTTTGTAAGGGAAAAAAATCCAAGAACTTTATTACTGAGAAAAGTTGGAGACCTGCCTTTGCTGTTTCACCAAGACTCTATGGCCCCTTTCTAGCTGTGCAGTGTACCACCTCTGGGATCTGGGTTATGCCAGTTTCTCTCTCAGGGTATATGATGCTTCTTGGAAGAATTCAGATAGGAGCTTTTCTTTTTATCCAACAGGAGAAGTTGTTCCCAGTTTCATAAGTTTTTCTGAGAACAGCTGGTCCATCACCTTACAATCTTTGGACATAGTTAAGATACATGAGCTACAGAGGGGAATTCAATCTTCTGCTGTAGGAATTCCGAATAAACACATTTGATTATATTTATTGTAAAAAGAAATGCATTGTTCAGAGTTTTTCAAAAACTACCATTTATATTCGTTTAGATATGGAGGCGAACTAAAGAGGAGAAAAAAACTAGTTATATTTCAAGTTCAGCCACAAAATTTGTGTTGCTTTTGTTGGCAAAGGGGGTGAAATATGGTTTCTGTTAATTTTGTAATTCCTGTTGCTATCTGAAACCAAAGAGTAAAATGCTGGTCCTGTTAAATGTTCCTATCTTCTTCAGTGTAAATTGAACTTGTCTCTCTAAATATTTTACAAGATATAACTTTTTCTTAATTTCTCTTCATCTTTCTCTTTACTTCATTATTTTTCTACTGAGAACAAATGCCAGATTTGTTAGAAGTTATTACTTTCCCTATGGGTCACCTCTAAGCTTTTTTATCATGTACTTTTTCCTTATTCTGACAGAATATGAGGCATTATCAGATATGCCCTCTGCTTATTGAGTTCTGCTTGATACTATAATTGCAATATACATGAGCTAGTACTTCATGCTTACATTGTGCCTTACATTCAAGGATCTAATAGAAATTCAGAAAGAGGTATAAAGTTTTAATGACCTGTATAAAAGAAGGGGAAATATAAAATGAAGAAAAGAGAGGAAAAGGAAATAAATTTTCAACCTTATTTTTTTGGTTCTTCAGAAAGAAGAGAATACTTCAGTTCAGAGGAAAAGAAAATAAAAAATATAATTTCATTCTCAATGAAAAAAGCAATTTTAAGCTGGAAGAATATTTATGAAAATTTTAATTTTGAGAAACTGCCTAGTTGAAAGCCTGCAACCATCTGTATTTACACATATTATCCAAGTCATTCACAAAGCAACATTACCAGATAAACAGTGTTTTTCTTTAGGTTTCAGAGATTTTGAATACTGAGTATGTCAGAGAATTCAGTAAGTCACACATTAAATTTGAGGAAAAAAATGAACAAAGAATGAGGGACTCCTGAATACAAAGATCAATCTTCTATCCATGTTAAATGCAAGCTGACACGTGAATTGTTTGCATCCCCAAAAGGTAATTCTAGCTATAGAGCAAAACTGGGAAACTGAATCTTGGATTTTGCTACTTGGAGTTCATTACTTGGTATCTTCTTTGAAAAAAAAAGGCACTTAAACATTCCTTTGGGATAAAAAATAAAGCAAAAAACTCTGAGATGTTAATATCAGCTCTTAAAATCTCTCTGGAAGTCCTTAGGTAAACAGAAGACTACATTTACAAAGTTTTGTAATTGTTTTGTTACAGACTGCATATATTCTTCTGGAGGGCAAAAGATAAAATATTGATAATGGTCCATTCATCTGTTTGTCATCAGATAGGATTTTTCCTTGATTTGGACTCAAAATCTAAGGCATGATTGACAATGCAAATATCTTTCACTGCAAAAGAATGTGGATTTCTAAAGCCATCAACAGATAAGCTGCAGCTTTTTCTACAGACTCTTACCACAGAGATGAAAAAGTTTAGTACCATTCAAGATATTATTGAGGTGCTTTTGACAGCATTTCACACCTCATTTGCTGTCCAAGTTATTAGATTTTAGTCAATGGTCAAAGAGTAAATTGACTCTAAAGAGCTCCTTTAAAGCACTGAGGCATGAGATTAGAACAATTTAGAAATTATCTTGATCTTTACTTCATCTTGCGCTCAAAGTAAAGGTGCCCACCTCTTCTAGCTACCTTCCTGCTTATTTAAAAAGAAACACTTAAGGTTAATATCAGCTTTGAAATAGTGCCTTTTGTATGTGGCTTCTGGCAGCTGACTTCTTTTGAAGGATACTTTTGGTAAAGCGACTGTTTGAATGTAGCTTGGCTGTAACTACTTCCAGTGACAAAAAACCTTGACCAATCTGGATGGAAGGTTGATAAGCGACGCCAAGTGCCTTTCCCAAGGATGAAATCAGCAAAAGTCAAACAACTTGCTAAAGGTGAAACTGAGTTCAGGGAGACACATCCTGAAGACTGTCCTGTTAGCACCATGATCTGATGTACACGTAACATATATTCTCAACTTTTTATATCTATGTAAAAGTATTACTCTGCTCTCATAACTCACTTCACAGGAAGAGCACCAGGTTTCTTAATTGTTCTGCTCTTCATCAATAGTGTTTCAAAATAACAAGCACTATGCATCATCATTCCTTCACTACATAATCATTAAACCACTTCATTACTTTGAAGTCCCACTGATGGCTTATCCTTTGCGAAGAGACCACCAGGCTTTGCTATCCAAGGCAGTGCTGGAATGAAGCGCTCAGTATCCTTGAAAGTACATCTGTGCTTCTTCCTTTCAGTACAAAATATGCACAAATTACCCAGGTCGCTTAATCTCAGAATCTCAGTACTATGCTGTTTCAACTAATGCTACAAGGACTCAAAATTGCTGCTTCTAGCTGAAGAAGTTTCAGGTCATTTACATCGGCTACTGCCAGGTTTAGGGGTAAAAATAAAAGTTACTTCAACAGGTTGCTTAGTGTTCTGAAGTTTGAATGCATGTAGACTGAACATTACAAAGGGCATAATTTATCTTTAGGCATCCACAATACATATGCTGTATATTTAGGTGTTATAGGATGGAGGTGAAAGTCCAACATGTCTCTGCTACCTGATACCTTTCTGAAAGACTCACTGTTTTCTTCACAGTGAGGACATGCAGTAGCATCAGCCTGGCTCCTATAAATCAAGGAAGACATGTTACTTTAAGATATATACACAAGGGGACAATTAGGCCTCCACACTTCTCGCCTACCTTCCTGCAGATGTTTTATATTTCCTGGAGGAATTCCTACAACTCAGGGTACTTTGTGTCAGCAGTGACAAACTCCCCACTCAAATCACTTAGCCTCAGGGAAGTTGTCACAACACCCAACCTGGTTTCATGAATCTGTGCTACCTAAAAAAAGAACTCTGAAGTGGCTAAAAACAGTCACGGTATTCCATTTATCTTCTTCTTTGTAATACTGACTTGGCATTTGAGGACACGCTTGTTCACGTACTATACAAAGCCACTTTCTAGGAAACTAATTTCTGTGCCTGATGGTCTACTGATGGCAAAATGTCTTTGATTTATTCCTTAAAAGCTTGCCAGCTGAACTATTAGTTCTCTTTCTTGGCACCAAGAAACGACTGGAAAAGCATGGTTTTCATTGTAGAAAAAATTCTTTAAAAATCTCTTTTTTTCACACAGTAACAGTATTGCAGGAAACTCTTTAGTTAAATCAATTGCCGGTAATCAGAGTATTACTTCTAATTGTGCCTAAATCATATTTGATTTGGGCTATTGTGTTAGCTCTTGCCATGAACCATATTTCAGTGCATCTGAATTATTCTAAGTGATCCTCTAATCCTCCTGCTTTCCTTCAATTCAAAGATGAATGTCTTAGCTTTACACTACTGTATTATCAAAACCTACTCTCTAGACTAACGTGTTAGCAAGAGTCATTTTTCATTGAATGTTAGGCCTGACAAAGAATTATTATTTTAATGTGTTGGGGAGATTAGCTCATTTTCACTCAAATTCTGCATTCCCATTCATCACACTCCTGCTGTTGGGACTTCCAAAATGATTTATTCAGGCAGAAAACTTAAGTATGGTGGAGGAGAGCTGAAAATACACAAATGGCACAGGAAATGCCATTCCTTTCCATTCCACACTACTAAACGTGACTCATGAGTTGAGTATGTCTCTTCATTTGAATTGCTATGGACTGTGACCTTTGGGAAGTCTCTCTTCTTAGTCCTTCTCATCTTTACTGGTAGTATCTCCCTAATACATACAAAACAGATCCTCTCTTCTCTATCAGGACATGCTAGCATCAGCCCATATTGCTGATAACTCACTGTCTTCTAGTTAGATTTCAGATTCTTTATAGCTATCACAGAGCTCAAAATATGGCGTTGTTTATCCCATGAATCATCTGGACAATCATGCTGTGAAGATGCTAAAACTATAAATAAAACTAATATATTTATGATGACTTAGAATGGCTAACAAACTCCTGTGTCATATTTAGTTGCCCTGATCAATGGTACTATATGCAAATCGATATAGTGAAAATCTAGCAGATGGGACTCTAGACTGACAAGGAGTTCAGGACTACAGACTTTGTCATGAAGTCAAATAGAAAACAATTCATTCAGGATGATGGAGAAGTATAAGAAAAAAGGGGAAAGGTTGACATAGCATGATCTAAACTCACAAAACTGACAATGGGAAGAGAACATGAGTCAAACTGAGAGAAGAATGAGGTAGGCTGAACTGCAAAAAGTTTGGGAAGTTATGATGAAACTAGTGAAGGAGTCCAAAAAACATCTTGAACAAGGTGGAAATTTTCAGCAGTTGTTCAGAAAGGGCTAATACAAGGATGGAAGTCTAGCAAAAGACTATAAAATCTTTCTCGCAATGCGTTGATCTTAAAATTTTGTCATGTGTAGAAAGGGACAACAGTGTATATACAGATCAAGAACTTTTTTAATACTCTATCCATTGATAGTCTAAATGAAATATTATTAATCTAATGAAAATATTTTATTAGTTCACAGTATAGGTGTCTGTCTCAGAGGTGTCAAGCTGTCCAGCACTGATCTTGGTGGTAGAATCTGTGATATTTGCGCTTCATTTCAACTGATCAAGTATCATATTTTATCATTTATAAGCATCATTTATAAGGCAACACAAATCGTGTCCTAAACTCCATGTACTCTATTGATTAGACTCTTACTGACTATAAAGTGTGACCTGTTTAAGTCTACGCTATCAGTGTCTTCATTAAACCAGACGAATCTCACCCCTAAATTAAGAGATGAATCCCCCTCCTGCTTGTACTAGAGTTCTTTCATCATCTTCTTGTCAGTTTCTGATATTCTTTATCTCACACAGTAGCTGAGCCACCTTTTCCTGCACCAGACTTTCTGACATGCTTTGGAATAGGCTGTAAAGCTCACGTTTCTGCTGCTCAGTTGCTTCTTACTTGCTTCCAAATTTGCCATCTGCCCTACCTCTTGTTTCAGTGGTTTAGGTGCAGTGTTGTCACCTTTCATTAAGGGGTTTGTCTATGAGAGGACAAGGTATTCATAAATTAATTGCGAGGAAGAGATTCCTTTAGAACAACTATCTATTGCTATTTTGCAACTTTGCTCTTCATGACTAACTCTGGTGACCTCCTCACCATAGTCTGTTGGCTTCCCTGCACTAGGTGGAAGGCCCTGCCAACAAGACCCTTAATCTTGATGTTAGTCTCTGCATATATTTCTTGTTAAGGCATAGACCGACTTTGAGGTAATTTTGAAAGATTGACTACATAAACCCAGATCAATATAGTGTAACTTCAAAGTTGCTCATACTTTGAGAAGGTGTTAGCCTAGTTCACCTCCAGAGGTCCTTTACAACCCAAACAGAATAACTAATAATTCTCTACTCTAAGGTAAGGACAAAAAAAGAAAAAAACCCCATTCTTGGGAAATTACAGAATCTGCTAATCTGAGAGTTACAGAGACATCTTCAAGATCAGAAAGGTACCTTTTCTTTAAGCAAGTACTACTTTGAGATTTGTACATTAGGTCTTGCATTCACTACTAAACTCTAATGAATTTTATTCCAACAGCTCTCCATTTACCTTTGGACCTTGTTCCCACCAGTTATCATCAGAGAGTCGATAACGTTCCTGAATCTTTTCCATAGAGCAAGAACAGAGGATTTATTTAAGATGCTTTAATATCCAGAAGAATTATCAAGAAGACAATCTCTTCCTCTTGAATATTTACATCTTGCAAAGAGTTAGCATAAGCATGGCAGTCAGCACAGAAGAAAAATATGTAGGCTATTCCCTACATATTTTTCTCTTCTGCTGCTTAAGTGATACATCAACACACAGTAAGAGTGAGCTCCCTTGTTCACTAGATGGTGCTCCAACATTCAGATCCAGTGTTTCTGGGTCTTCCTGGGACTTTGTTCCCTTTGGAACTCTTTGTTCTCATTGGAACTCTTGTTCACAAGGCTTTTTCTCTGTCTGTCATTTTCTGTAACCAGAAAGTCCCTGTGGGCTAGATCTACTCATTCTTTACTGTAGCACAAGCAGTACCTATAGCATGCCACAGAACTCTTCTGCATAGATGCTCACCGGTATCAACATTAGAAATTTCTCTCAGTCTATCCTCTTTAGGTGAGCTCACTAATGAAGCTTGATGAAATGTGGCTTTCCATGACTATATACCATACCAGGTTTTGGTTTCTCTCTGATACAGTAAGTCCTAGACATGCAGACAGATGTGTCCTCTGAGCCTTAAGTAGTTGCACCCCTCTGGCACTAATGTAAAATGATCATTTTTTTATGTTTTTCCTGTTTAAAATCTCTGAAATAGGATGAGAGGTAACGGCTTTAAACTAAAACAGAATATATTTAGATTAGATATAAGAAAGAAATTCTTCACTGTGAGGGTGGTGAGGCACTGGAACAGGTTGCCCAGAGAAATTGTGGATGCCCCATTCCTGGAACTGTTCAAGGCCAGGTTGGATGGAACTTTCAGCAACCCGGTCCAGTGGAAGGTGTCCCTGCACATGGCAGGAGGGTTGGAACTAAATAATATATAAGGTCCCTTCCAACCCAAACCATTCTATGATTCTGTTCTAAATAGTGTAAGGTATGCCACAATCCACCAGAGAAATATTATTACAGCATAACACAAAGAGTACGTGGTACTTGCCCTAGATCAGGGCATGAAGGCATCTGTTGGGCATCTGGGAGGCCAACAGCTAGTTGGATTAGTTTTGGAGGATTGTGCAAGGCAGCAGGACTTACAACTGCACAGTCTTTACCACACTGCCTACAAGAAAGTGTCCCTGGAGCTGCCTATTCCCACAAGTAGTGTAGGCTCTTCTTCTGGGAGAAACTAGCTTGTTTACTGCAAAGAATAACCCAGGACTGAACTCACATACAGGCAGTATATATGGTGAAGGGACCAAGACCTGAGTAGGAGCAAAGAAAGTCTGGATGTATCCTCAATCTTGTGAAGCCTGTTAACCAAAAAATTGGGTTCCCCCCAGCACACAAAAAAGACACTATTGATGGGATATTAAAGACGGGACACCCCAGATGCATGTTGGAGTATTAAAGGCTGTGAGTTGATACAATCAATGCTTGCCTGAAGGAAGAGGAATATCTTTTGAGACTTCATGTCCTGTTTACCTATGGACCCTATAAAAATGAGCTCTTGCTAAACATTATATACAACATATTCAACCCAGAATATACTTACTTTATTGCATTTATGACTAAGCCAAGATAGTAAGTATCAGTTTGGGAGTTCATCATGGTCTTCTCAGGAAAACAATGCAACCCCAATTCTGCTGAATATAGAAAGAAGCATATATCCATTTGTCCTGGGTTTGGCCAGGACAGGGTTAATTTTTCACCAGAAGCCAGGAGAGGGCACAGCCTGGTGAGTTGACCCAAACAAGCCAAACAAAACAGAGTATTTGATACTATGTGCCGTCATGCTGGGTTCTAGCTGGGGAGCTGGCTGGGGGGAAGTTAGTTGCGGCTCGGGAGTACGCAGGGCATTGGGCGATCAGAGTTGTTCTGTGCATTTTACTGTTTGTTTTGTATATTCTCCTTATCAGTATTATTGTAGTTACTGTTTGCTTCGTTTGCTGTTCTGTTAAACTGCCCTTATCCCGACCCACGAGTTTTGGCCTTTTTCTTTCCATTCCCCTCCCCACCCGAGCGGGGGGAGGGGTGACAGAATGACCACGTGGTCCTTTGTTGCCGGCCACAGCCAAACCAAGACACAATTCCACTACACATCATTGGGACAAAAAATTTCCATGGACCGGGCCTTGAAACAATATGAAGCTAGGCTGCTTCTAATGACTAGACCTAAGACTCTGCTGAGAACTCAGCTTTACAGGGATGAAAATAAGAGCAAGATCCATTTTACCATGACCTGAACAGAAATTTCAATATCTTCCAACTCTTGGTAAACATAACTGTAGTCAGACACCGAGGGCTCCCACAAACTTTCCTTATCTGCAACGTACTTTCACTCATTATGCCCCATTCTCCTCTCTCCCCTCCAACATGGAGGCAAAGAAAACTAAGGCCTTGCAATGACAACATGCATCCTGGCATCTGGAAAAGTCCCTGTCAGTTCAGCTAGCATTCCCTGTCAGATGAGACACAACGGAGGAGTTCACAGATTGAGTGTTTGTGGCAGGGATGCTTTCCTTCCCTTTGCCTAGATTCAGCTGATTAGATCAGTGCACAAACAGAAGAAAGGGAGCACATATAGCCTGACCTTGTCATTCTAAGTGGCTGTGGCACGTTCACCCCGCTCCTGCTCTTTGTTTATAGATGCTTTTGTTTTGTCTCGCAAAAGGTTTCTGCAAGAGTAAACAAACAAAAAAAGAAATCCTATGGGAGAACCCCCTTCAGTAACCACACTGCTCCCCAACAACCTTGTTTTCATCACTAGTTTCTCGTAGCACAATAGACAAGTATTTCATTGCCTAGTAGAAATATTTCTACTTGATGAAAGAAAAAGGCTGTGATCATGTAGTGGCTAAGCTTATGGCCCTGCACCCAAACCCACAACAAGTTAGACAGCAGAGTTGAGATCACAGATCACAGCAAGGTGGCACGCCAGTCTCTGAAGGCAGTATCTATGTCAAGATATCTTTAAAGAAATCAGATATTGGATATTTAATTGCAGGAAGATGTGGAGACTTGATAATGTGGAGAAAGAAAAACAGAGCAACAAGCTCCAGTCATCCTTCCAGTTGTTACTTCATTTTCAGGGAATTAAGCCTTTCCCCAGCATCTCAATTCAGCCATCTTTCAAATGAGCATTTTAAATAGCAGAGTTGTGGGATTCATTACATGTATGTCCTCTGTGACTCTCACAGATCACAGAGACCAATACACTGCCACAGAAATAATTTCCATGTTTTACTGGAAATACTAATTTAATTTCTGTTTTTGCTTTGGTAGGTAGAAATTTATATTCTGTGGTTCTGTTCCTCCAGGGAAGAAACCTGAGTGCTTCAACATCAGTTTCTGGTGCCATTTGAAATGTCTCAGCGGATCCTGCCTGAAATCCATTTGCTAACTCAACGCAGCACAGGTGTCCCGCAGTTTCCATACTATATCTACTAGCAGATACTGAGGGCTTTTAAATTGCCTCAAGACATTTCTGTGTAGGTACCTGAATTCCACCACAGAAATGGATGAAGTTTCTTAGAACTCTAAGCTAACTCCAAGGCATTCTCTTCAGACTAATACAGAACAAAAAATACATTTATCTTTGCCGGGATATGAAAGCAAGACATGGATAGACTGGAGAGAGACCATTTTTGCAGCTATGCAGAAAATGCAAGGTTTAGTTAAATCAGAACATGAAAAGCATATGAAAATATTCAGAAAGTCACAATTTCATTCATAAGTCTTGATTTATCCTCTGTGCCCTCATCTACGTGCAAGAAGAAACTAAAATGAGGACTAAGCCCAAACTGGAGAGAGAGAGAGAGAGCAAGAGAGAGAAAATACACTCAGCACCTTAGTCCAGAGATAACTTCTTGTTCAAATAGTTTGGCTTGAAAGTGAACAAGCTGAACACAGTGCCCTACTGATAGTCTTATTTTGGTTCCTCCTAAACACAGAGTTCACTGCCGTTGATCTACAGCCAGCACCATGGACCAGAGCTGTTTGATGCAGCAGAAGCAGCATGTGAAATCCCATATTTGGTCTCATGCTCTACCTTGTGCTGTAGATTGCTTGGATTCATTTGTGTAAATTCCCTCACTGTAGCGGACCATCTGGTTATTGGACTCAGATGTCTTGTGGTGGCAACAACCAGCGCACATTTTTGTTCTTTATCCCAAAATGTGTGCCATTCTGTCCTTCTATTTTAATAATTGAAAAATAGTCACAGTGTGTCCTAAACTGGTCAACTCAATTCTGTCTGTTTTCTTCTGTCCCTGCTCATTGCAGGGGGGTTGGACTACATGACCTTTAAAGGTCCCTTCCAACCCAAACTATCCTATGACTCTATTCCATGATTCTATGCTGACAGCTGTTTCTAAGAACAACAATGCCCATTGAATCACAACTGCTAGTCATTTGGCTTTCTCCATGTCAACATAGTGATGAAGACTCACTGCCTCACTGTCTCATCTACATTTGTGTTGGGTTTGCATGGCAACGCTTTGGTAGCAGGGAGGTTACAGGAGTGGTTTCTGTAAGAAGATGCTAGAAGCTTCCACCATGTCTGATAGAGCAAGAGCCAGCCATCTCCAAGACAAACCCACTGCTGGCCAAGACCAAGCCAATCAGTGATGGTGGTAGCACCTCTGTGGTTATATACTTAAGGAGGGGAAAGAAACCCGCACAACAGCAATTGCAGATGGAGAAAGGAGTGAGAATATGTGAGAGAAACAACTCCGCAGATGCCAAGGTCAGTGAAGAAGAAGGGGGAGGAGGTCCCTCTGCGGAGAGGGACTTGGGTGTCCTGGTGGACGACAGGTTAACCATGAGCCAGCAGTGTGCCCTGGCTGCCAAGAAAGCCAATGGCATCCTGGGGTGCATCAAGAAGAGTGTGGCCAGCAGGACGAGGGAGGTTCTCCTTCCCCT
>Ga0065711_1009253_pt1 | contig 13792 bp, 7 predicted proteins | sample Hoacrofraction12_FD_59098 | JGI IMG/M metagenome (GOLD analysis project Ga0065711, IMG submission 59098) | Hoatzin crop microbial communities from Cojedes, Venezuela - Epithelial fraction 12 v2 (version 2) | ecosystem: Host-associated > Birds > Digestive system > Esophagus > Crop | place... | reverse complement strand
AGCCCTCCGCTGGACTCTCTCCAGTAGCTCCTCATCTTTCTTGAACTGGGGAGCCCAGCACTGGACACAGCACTGCAGATGGGGCCTCGCCAGGGCAGAGTAGAGGGGGAGGAGAACCTCCCTTGCCCTGCTGCCCACACTCCTCCTCATGCACCCCAGGATGCCATTGGCCTTCTTGGCAGCCAGGGCACACTAGGACACCCAGGTTTCTCTCTTTAGTTCATCTCTGCTGTTTCTTGCGACACTACCAGGTAGGTCTGCTCCCCAGGGCGAATCACACTGGGAAGAAGTAATAAGGAAGAACACGGGGAAAGCATGCTAGACATCAGCCAAGCAAACAACTATGGAATCAAATATCTAACTACAGTGGCACAGGGAAGACTATAAGTGCTTGTGGTGTTCTGTAATGTTGTTAGAAATGGTCTGTCTTGCAGAAATGGTCACCACCATGGACCACTTTTCCAAAAATATCCACTTATCAAAAAAAACACAACCACCAAACCCAAGTGAATTTCTTGCAAGAAAATCACCTGTATCTTGTCGAATCCTCTCTGAAGGGAGAAGCGAGATCAGCCTTAGTATTCTGCCTATGCACTAGAACTGTTCAGAACAGTGTCTGATGAACGTTATGTGCTTTCAAAGTGTGTCATATTGGAAGTGACTCATTAATGAACAGCAAAGAAGTAAAGCTGACTTGTGTCTGGTCTACTTTAATAAAGGATTGCTCTGTGAAAGAGCTATGCATGTGCTTGATGTTCCTCATTCTGAGTGGTCCAATCTGCTTCGGCTGAAGTACCAGCAAAGGTGATAGATAGAGACATGTCAAAGTCTGTGCAGAACCAAAATTTCAGAATTCTCAGAATCTCCTTGTTTGCTGCTTGTATCCAAAGAAGTGCTTAGCCCAGATTTTTGGGGCATGGATGCCACAGGTGAAAATAAATCTGAATTTTAGTGGCATTTATGAATGTTCAGAAAATTAAGTTATCATAATGTATTTTTTATTTCTAGTATTAGTAGATTAAGATTGTGGTGTCTGTGACTGAAAAATAAATGGCCTTCATACAACACAAAAATCTTCCTCGACAGAAACAAAAATGTAAACAAGAAGAGAAAATACTCCCTTTTGAAGCCTTTTGTCTGGATTTTTTTCTTCTTGCTCCTTTAAGCCCTGCTTTCGTTCTCAGGGATTTGTTTCTTCTTCTGACTCCCTCTTCTCTGGTCTTTCCTTTCAGATGATGCCAAATAAAGGGAAAAGGCAAGGTTTCAAAACAAACAAACAAACTGGAGTCCATTGATTCTATTGCTGCTGCTTTCAATATTGGTTTACTCGCAGCAGAGCCATTTTTAACTTGCAGAGTTTTAATGAATTCAAAACAAAGGAAATCCAAACAAAGAAAGAATTGAGGGCTGTGCTTAGTACACCTTATTTACTGGTTTTATTGAAAAGCGAAGTCAGGGCTGACCTGGAGGCATAGCTCTTTGCAATGCCAGGTCCATTGTAGGTCCAATACCAGGCCTGATTGTTTGTCCCTGACGTTTGTCAGGGGCGAGAGCGCTGTGTGGGCAGCATGCTGAGCTGTTAGGCCTGGGTGTGGAGTGTCCCGTGTCAATCACCAACGGCCTTCCAGCTGGTTGAGGACCGCCGCTGACAAAATCCCACGGGAGCTCTCTCACCCTTGTGTGTGACGAAGGGAGGCTCAGGTCTCTGGAGCGGTGTGATGAAAATGAAAAAAAGTGATCGGGGAAGTCCTCAAGATTCTCAGTCTCCTCAAGAGAAAACATGGAAAACGGAGAAACGTGGAAAACAAACCATGTCGAGTGGGAGAGAGTAGCAAAAGCTACAGACATTTTGGGTCAGAATGCAGTTCTGTTGAAAGACTCCGTGAAAGCAGCCATGTGAATTAGCAGGCCCAAATCTGGGTTCTGCCTCTTCCATTGTTTTCTAGCTCAGTAATTAGCGGCATTTAATGTGCTCAGGTCTGCTGTCATTGAGACCTGATGACTATTAAGGCAGCCCCTCTGGTATGGAGCAGCCGGATGGCTGTTGGTGGGAGCCAAACTTCCCACAGAAACCGGACGAGGGAAGGACAACGTGAACTAATTTATATAAACTGAAACAACGTTACAGAGTGAAAAAGAGAATCTTACACTTGAAGTATCCTTTCCACCTGTTGATCCAGAGAGGAAAAACAATATGGTATCTAGACTGTGAGGCGGAGATAGGAAAATAATGACGTTGTGGTATTGAAAAACGTACTACTTCTCTCTCATGCTCATACATTGAGTTCTGTCTAACGCAACGCTGGGCAGCTATGGGACTTTGAAGGACTGCTTCTTGCTCTCTTTTCAGTACAGAAGAACTGAAGCTGGTGCATGGGGATAATGCATAATAAAGTAATGATCAAAATATGTATTCATAAATAAAGCCAGGTGGGCTACTGCAAGAAGTGATCAGACATATGACACAGATTATGATACACTTCTACTTGAATTCCTTTTGGGTGCACAGCATAGCTTTTTAGAAGAAGAAAGTACACACATGTTTTTAAAATAAAGTATTTTATTGTAGTGGTTGGTGAGTCATTCCAGTGGATTGTTTCCTTCACTCTTAAGAACTGGAGTTTATTCTGATCATTAATGTCTACTTTTATGTCTGCATATTAGAACATCTATGTCTATATCTGTTATACGACAGATTTTTATTTATCAACATTCATTTTCCCAGTAGTTGTATACAGAGCATTGCCTTTATAAGCAAAATACTTCTTGAGGTCTTTCAGTCTTTTATCAAGTAAGTTTTCAAAGCTTTCATCATTCTCTCTAGCATCTTCTTCACCTTTTCCTACTTGCTTACCTTATTCCTGAATTGTGATCAGCAGAACTCAGCAGAGTATTGGTGTAGTGACCACCCATCAGAAGGGACAGACTCTTCTAGACCCTGTCATTTTTTTGGCTGTAATACTTCTGCGGTGCATTTCTTCCTTGTGTATGCAAAGATTTTATTAGCCTTAGCAGAATCAGTGCTTCCTCTTTCTGCGATTTCTATCACTGTGGTCACTTTTTCCATATGCTCCAGATTAATTAAAAACAAAGTGAAGGAAGCTCATTTGAAATGCATGACTTCTCAGTAAACTATAGCGAGGGTGAAAATCATTCCACTTTCACTGGAGGCAGAATCATATTTTGTTCTTAATATTTGCCTCTGCCCTTTCTCTAAATGCACTGTCTGTGGAATAAGATTTGGGCATTAATATCTGAAATTAAGCTGGAATTGTATTTGGATTTGTTTCTAAATACTTATATGCTAATACATATTAAAATAAGCATTTACGATACATTCTGTGCGTTCAGCACTAACAAGCAATATGGGATTTTAAAAAATGCATCTGTCAAGTTCCTTGTTAGATGCGTGTTGGCTGTCGCATTGCTCTTTCACTGAGTTGTGTCAGAAGCATGGTGCTTCAAGCTGGTTACAGCTACTGTTTTGACAGAACAGCCTGAGGATCTGGGACCAAAAAGACCAGCAGAATCCAGAAAGCTCAAAGTACCTGGTATGTGGTTGTGTGCTGTTGTAGACTAGGAATGTATTGGGAGTTGGATTTCCTGGGAGCTGGAATCGGTAGTTTTAAAAAATTTGATAGAATGGTTTTGATTTTTTTGAGAGATGCAGGGCGTGTGGGAGTGTTAATGGATCTAACTGGATTCAGCCTCATGAAACTGTGGTGCTGCTGCATTCGTTGGCAGTAGCGTTGCCACTTTGTAAGATCTAGTAGCCATTTCACAGGTTCTGGAAATGTGTTGAAGACTGTGTAAATGAGACTGAGATTCCACCAAAATTCAGTATTTTCTATGTTTTAGGGCTCAGATGCATCAACATTTATTGGATAAGTAGGAATTTTGACACTTGTTTACCATTAAATGAGAGAACTGGGGGCTTTGGGGGCCAACACTGTCAAGATCTGGGTGCTGCTTTTGTGTTCTTGTATCTCTGCTGTGGCTCAGGATTTGCTTGGAATGGCGGTGACCGTAAAATGTGAATTAGATATTAGATACAGAGAAATTAACCGAGCCCAGAACGCTTGATACAGGATTGAAAATTGTTTGTCCCTGCCCAGCACTGGGTAGCTGTGAATTAAGATGAGCTGCATGTCCCGGTGCAGCCGAGGACTCGAATCCAAGATCTGTCATAATCCGGTAATAAAACCTTGCAGTTTTGCTGCCTCCAGTAATAAACCAGTGCAGAGTGGAAGAACTGCCGAGGCGGCGACCGGAGGGGCTGGCTTTTACCTCAACTACAGCAGCACAGGGGCAATTGCTGGGGTCTGAGAAAATTTTGCGCCCTTCCATCCCACCCCCTTTTATCTCCGCAGCAGTGGGAAGGCAGCGGGAGTGAGGAGAGGGAGGAGAGTGCTGGATGCTGCGCGGAGCGGAGGGAGGAGTAGGCGAGGGGAATGCATAACGCGTGAGTGACAGCGAGCGTGCCGGCAGCTGGCCGAGTCCAGAAGGCGCGGATGTCCATGTCCCCGGCTCTAGGTAGGTTTGTCTCTCCGTGCTTGGTGCGGGAGCATCCCGCATCAGCTGCAGAGGCGTTTGCCGTCCGGCTCGGGGTTCTGCCAGCAGCACCTGTTGAGCAGGGAGAGGGTTTGAGCAGCGGCAGGCAGCGAGCGCATCGCATGCCTGTGCGTGGCTGTGGGGTGGACGGAGTCTGCTAAGGTTTCTGTTGTTCCAGCAGCTCCTCTTTCTGCTCTGCAGAGCAGGGCAGGTGGAGACAATAGTCTTTCCAATGGAAAATCCTGCTCTCAGGGGATTGTATCGGGATGAAACCCGGTCTGAACTGTCCTAGCTGGCAATTTTTAGCTCTCAAAAATGCACAAAATGTTAATTTGACTGTTTATATCAGGTGAAAGTAAAAGAAGTGGAGGAGCTGCGTTTGCATTGTCTGTTGCAGATGAGAGCGAGTTAAAAGAAAGAATATTTCAAATCACCATCTGATAAAGAATGAGTTTTAAACATGTTAATAATTAAAATATGACATGCAAGTGATTACAGTTGGAAATATTCCTCGTGCTTCTTGCTTTTCATATGCTGATTCCGTATTAAGACATTGCATAATTCACTTTGGCTAGCCCAGATAAAGTTAAGATCAAATGTATGCGGATCTGCTTGCCAAACATCAATCATTGTTTTTTAATGAGTCTATAAATGCTTTATAGTGCAGATGTGAAATAACATGTGATTTTTAAAAATCCTACTCATTATATAAAAGCCAAAAGTACTTTTTTTGTGATAATACCTTGCACACATCTTCTAGAATGAGTCTTTCAGTTAAACACTAAACATTTTGAGAATCTACCATGAGGGCAGTTTAATAACTGAAGGTGGAATGGAGTATATTTAGCCTATCTGTCCTTAAGCCTAAAATCAGCTTTCTCCTACTAAATATATTCCATGTTTCTACGTGGAAAGGAGAAACAGATTCCTGAGGAAACAAAATAATTTGCAGCGTATTAGACTTAGAATTGAAATGGCCAAATATTTGATAAGGTAAAAGCTAATGTATTTAAAGCATGTACAATTTTTAATTTTGAATTAATTATTACTAATATTTGTGTTATTATTGATTTCTAGCATACAGTTTTGTGCTTTACCAGCTTTCTAATACACTTTTGTGTTTTAATGGCTTTACATGCAGAAATCAATGGTATTTACTAAATTTGCATCTGAGTAAACTGATTAACATTGATAATGGGAGCACATGCTTATTAGCTTGTTATTGTGGTCTGTGTCCTAGCCACATGGAAATCAATGGAAAAAATGATATTTGCTTTTGTGAGAACTAGTGCTGGGCGGTTAATTTGTGCTGTCAGCATTTTTAAGGCTGAAAAATAATACTGGATGAGTTTTAAAGAGTTGATACTAGTGCATGAGATTGGTCCTTATGCACTCAAACCTACAGTGCAATACTTCCCTTGGAAATTGCTGTGAGCTCTATTTGAATGAATTTTTCAGAATCAGGACTAAAACATACTCTGTTATTAAAGCCTCTATTGTATGTGGATTTTTGTTAATTAAACTTATTGCCTTGAAGGTTTTGTTTATTTTGCTTTTGGAATTCCATTTAAAAAAAATAAGAATGCTGAAGTCTGCAAATGCTTATGTGCATATTTTACTTAACACAAGAATATGATGACTGCGACTGAACTATTGGAAAAGCTATGAAAGCATATACCTTTAGTATGTAGTACTAAAGAAGAATACCACTACAAAGGTCTGTAAGGATCTCAGTCATGGGGTACAAACAATTTATGACAATTTGGGAGAAAAATATTCATCACCCACAATTCACCTTTTGTATTGTTACACAGCTACCATAGTTGTTCACAATTACACCATGGTACCAATGAGGTGATTATTAGTTATTGTATTTTTAAAAGTATGTAACAATGGTCTGTGAGCTTAACAAAACTTTGATTTTAGAATGTTTCATTGAAAACTTTGTGGGAAAGTATGTCCTTGCATCACACTTCAAAGAAAGGGAGAATTAAAATTTTTCTAAACTACATCTGAAGTTTTTTAGCATAAGGTGTTTTTGGAAACATCAAAACGATAAACTACATGTCTGACTCTTGCTGTTATTTGAAGTAGGGTGTCTGATGCAATTTAGCTTCATTTTATTGATGGAGAACCCTTCTCTCTGATTTTTTTCTTTCTTGGCTGTCTTCTTCCAGTGTGTTCTTGGTATTGGGTCAATTTAGAAGGTCACTAAGAAATAAAAAAATGTAGATAGAAAGAGATAAAATACAAAGAATATGCTGAAATTCTTTGCTCAGAGGGTATTAGGCCTTGACTTCCCAATGACATAATCACGTACATAACTGTTTTTACTTGTGTAATCCTATTGATTGGTTTTACTCATTTGTAGAAGCAGTGCTTGCGTTCGAGCTCTACAGGACCGGCCAATGTAGGTCCAGTCACTGCTGTATGTAGCTGTGAATACAACACTTCTCCTCACTAGGAATAACCAGACGTAGTCTCTGAGTACTGCTTTCAATGTGTGTTTAGACTCAGACGCTATGTAACATCTCCATCATCAAATCAGAGCTTACAGAACCATTGCCATGGATTGTAGGCATTCATTGTCATTCCAGAAGTTCAGGAATTATGGCTATCTAATAGGAGCTATATTACTGTTTCCTAGAAAAAAATGTTGGCAGGAGGAAGCAATGTTAGAAACCATTTGTCTTATTGCCAGTGGACCCACTGTAACTTTTTTTTACTCTGAAAAAAATTATTGAATCACAAATAATACTATTTCTGTAAAGCTTCACTTGCCTAAGTCACTCTTTGAGTGAATAAGCTCGCTGGAAAATACTCTGTGTCAACAGACATTTTCAAGATGGAGTTTACTCCATACATGAGAACTTGTGACTGTTTGCAGAAAGAATTTGGAAACTAGGAGTTCTGAAATACACTTACAACATGAAAAACATTGTTTTATGGATTGGCTGGTGAACATTTCCTGTAAAACCAAAGTTGTTTAAATTCCTTTCACTGAAATAATTTGTAAGTCCAAATCAAGGTTGCTATTAAGATAAAGTTGTACTTATTTAAAGAGGCTGATTTGACAGGCTGAATTTCTCTGGCAAAATTAAACAGAGAAGATGCTTTCAATGTTCATCACAGCTTTTGTATTTGTGGATTTTTTGAACAAGTTGAAGAGAAAATTTCCTCTAGAAAGTTATAGAAATATCTTTTTATATACCAAGAGATTTTTGTTTGGTTTTATTAGTTATAGTGAAGTTATGATTCTCACTTTCATATGGCAAAAGAAACTTCCTGCTCCTCAGTCACTTGTCCTGGACTGGTCCAATAAGTTGCTGCTCTGAATTGTTTCAAGCTTTGCTTCATTAAGGATTTAACATAGCCTTAATTCAGCCATCTGTTATGGGTTTGGCAGACCAACAGATCCGAAGTATTGGTCAGAGCTTTAGAAATTTCCCACATTTTTAAAGGTTAAGAAAAGAGCTACCTTTAAGAATGGATTTTGAATAATTCTCAGCAAGACAATGGTGCAGAAGTGGGGTAAAAAATGCATGTCATTCTCTGAAGCACAGGGTCCCCTGTCTGCCTGTAGCTGTGCTGAAAGGCAATTAGCATTTCAACCAGCCAATTTGGTTACATGCGATGAAGTACTTGGGTTTGTAATTTGCTGCTCTCGGCTTGGTGCTGTTGAGAGCTAGCTCTGTGTAATCCTCTCAAAGCACCTTTCTTTCCAGCATAGTTATTGTTGCTGGTCTTAAATAACTAATCAACAAAGAGAATTCCTTGTCTTGAGCTACAGGGTGCCTAGAAAAATGGAAAGAAATACCCAGTTAATAAGGGAATGATTATAATTATTAAATAGTGATTATTAAATTGTGACATAGGTTAAAAGGTTTAGAAAGCCAAGGAAAGCAAAATACATGATAAAGGTAGTGTGAGAAGTCTTTAAACCCAGACAAATTTTGCTTGGGAAGTTCTCTTCACCATATAAATACTCTATCATGTGGTTTAGTTAAAAACAGATTGCCAGTTTTAAGAGATTAATTTACAGTATAGATTAGAGTGAGGGCCCCGTGCTAATCTTCTTCTCGAAAATGATACATATAAATTTTACTTCTGCATAAAGAAGTCCTTGGAGGCACTTTGTAAAATACAGATCTGTCATAAAACCAACAGTCTTTGCTGCAGTCTAATAAAAAAAGAATACATTTAACTGTAGAAATGAATCTTGTTTTGATCTATGTCTTAAATTTAATGTATATAGTTGATGCAAATTTTCATGTTTAATAGACACTTTTATGAATTCAAGCATAACTCACTGACACAACTATTCTAATAATTAGGCAGCACATTAAAATTCTGTTTGTCTCATACGTTTGTATTAACTTGTAAGAATCCACTGTGGATAGCAGTAATTCTTCTGTCATTATACGTAAAACAACACCATCTAATCCCCACCATGAGGCTGTAATTTACTGTTATATACCTTACAATTTTTTTTTTTCTTGCAAGATTATTATGTATGAAGCACTATTGCAAAACAGCTTGCTATATTTTTAGGTTTAAATATGAGAAGAATAACCACTATACTGCAGAAGCCCATAATTGCTTTTTCTGACACATGCTATTCATTCAGGCCATAGTACTTCATTCAGGACAAGTACTAGGTATTTGAAGCTATGGTAGTTTTGTCCTCAGCTCACGTGTTCTAAAGATATATTAAGTAAAAATGTTGAGGATGTGCCAGAAACCTCCAAAGTCAGGATATGGATGGAAATTATTGTGAAACTTCAGGTCTTTGTTGAAGTAGAATAAATGGGTGTTCCTCACTGAAGCCTGCAGACCTTCCTCAGCTGGATTTCTGGTTCTGTGTTTGTAAATGCCTGATGCTGCAACAGGATTGGTCATGCAGTTGCTTCTACAATAAGCATGAGCTGGGAGTGCTAAGCATCTTCATGGCTGGGTTTGGTGGGTTGGTTGGTTGGTTTTGGTTTTTTTGTTGTTTTTTGGGTTTTTTTTAATCTGCTTGCTTTATTGTGCAAGAAACCCTTTGAGAGAGAGTATGAGTGCTTATAGTGTCTGAAGCCCTACTTGGGGCGAAATGCCTAGGTAAAAAGCTAGAGCCTGGTTCTGGAAAACTCTGTTAAATTATCTATATTAGTGAAAGACAGTTTCATTAGAACTGTGTAGTTGGAAAAGGATTTCCAGTGTGGAGCTGAAAACTAGGTTTACCTTTTGCTTAAACCTATACTATGTGCTAAGTGGAACGATTCCAAAATAATATCTTGGGTTTTTACAGTATATAGTTAGAACTATACATGGATAGATTCTTATCCATCACATGAGATAAATTAGAAGTTCTGCAGCTGAGATCAGTTTGCTTTGGTACAAATTAGAGCAAATTCAGATTCCTGCTGGTGTATTTCTTAACATTCTTAACGAGCAGATTTAAGCCAATGTTTGTTTACATTAGACTCTGATCTCTGTTCTAAATATAAAGTAAACTTAATAACTCCAAGTCGTTTCACTGGAGGTACTCTGGGTAAAAATAACCTGGATCTTACAGCTAGTCAAAATTATTGTCTGGTTCTGTGTTTGACCCCCAAATTATAAGGTAACTGCAAATGTTTGTAGAAGAGGCTTGTGTTCTCTCTGCTTGCTGCTAGCAAACAGAAGCAGTGGATTCAGCACTGCTCGACAGTTTTGCCCTTTATTCCCTGCTCAGAATGAGAACGTGCAGAGCAGGCAGTTACCTCAGAAAGCCTTTAGCATTATCAGCTTAAAAGATAAAACTTGATTCTCCAGTGATGACTGCATGCTTTAGAACTTAAAATTCAAGGATATGGTTTAGATCCACTCGAATTCTTCTGAGGAAGTGAAAAGAAGCATCCAGAAAACTGCTCTGGATTTACTACACTTTCTACCTCAGTTACCTCTAATAACAGCATAAAATAATCTGGATTTCTTGCCAGGCCTCTGTCTTGGCCTCGGCTTGCAAGTCTACCGCTTTCAGTATTGGTACCTGGCTGTGATGGTAGAATTACCTTTCTGACTAGTAAATATAAATACAATGGCAGGTAGCTTAAGCATCTTTTCTTCCTTAAGATGTCTGTATTGAAGGGTTCTTGCCTTTTCCAAGGGAATGTAATTGAATGAGCAAGAATTTTCATATGGAGCTGTTGTTCAGGTTACATTAAATTGGCCATTCCCAGTGATACATACAGTGACAGATAATAAGATTTTTTTTTTTAAATATTTCAACTGTTAGAAAGCAAAAGGTCAGGAGAATTTTAGACTGACATCAGTGTCATTAATCTCAAATGCAGATAAACCTGAGCACCTGAGGTTTCGTTGTGGTACTGTTCTGTCATGGCAGCAGTAGAGAGTAGGGTAAGTAAGCAGCTGAGCCCTAAAACTTCAGGACAGTGGAAGCTGATCAAGGGATTTTTCAGCACCTCGTAGTCTGCATTTGTGCTTTGGATGGCACTTTCCAACATTAGTAATAAGAAAGAGGATGATGGGCAGGTACCTGGAATGTCTTTGTAGTGAGGTATAGCATCACAGAGTCATTAAGGTTGGAAAACACCTCTAAGATCATCACGTCCAACCGTCACCCCAACACCACCGTGCCTGCTAAACCATGTCCCAAAGTGCCACATCTACACGTTTTTTGAACACCTCCAGGGATGGAGACTCCACCACTGCCCTGGGCAACCTGTTCTAATGCCTGACCACTCTTTCAATAAAGACATTTTTCCTGATATCCAGTCTAAACCTCCCCTGATGCAACTTGAGGCCTTTAAGATGGGAAACCCTAGAGAAGGACTGGAAGCAAAGGCTTCAGTGACACTGAATAACATGCTTGGAAACGGGTGAGACACTCTTGCCCCAAATGCTGCAGCTATTTGTGCAGTCCAGGGGTGCAGACAAACCAGTCCTATTGTGATTTAGTGTAATTTCCGTGCTTTATCCACTCTGAAACAGGTTGAAGGCAAAAAATGGATAGAGGAACGTATTATTTTGAAATCGTACCTTTGGAACACTCTATTTTCCAGACTCTGTTAGAGAGGGAGACTCACTTATACCACATCTAAACAGAAAAGCCCAAGCCGAAAAAGAAACAACCACCAACAGAGCAGACATGGGTAAAACCCACTATCCAAAAGCTAGGTTTTGCAGATACAGCTGTTGTGTTGTCCTTTACGTATGCATGAGCTGTGGGAAATATGAGGCAAAGAAAACCCCAGTCTGGAGTAAAATAATTCTCTCTTAATTTGGGGTCATGACACATAGAAAGGAGATGTTTAGTAAATCGAAGTTTTGTAATTCCTGCCGCTGTCCCAGGTTGCTCTCCAATACTGTTGTAAATTTCAGTGGTTCTGAGAACGCCTAAAATAAAAATGCAGGTTTTTATATGTTTCCACAACAGGTGCAGCAAAGGCAATGACCTTGTGAAACTTCTTGCTCTATGCTGTTCCTGCATGCTACAGAGAATCTCTGCTTTACATATGAAAGAACACATGTATCTCTCTCCCATTGTGTTCAGCCAAAGATGCTGCTGGGTGCTGACATGTCTGCTGTGAACAGACTTCTCTCTGGCAACCATTGATAGCTGTAATGCTGTACTCAATGCAAAGTACTAGGCATGCCAGTTTTTGAATGTTCTTCTTGGCTGGGTGTTTGTAATCACGGGGAGTAGACAAGGACGGGCAGTGAGAAGTGCACTGGGCTTCACGCTTGCTCCGCTGCATCCTGGGCTGCAGAACTCTGCAGTGCGTGGCACGAGGATGAGCGGTGGTAGTCAAGTTGTAGCTGCTGGGTGGGAGAGGTGCTGCTTCAGCGTACCTGCTTGTTTCTCCTCCTGAGCAGTGGTGCAAGCCCGAGTACAGGGTACTTAATCCCTTGTTCAGTCTGCTTCTTTGTTGGTGAACTCCCCTTTCTTTTGTCATTCTTCACTCCATATCTGGCATTTTACACTCATTTCCTTTCAGATTCAGAGTCTTTCGCAGACTTTTCATTTCCCTTCTTGATCTCTCAATGTGCCACTGGTCTGTAGGTTCCCTCACTCTTCAATGGAAACAGCCAGGAGATCTTTTCAGTCGTGAGTGTTTTGATTTACTGAGCACAGGAGCCAGTGTATAAATATGGAGAAAAGACCTCTCATTCTTTATAAACTCTGAAACCTTCATTTGAAATTTGTTCTAGAAACTGAGTGGAAAAAATAAGCTAATCCTGGTGACTCATCGGTGACGAGGAATGCCAGTTTCATAAGCCTACCTCTCCTTGGCTCCAACCGGGCAACAGATTGAAATGGTATTCCTCATGTAATACGTCACATTACTGTGGAAATTACCGTGTGGTATCAGTATATGCTCTGCTGGGTTCTACATTAGGATTCTGCGTTTTGGGGGGAAACACAACTGCGCCTCAGAAAGTGCTGTAAAACGCAGGCTGAAAGAAAATGTTAGTTAAGGAACAAGACTCAGAATTCTGAGTTACATTTCTTTATTTGGTTGAAGAATTTGATTTTTAGACTTTCTTTAATACCATTAAAATGTCTGGATATTTTTTTGAGAGACACTTTCTTTTGATTTGATGCCAGAAAATTTTATTATAAACCCCTTACAAGCATCATCTAGACCTCAGTACGCAGCATTGCTTGAAACTGCCACTGATACTACAAATCGTTATTTTAAATTACTTTAGTCAGATCATAATAACAGAATAGTTGTTCCATTGACTTGTACGTGCTCTGAAGATGTGTACTGTCCCATTACTTGTTGTTGTTTCAAAAGTATTTAAATGAATTTGACTCACAGATCTATTTTAAAGCCTGACTGAGTATCCTGGATCGGGGAAACTGAAGTCAGTAATATTTAGCTGAAGCAGAGGAGAGTATATGATGCACCAAATACATAGTTTACCAAAATTTAGCAGTCAACAAGTACTAGAGTTTCAGGTTCATTTGAAAAATAATAAAATTAAACTTACCAGTGATATAACAGGGTGAGCGAGGTGGGGAAGATTTGTCTTTTAGTCCCTGATTTTACAAAGGCTTCAGCTAAGTTTTATGCAATGCAATTAGTAAAGAACAAGTTGTAAGACTTTATACATTTGTGTAGGAATTTAGTGTACAAAGTGAGTCCAGCGGAGGGCTACAAGGATGGTGAGGGGACTGGAGCATCTCTCCTACGAGGAGAGGCTGAGGGAGCTGGGCTTGTTCAGCCTGGAGAAGAGAAGGCTGCGAGGG
>Ga0065711_1007938_pt1 | contig 13792 bp, 7 predicted proteins | sample Hoacrofraction12_FD_59098 | JGI IMG/M metagenome (GOLD analysis project Ga0065711, IMG submission 59098) | Hoatzin crop microbial communities from Cojedes, Venezuela - Epithelial fraction 12 v2 (version 2) | ecosystem: Host-associated > Birds > Digestive system > Esophagus > Crop | place... | reverse complement strand
GAGCCCGGTATTCCATACCATGTGCCGTCACACTGGGTTCCGGTGGGGGGGGGCGGCGCGGCGGGAACTCACTCGTGGCTTGGGGGGACACGGCGCCGGTGCTGTGCGGGAGAGCAGCTGTCTGGGTCTTGCGTTTCGTTGTTGTGTTTTCTCCTTATTTGTACCGTTGTTGTTCCTGTTTTCCCTCTGTTTGCTGTTCTGTTAAACTGCCCTTATCCCGACCCACCAGTTTCTGCCTGTTTCTTTTCATTCTCCTCCGCATGCCAGCAGGGGGAGGGGCGGCCGCGTGGCGCTTTCGTTGCCGGCGGCAGCCGAAACCAGAACAGTCTTATAGAGGAGAAAACAAGTGCAAGTACGTGACGTGATTTACCACGATGCCACTTCAGCTCACTGTCAGAGTGGAAAGTGGAACTGGCTCTTTGAAGTCCCGGTCCTGTTCCAGTTCCCATTCCAAAGGACCAGGCTCATCCGAGAGGTCTTAAGCACTTTCAGATTATTAAATATGGGGTGCTACATACCGTCTTTGTTAAAATTCAGCAGTAAATGGGCTTTCATCAAGTACCTGATGCCTTGGCTAATACCTTATTGTTCCTGAACACAGCCTAATCAGAAGCAAACAGATGAAAATTTACCTTCATGGTCACGGAGCCATCCATCTTCTCCAGCTCACCAAGTAACGCTGACAGCAAGGAGGACTTTCCAGCACCCAGCTGGCCAACTACAGCAAGCAAGGAGCCTTGGGGCACGGTAAGATCTATCCTATAGAGAAAAGATTACTCTCTTATCACCTTTTAGATACACTTTCTGCAAAGAAAGTGACCAAAATTCTTGCTATTATCTTGTAGCAATAAAAATGTACCAGCTAAATCCCCTAATTTCATACTTGAGGCCTTGGTTGCACATGGTTACTCTTCCTGTCATGCTGACTTTTTGCAGCAGAACAGGACTCATCCCTTCAAAGACACCTCCAACCAGAAAGTCTTCATCCATGTTCCCGAGTGTCAAACCCAGATCCAAGACCCAGGTCCCCACTCTGCAGACAGGCTAGCCCAAAGCACTGAATATAAAACGTTCCTGAATATCAGAACTTTTCAATACGGTTTCCTCTCTAAAATTGCAATGCCTTTTGAAATAAGCATATAGTGATGTCATGCATAGTATCTGGATACCATCAATTCTACTTTGTTCACTTAAATTACTGTAGTTTCATACTTGGACAAGAAAATTGTGTAAAGAAAGCAGTCCCCATGTATTAAGGCAACATCCAGATACAGGCATCTTCCTATTTATGTGCTCCCAAGCATAAAAGCAAGATTACATTTTGTCTGACTTTATAATTTTCAGAATTCAACATTGAATATGAAGCAAACTCAGAAGCCTCTAGATATTCCACACTGGTTTCACTTAGGCCCTGAGGAATTAGTTCATTCAGCATCCACCCTGACCTACAGAATTAAGATGACTAAGGGTAAGTCTGTACCTTCTAAGACAAGGAGAAGCTTCTTTGCTCCAGCAAAAAGTCCCATTTCTTATGGTGATACTTGCCTGTACTAAAATATAAGGAAAAATAGAACGCTTCTAAATTCAAATGTAGGTATAGAAACATCTCGATTTATGTGACTTTATATTTCAGTGTGTGTATTTATATTACATAAAAAGAACATTAAGTATGAAAAGAAGGGGTTAATTATCGGATTAGATGTCATCGTTAGAAATAAATAGGCCTGAGAGATAAAATTGCAGTAAGGGCCAAACATTTTTCTCTTGACTGTGGTAAGCGCCCTAAGAGTGGAAGCTGAACAATGGAAGCCTCTCCTTTTACAAGACAACAATGCTAATACAAAAGCTCACCACAGTCAGAAGTGTTTCTGTCTGAGCTCTCAAAATTCAGTTCTTCCAGATTCAGAAAAGCTGCTAAGCGGTTTAAAGAAACTTTGGCCTGAAATGAAACAGCACACAAAAGAATAAGATTTAGAATACAAAGGAAGTGAAAACCCAAAGTGAAGCCAACTTGAAGACCTACTTAGAATGCTGACTAGGTGCTATGTTGCAGATGCTGTAGGCCTAGATGGACAAATGCAGCTCTTCCTTATGTTAACTGCCTTTATTTCTACTTAGCTTAGCAAAACCCCATATTCTTCTCTGTATCTTCTCTTCTGTGCACACAGTGAAATTGGTGCTTTTTTTCTCCAATTCATCCTGCGATATTTCCAGTGATTGCTTCTGTACGTGAAGAATTGTGACAGTCTTCTTAGGGTGCAAGAGGTAAGTGCAATTGCCCAATTTCTTACTGGACAATGACTTGCTTTTCTCTCTAGCCTGGGCTAGCAGGGTTTCCACTGATCTCCCATGGAGATTTTGCTCCATCTGTTCTGATTTCTGTGATTAAAAACAGAACTGGAAGCACTTCTGAGATCTAACGGTACTCATGATTGGCTCCAAAACACTTAAGAGTTGTTCTTGGTAGCTGTTTTGTCAACGTATGGAGCCTTTCTGAAAAACAATGCTAGAAAATACCTTTAGCTGCAAGTCCTTGCACGTCACTGTTTCACAATAGCAACTAAATAGCTAGTCCTGACGTTCAAAGTCCAAAGAAATCCCTACCTTTATCTGTTAATGGTGATATGTAAAAAAACAGTTATGGCCAAAGAAAAAGGAACATAGCCTGCAATTAACCTGGACAGCAGCATTTATGGAGAATGGCAGGAAGGAGTGCGCAGTGTTGAGAATGTTGATCAGTGTTAAAGATACAAAGGCCTTCTGAGCATCCAGGACGTGTGTATTATCCACCAAGGTGTAGACAGCAAACATGACAAATGCAATCTGAAAGTGAGCAAAGGAAAAGCAAACCATTTGCTTGAGACAGGGAAGAGAATGGTTCAAGGGTAACAGGCCCCTTCCTAAAGACTCGAATCCATTGAGTCAAATCCAGGCTATCACCCATAGACGTGGTATCCATGCTGCAAATATCATAGGCCAAAGGTCTTGCACATTGGTGACAAAACCAAGTCTGATCATTTGACATTTGTTCTGCTTTAAGGAAGTTTTGGTGCTGCAGCCACAGCAAGGTGAAAGCACAGCCATTTCCCATTGAAAACACATACAGCTGAGCTGCAACAGCAAGAGCAAAAGTGGCATGTGCAGCTACTGACTATGCCATGAACTCTGTCTAGCTGGAGGTCTCCAGGTGGTTCTTGCAAACTGGGCTCAGTCTGCCTGGTGCACACTGCCAGACCAGGCGACGTGTCCATGAAAGTTAGGACAGTGTAAATATCTGTGTGGCTGATTCCACTGGGGCTCAGCAATTCCTGTAAGACCACCAAGTCCTCCAGGCAGACATCTTCTTTATCTGTCCCACAGGAAAAATTTGTCCAGACAGGAGTACAAAGAGAATTGGAAGTAATAGCATATTATACGTAGGAAGGTGAACCACTCACTAGGAAAGTCGATGAATGGAAAGAAGCTAGAGATGCTGAGAAGAGAGTTTGAGATCTTTTTAGGGCCTGAAGTTCTTGCTTCCGGATACCAAGTACTTTCTCTATGAAGGTTTTCTCCCAGCCATACAGTTTGATTACTTTAATGTCATTGAGAATGGTACTGGTGAGTTTAGCCCGCTCATCTTTATGTTTCATCTGGGTCTCCTGTAATAAATGTTTGAGTTTTATCATTTAATAGGTTGAACGTTTAACAGTGCAGTTATTCTGAAAAACCACCTTATTCCTGCTTATGAATTCTGAATAAATTTCCCTGCAGTTGACCTGTGTTGCTTATGAATCTTCCATGCTGGGAAATATTTTGCTTTTCATCTTCAGGGCTTTATTTTTATTGGCAATACATAAAAAACACAGAAAAGGTGGGCAAACAAGGTAAAAGACTGAACATGCAAGATCTTACTCTAAACTTCAAGAAGCTTTGCAGGCTTCGACTTTTCCTATGTTCCTTCAGATTGTCATGGTCAGCATGAATAATAAATATTAAGCTACAAATTGTTGTAAAATGTTAGTGATATGCTTCAGTACAATACGACTTTTTTTTCTTCAACCCCCCCACCCCCACCCCCCAGCCTACTGTAATCATCAGTAGCCTTGGGTTCCATGTGATCCTTATCTGGAAGAGCATGGCAGCCCTTAACTTAGATTTAAAAGCAGTAGCCTAGCATAATTCGAGTCAGTAAGCCACTTTATTTTTATGAACCAAAAATGTACCTGAAACTGACTCCTCTTCTTGGTGATCACAAAATTCAGAGGCAAAAGAAGAAGGAATACAGCAATTGAAGCCAAGGCAGAGGGCCCAAGAAGCTGCCAGGAGAGAAAAGGAAAGAGGAAGAACTTCTGGTGATTATTAGAAATGAATTGACTGTTTTCCATTACCCCTTGCTTACCTTCCCTCTTACTTGAACTTATGCCGAACGTCCCTCATGGCTAAGACTTTAATCTTGCTTTTGCCTTTCCTGGGAATTGTGCTCCCTAAGCACTGTGGACTGTTAACTTTCCAGGCAGGGTAACTCCTGTCATCATGCTCTACTGATTTTATTTGCTTCCCTTTTAGGAACTATATTAGCGTTGAAAGCAATCCAGAAGCACACTGGCAGTTCAGATGATGTCTGTCTCTGCCCATCTCTATTCTTGGATGTGTTAAGGAGGACATCTTGTGGCTGGCACGAGTGACCCAAAACAAAACCAGGTTTTGTTTAAAAAACAAACCGAAACTCTCAACAAACTAAATAGCCCAGCTTGTCTGAATTTACATCAACTAGTGAGATGAAATGGTAGCATTATACTGTGCCACATAGTCTTGGAACACCTCTTGGATACCAGGGTTCATAATGACTTGCATATCAAAATAGAGTTTGTTTCTTATAATTTAGTTACATCTCTATAGATGGCTAAAGTTTGCTAGAGAGGTGAGTGCTGGTATACACAGAGAGATAAAGGTATTCTCTACACAAATGGTCTATGAACGCTAGCAAATAAAGTGTTAATTATGCTTCAGCTACATGCAACCACATTCAGCTTGTCAACATTGCTAAAAAAGGGATGATGATTTCTCAACAGTCTATAGCACGGCTACTAATTTTCCAAGGTCATAATATCCTGCCAGGCACAAGGCACAGTCCATCCTGGTTAGCAAAGCAAGGTCTCAAAGGCCTCTGAAAGCTCCTGGGAATCAACTGTTTCTATAGTGCTCACACTTCCACTTAGTGTGTTGCTAAAAACATGGACTAAGAAATGGGGCTTTATCCTGCTGAGAAAATGCCATACATTGAATTAGGGGAAAAAAAGGATGTTTTAGATAATGATCCTTTATTTCTCATCAGGTTTTGCTCAGTCCTTGCTAAACTCCTTCATGCCTATGAAATTCAATGTATCCAATATTCTTTTTTGAATATCGTGTAACTGTTTCAAACTGTTTCACTGATCTTGTGGTAACCAGGCTTCAGGATGAAGTATGTCAAGTTGCCATTGCAGTCCATTCCGCTTTATGTTCTGTGACTATGCTGAGAAGCCGGAACTGGACTCTCAGCTTGCACTGGGCCACCACATTTTGGTTGAAAAGAGAGGTGCCAGAGGAAAATCTGAGGCAAAAGTTTATCAGTCAGCTCAGAATAACCATACTCACAGTCTTTTCCCTAAAAGAGACTGAATACTGAATGCTGACGGAGCCCTGGCCCAGGCTGCCCAGAGAGGTTGTGGATTCTTCTTCTCTGGAGATATTCAAGACCCGCCCAGACGCGGTCCTGTGCAGCCTGTTCTAGGTGACCCTGCTTCGGCAGGGGGGTTGGACTAGAAGACCCACAGAGGTCCCTTCCAACACCTACCATTCTGTGATTCTGTGATACATAGGTGAGAAGATGAAGTGAAAGATCAGGTAAGGATTCTATACCAATAAAAATATCTTCTAAAAAGAAAAGTGAATCCACATGCTATAGAGCTAAGAAAAATATGGCCATTTCAAGTTACTCAGACCAGAAAAGCTCCTTTTTCCTTTGATACCTAGAATACAAAGGGATTGATAAGTATTTTCATCATATTTTACCTGCCACAAGAAGATAAAGCAGATGATAATCCGAATAGGAGCAAGCCAGACCCCATTAAAATAGATAATCAGATCCATTAGCTTTTGGACATCAACAGATATGAGATTGACAATTTCACCTACTGTTGCTGCTTTCCTTGATGCATTTGACATAACTAGGATCTAGACAGGGTAGAGAAGAAATGAAAGTCATCATCAGCCAACTGTTGTGGTCCAAAAATCAAGCAACTTTCTTTTCCTTATAAAGAAACAAAAAAAGGGATGGAGAAAAATGTCAGATCCTAGGCACTGAAAACACACTGTTCCTTGGGATATGTGACTTCACTTTAGGATGAAGAATTTACTTCTTTCCCCAGCCATAATCTACATCATAAGAAAGTTTATGTTGCTTTTTCCTCTTTACTTGACTTTTCCTCCACAGCTAAGATCTGAAAAACAAATAGTAAAATACCTCCCACATATTATTCAGAGATGACTATAGCACAGAATTACATCCTAAAAGTAGTTTCTAATAACATCTCCCCTGATACTGTTAAGAACAACGTACCAACATTGTTGTAACTGCTAATGTAGGGCTAGAAAAAAAGGAAACTGAAAAGGCTCACCTTTCTGTACACAAGCCCTGTTACTGCAGTTTTCAGTCTCAGCCCCAGAACAAGACACATGTACATATATCGTTGTTCAAAAAGAGTCTGGAGACAAGCCAAAAGGAACATAGTGAAGGCATAGAAATAACCATGCCAGCTAGCTGCTTCTTGATCTTCAATGAACTCCAGGAAAAGGCTGCAAGACATAAGCAAAATGTTGATGAATCCATGCAGAACCGATGAAATATCAGACACACAAAAATGCAGAAATACCAGGGATTTTTCTGTATTGTCTCTGGCTGATGTTTATCAGTAAAACTGCAGAGGAGTTGGAAAACCTGCTCAGTGTCCTATGTCTTATAATATCCTGATTTTTGACATTTAGCCACACTTGGTTTTGAAGCAATCTCTGATCTCAGCATCTTCTCAGGGGAGACCTCATTTTCAGTGTTAAGGATGGCTCCCGAATTTCATGAATTTGTCAGAAATATGCAAATTGGGAGCCATAATCTAAGGAAGTCACTGACATTTCCAGAACTTCTCGTAATCTTAATGACTAAGAAGTGATTTTGCCCTTGAAAATCAACTGTAATGCAGGTTTGTGTTGTACCAACGCAATCCACAAAGCAATATGTCAACTGACTAAAAAAGCTATTTAAGATGTCTAGGATGCACAGATGTACTCTTTATAATTAGTCAGGGAACATGGAATCTTAAGACTACAGCAAGTGGCTGACAGCCTGTGCAAATCATGTGGTATGTAGAACCACCACATGACTCACTCCTGTTCTAGTACAGTTGTCAAAAGGCTTAGTGCAGCCTATCCTTTCCACTGTTGGAATGCAGCAGTGGAGAAGGCATGCACAGCTTTAGACAGTGGTTCTTTTTTTTTTCCCCCCACTAAATTGACTGTGGTCTTAGCACAAATGATAATCCAGCTCTTTTCATCAGCACTAGGAGACTTCAAAAGAGAAGTATTTGTGTGTCCATACGCATCTGTGTGTGAGCTCATGCACACATCAATCTTGTACGTGTGATAGAAATACATTATAAATACGCACATACCTCAGTAACTTTGGGATGGAGAACAAGAAGACATCACAGATAACTAAGCAGACAGTGCTGAGAAGGAAATAGGTTCCAAACATGCTCCAAAACACTTTCAGTAAGAGCCTGCTCTGACTGTGCTCCAATTGCAGTAGAGCCTCTGTCTCTTCAGCTTCTGCTATGCCAGGTTCACTCTTCTGACTCTTTTTAAAGGTAGCAGACTCAATTTTTCTAAAGAAACAATGAGAAAGCTAGCTGCAATTGGAGAAAGCTTGGGAATCTCATGCTTTCAAAAAATTATTAAATATCTCACATTGCGTCTCATGCCATGTCCAGTATAAAGGCTCATTGAAAAATGATCCCTTTCACAAAAAACGTACAGTTCCATGCTTCCAGAAATGGAATGATGTTCTCCAGCAGATTTCAATGCTTAAAATTAGATTTTGCACAAAGGAACTCACTCACTGAGCACTCACCCCAAGTTTTCAAAGCAAAGTGTTACTTGGACCATTTTATATATGCTGTCCTTTTCTTCTTGTTTAACAGACAAATAATTTAGTGGGATTGAATCCTTCAACCATTCTCTTGTCCAGGTAGGAGGCACCTAGCAGAGCTTATGTTCAGAGTCTGAATATGTGCTGAACCAGTCTGTCTAGTATTCTGTGGGGAATGGAGGGGATTAAAGCCTGTTCTGAGATCGCACACCAGCACCTGTACTTGTTTATACAATCCAGAAACAAGAGAGAAACTGCCCAGCTGAGCCCATGACACACTCTCTAGATCAATTACTCACTGCTGGGTTCTGCTATGACACTTCTTCCACTCTCTTTCAGCCCAGGTAACAATTTCTTCAGACGAGTCCTCTTTTCTCACCGGCCACAAGTCATCCACCCCCAAAGACTGCTGACAGCCTTTCCGGACAAGCCTGGAGAACACACAAACTGCTGTAAGGTAAGCACAGAAGGATTTGTTGTGCATGTAATGTTTTCAAAACAGATGGCCTTTAAGTTAGTGCACCACAGTGAGCACATAGGGACTGACTTACACAAAACACTACTTGGGAATATCCTTTCCCAGAATAAATATGAATGTTCAGGAACAGCAGTATTGCTTCAAATCCCTATGTTATCTTCTGTCAACATTATGAGGATTTGCAAGTAAGCTCTAATTTCTAGTCCATACTCAGAGCTGGGTCTTGAGCACTGGGGGACAAAGTTCAGTTTAACTTACTCTGTGGCTCACTGAAACACAGATGAGACCTTATCATAGCAGACTTTAGGCCCAAGGCATGCAATCATTTTACTTCTGCATGCTAAGCAGCAGGCTGGGCCAGCATCCTCATTCACTATTGTCCCCTTGCCCTTGTTATGGGAAGGTCTGGCAGGCAGATAGGGCTGTGGTTGGCGTGCAGTGATCTTTTGAGATTGCTGAGGTCTATTTCAAGATCAGGAGGGCGCTGGAAGGGGGAAGATAATTAGCTAGAATCACAAATTTGTGCTTCGAACTACTTTGAGAGAAGTAAGATAATTTTCTTTTAATTTGATCTTGTTAGAATACCTCAAGTCCCCACAGAAAGAATTTAAATCCTCACTGCATAAGCTAACTTGGGGGCTGAGAGATTTCCTACTGGCAGTCATCTACACCCTCTGTTATGCTGCTGCTTTTTTCTGATATTCTAGCAAAACCATGTCTTCTTCTGTGTTTTCTTACCCAGAGAACCACCAGTATGTGATCTTGGAAAGAAAAGAGGTGCTGGCTTCTGGACACTGATTCTGATAGGAGGAAAAACATGGGTGATATTTATATATAGAAAAGGGCATCAGTCAGATTAATATAATCACCTTTTGTGCTTCCCCAGGAAAAACAATCAAAAAGTTACACGTCCCCCATTCATTGACCCTGATGGCGTAAATGTATTGTGGAGGATCAATGGAATCCGGAGACTTTGGAGAATTAGACTTTGAATAATGTCTCAGATGGAGGAACAAAGAATATCATTCTTCATACCCAAAGACATTTATTTACTGAAGCACAGAGCTCTGTCATACCTCAAATAGAGTACTGCTCACACAGGAGAGCATGGGGAAGCCACATGAGCCCTATCTACTGGTTTCAATGAAAATAAATGTGACTATGGATAGAAGAGGTTTTTAGTTTTTCAACACATACATAGAGAGACAAAGTACTGTTATCCCAAGTTCTGCTGGTTACCTTTTAAAACCTTTGGCCTTTATACAGAATGATGCATCTTACATCTCCCAGATACTCGTGTTTCTGTGTATCCCCGTAAATTTAAATTCCTGTTTGAACAATAAAGCAATGCATTATGAAAAGCTATGTTATACTTACAGGATTGTTGACAGCTTTAGAGAAGAAGGGAGGGTGATCAACTAAGCAAAATAACACAAGTTCTCCTAGCACCAGGCTAGCATAAAGGTAAGTTGTAATGTGGCGGAAATGGTCTTCCAGGAAGCCCTATGAAATAGAATGCTGTTAAGAATGAGGTAAAAACCTTCATGTGAAATCAGCGGAGAAAGATAGCTACTCATGTTCTACTACCCATAAGCTCTGCGTTTTGGTTCAAAGCATGAGGCACGTTTATTTCAACTGTAGTTATGTAAAGCTACTTAAATAGATAACTCCTGAAACTGGCATATCAGAAAATGCTAAATAATGGACATATTTGTTATTTATGGTGATGGTTTTATCGTGAGGCTTCCTAGCAGTCTAGTCAAGCCAGATGTCCGCATTGCGTCATGATTCAGGGAACTCTGTGTGCTCTGAGGGATAGAAGCTCCTTGCTCACCTAGTGGATTTGTTGGTATAATAAAGCAGCTGCCAGTTTTTATTATAAGCGGTGTGTCTAAGGGGCTCCATGAAGGGCACTCTGATTAATTTTGTGAATGAGAAAGACAAAAACCAAGGAAAAAGTCTGAGCATTTTTGGAACTGCATTTTGGAAGAAAGAAGTGGCAAAGTGTTATTTCTACAAGGGGCCTAGTGCCTAAGTATCATTCAACCCAGCAGCACCAAGCAAGTTCCCAACTGTCTTTTGTATAATCGCCGCATACTTTTCCTCTATTACTTAAACACACAGGTAACATAAACTTTTGTTTATTCTTTGTTATGATGGAAAGGTACAACTGTTCACCTGAGGAATATGGTCACTGACAATAAGTCTCAGATGTGTAAACCCAGCCAGCACTCCTCCACAAATACCCAAATAACAAAAATGTATAATGTATCAACATACTTATGCTGATACAAAATCTGGCATAAGGCCAGTTTTTAGTGACAGCATTTATGTTCATTTTGCTTTTATTCATATATCAAGTCTGCCAAGCTCTCAGAAAACCACACTGTCTACATTGAGAGGGATAACACGGATGGAGATGACAAAGTGTCATCAATCATTTTTCTCAGCATGTATCTTAAAAGAGGAATTTGATTCTCCACCTCACAATCAATGAGGCAAAAAGAGCCCTGTTAGAGACTCCACACCCCTGCACATTAAAGATACGTGATTTCACTTACTCTTTCCAGGGTATGTTGGACTTTGGAACTAAACATCACAACTGCAGCCATGAATGAGAGCAGCCAGTAAATCAACAGGATGCCTGAAGATTGGATGCCCATCATTCTCTCCGCTTGGGTAAGGAACATGGCAAGGATCTGTGAGGAAGTACAAATTTCTCCAAATAAATAACTAGCTATGGAATACTAAACATCATTATCAAATTAATCGATACAATAGAGAAAAATCAGTTATGTCTTTCCCAAACATTTCAAGGTGTTCAGAGCTGCAGTATTGTTCCTAAAAGGCTAAAACTGAAAAGTATTATTTGCAATTTTGTATTAAAGAATGTCTCTCCAGAAAGGGCAAGTAATAAAACTACAAGTGGGCCAACAGGCTGGGAGGATGTAGACTACAAAGATGCAATGACAGAAGGGGAGAATAGGCATCTAGGTTGAACAGAAAATCCGATTTCTTTCTAAACCATACTAAATCGCATACTGTGGATATGAGAAATTAGATCTTGTCTTGTTCTTGTGAGACCTCTTTCTAAACACTACTGCTACCTCGGCTCTTGCGAGGTGTACTCTGCCCACAGGGCTCTATGCCGTAGCTGTAGACCCAGTGGTCTGCCCGAACTCCAAACTGCTGCTGTGTCACATAGCAGAAACTCACAAAGCGCACCTCCAGCCTTCTGCTCCCCATCAGCCATCTGTGTGCTCAAAAATACTGAGAAACACGGGAAATGCAATATCCACCCCGTCCACCCGAGGGGGGCTAAGCTGGGCCACATGCAGACAAAGGAAAAATTACCATTGTGATCCCCACCATGGCAGGGCTAATGAAGAATGCTGGAGCCCGTGGGATTCCATGGCTTATTTCCCACAGTACAAAGAAGACATTAGAAAAACACAGTATTGCCAGGATGAATCCAAGGACCTGGGGAAGAGACAGCAAATGCACGTTGGAATGGACTGAAATGGTGATGGGACAAGCTACTGAACTGAATGCTACAAGCAGCCTGGGTGGTAAGACTGGAGAGGTGGAAGAGCAGGTTTGAGATTGAGAGCATTACAGGAAGTAGTGGGGAACCGAATGGAAGTACAGGGGACAATATCTTATGACAGTTCTTCCTAAAACTTTACTTGATTTATACTGAACTGACTTTACTGCAGTCAGTAAATGTCAAAGCAAACACAGATATGGATCACCAGAAAAGAGTTAATGATTTAGGAAAATTAAGTTCTTCATCGAAGTTGTGATAATGTTAGGATCAAACCCCATCCTCCACCGTTACCATTTTGGTTTTGAAGATGTGGGACATCCTGATATAGCCTTTGTTTTTGCGCCGAAGATACAAGTAGTAGAAAGGAAAACAGATCCAAAGATAGGCACAAGGGATCCAAGCAATGACTGTACTCTCAAAACACCAGGTAATTCTTGGGGTGTTTGTATACCATGTCTGGTTCCAGTCCTGTCACAGAATCAACACAGAAGTGAAACAGTAAAGCTATTGTATGCAGAATTTCACCAACTAATGCAAGTTGCTAATGCTACAACTGAGATCTACTATAATGTTAGAGGAATTTGATTTAGGGTTTCAAATGTAAAAAACATTTGGCAACAGAGGGGCTGCTGGAGAATAGTAAGGTGTCACAGGTGAGAGAGGGAGGGAGGGAGAGAGGGAAGGATGATTCAGCAGTAGCATTTTGGAGGGAATGGAAGTAGAAAGAGGGGAAAACAAAAGGTTGGAAAAGTGAAAGATGCCAAAGAAAGGACATCATGTGTCACAAACAGAGAGAAAAAAATGAGAATAAATTTAAATTATTGAATGTAGAGTGAGAAAAAGAAATTTGGGAATGAAAAAGATTATCAGCATTTGCAAACCCTCAGAATAATCAGTAGGGAATGACTGGTGAAATGGAGATTAGGAGGAAAGAAATGTCCTAGTGCATAAACTGCATCACAGCTGCATTTCCTCAGCTGTATTTATAACCCATTTGTAATTTTTTTGACTGAACAAATAGTTGGATCTTATGTGCTAACATAATAATACTAAAAATACAGCAACTGTAGATGAACAGGTGAGGGTATTTTTTTCTTCAGCAGCTTGTGGAGATGGGTCGAGTCCTTTATGTGGAGGATATGATGCAAAGCAAGGCTACAGGAATCACTTTATGAAAAGAGGAAGCAGATAATGGATCACAAATCATTATGGGCATTTATCAACCTTGAGGATGGACTGATCAACACATCAGAGCCCTTTCAAAGGTATTTTTGTAGTGGGTCGTTCAGCAGATACTTTCTGAAGACAATAAAGGGACCAATTTCCACATCCTTCCAGCCGTGCAGGGGACTGCCGCTCCCATGCAGCTCTCACCAAATTCACCGTCGCTGGATACAGACCTGGGCTGTTCTCTCACCGCGGTGAAAGCTCGTCCCTGGGAGGCAAAGTCCGCAACACCAGTCGCGCCTGGTGGAAGCAGGCGTCGCGGCTCGCCCGGCCTTCCTCAGGCACCGCGCTGGCAGCCGCTGTCCGCCCGCAGCGTCCGCGGGTGCCCGGGTGGGGCGGCCCCGCGGAGCGGCTCTCCCGGCCCCCCGCCGAGGCC
>Ga0065711_1044939_pt1 | contig 13793 bp, 9 predicted proteins | sample Hoacrofraction12_FD_59098 | JGI IMG/M metagenome (GOLD analysis project Ga0065711, IMG submission 59098) | Hoatzin crop microbial communities from Cojedes, Venezuela - Epithelial fraction 12 v2 (version 2) | ecosystem: Host-associated > Birds > Digestive system > Esophagus > Crop | place... | reverse complement strand
AATGGAAATGCCGAGTCCTGTCCCTGGGGAGGAACAGCCCCAGGCACCAGGGCAGGCTGGGGCCAACCTGCTGGGAAGCAGCTTTGCAGAAGAGGCCCTCAGGGTCCCAGTGGACACCAAGTTGATGAGCCCTTGCAGCAAAGGCCGACAGCCTCCTGGGCTGCCTGAGGCAGAGAATCTCCTGCAGGTGGAGGGAGATGGTCCTTCCCCTCTGCTCCGCCCTGGTGAGACACACCTGGAGTGCTGGATCCGGTGCTGGGCTCCCCAGTACAAGAGAGATGTGGACTTACTGGAGAGAGTGCAGCAAAGGGCTACAACAACAATTAAAGGTTTGGAGCATCTGACATGTGAGGAGAGGCTGAAAGGGCCAGGACTGTTCAGCCTGGAGGAGACCAGGCTCCAGGGGCTTCTTAACAATATGCACCTGATTGCCAGGTGGACAAAGATGCTGAAGCCAGACTCTTTTCTGTGGCTTCCAGAGACAATGGGCACAAACTGAAATTCAGGAAATTCCATTTAAAAATAAGAAAAAACTTTTTTACTGTGGGGTTGATTGAAGACTGGAATGGGCTGCCCAGAGAGGGTGGGGAATCTCCATCCTTGGAGATATTCAAAACCTGACTGGACACAGCCTGGAGCAACCAGCTCTAGTTGCTTATTTTAGTGAGTTTAATTGAAAGTTATTCTAGTTCCCAAAAGCTTGGAAACACTTGGTCTAGAGAGGTTGCAAATTTCCCACATGTATTCTCTAGTCAATTGACTGATTCCTGTTAAGTTTCTCCTAGCCCGGAGCTTTTTGGTAAGAATAGTTGTGGTGATACAGTGGATATTAAAATGGGATAGGTTTGATTGAAAATACTGCTGAGCTGATGCATTTCTGATCTCTGACTGGATAAATCACAAGAAATAGGTAGACTAATTAGGCCTCAAAAATTTAAGTGCTGTTCAGCAAGTATTTCTTTTTCAGAGAACTGAAAACAATGTGGAAGAAGGAGGAAGAACACTTCTCAGTCCTAGCTGGCTGGGTGTTAGCTGCAGCTTTGAAAACTATTACAGCATTATGTGGTTGTGCCAATAAACACAGGCAATTCACACATGCTGTAGTGCTTACACCCAACTAATCAATTAAAACTTAATTTTGTCATGTACGTGTGAGAGCAAGCAGTTGTTAAGTCAGCTCATGTTCTCTGCTCTCATTAAACACCTTTTCTCATCGAACTTTTCCCACACGAAGGTGGTACGTTGGCTCCCAGGTAAATCAAGGTACCAATATAATCCACTTCTCCCATAAAAGCAAATTTTTATTTCAAACAAAACAGTTCAGGTCCAAAACTGATGTCAGTTTAAAGATGGAATGTATTAACATTAACTTATTTTCTTCTGAGGGTAGGATGATTGTAAAAATGGTTTTGTTTAAAATTCTGACAGGAATAATGGCCAAGTTGAAATTTCTGACTGCTAAAGAGATCTAAAAACTATATACAGCCAGAAGGAATTTATTTTCTGAAGAAAATTATCTAGAATTCTGGCAATGCCCGATAGCCAACATTTAATGAATCACAACTGAGCTGAAACCACTTAATAGGTGTATTTTTCAGCACAAAAGCACTTTCACATTTTATTTGTGCTGAAGGTGCATCCATATGTTTCCTATACAATGTCATGTAGAGATACCAATGTTAAACTTGAAAAAACCAGGCATAAATTGTGGGCACATGTGAGTGAACTCTGACTGTGCTTTAGAGGGGAAACAAGAAAGAAAAGAAAAACCAAAACGCAACAACAGAGAGAACTGCATGGGACACATGAGCGAGCTGGAAAAGCCCTCTGACTCAATCACACAGCCTCTTTATTTCTTTTTTTTTTTTTTAGCTAAGGGCATCCAGCGCTAGCTCACATCAGGCAAAGCAGTTGTTTCGGTCATGAAATCCTTTCCACTGCTCCCTTCCTGTCTAAATCATCAACATGTTGGAGCTACTTGGAGCTGAACAGATGTCTGAGGAGCATTTGACTGCATTTCTTCAGGTATGGTAGAAATTAGACGGATGTATTTCAGCAACTATTCATCTATATTAATAGGTAATAGCTATGCACATTTAGTAAAAGTCATTTCCTTTGAAGGAAGGTGGGATTAATATTAAATGTCTATAAGGTTTATTCTTATTTTGTAATATGACTTCCCCCTCTAATTCTGCCACAATTTCATATTCTTCAGGGAAGTGTTACAAAGTTAACAGACTTCTCTCCACTGAAGTAAAGCCTGCTTTCCTCTTCCTCAACTTTTGGTTTAGATTAAGACTTTTCTGGCTATCACATAAACAAAATAGCAAAATATACACTGGGACTTCATTTGTGTGTGTTTAAACTTGGTTTTCAAATTGAATATAAAGTGATAATTACTAGGTTTTAGGAAGTGGTTCTCATTTTCAATGTACTACACCAAGAGAAACTGTTCAGTTTTCAAGAGCCCTACAAGACAGAAAGGTAAGCAAAGCTTCACTACCCAGATTCTTGTTTCGTAGCTGGGCCACAGAGATTCAAACCAATACTTCCACACACAATTCCCAATGCCTGGGTGCTTCTGAAAAAATAACCTGGTTTTCAGTTCTCAGTTGGCAAACTTCCACACTGCTCATATACGGTTTTATGGCATGCCGGTTGTCCAGCACTCCTGAAAATGGACCTCTCCTTTTAAAGAGTACCATCATTATGAAAACATCTCCCAGATTTTCTCACAGTCATGTAGTGAATGGGATGAGGCTGCACCAGGCTGGAAGAGGACTTGATGCTCTACCTGCTCCCCAGTGTGCTAGGCCTGCCTACCTCAAGTATTTCTCAGTAAAAATCATTTTGTCTAAGCTGACTGACTGTGGTCCTGCTTCTGCACAGAACTACTTCCACGTGTGACTTCGTGCGTATAAATAACCTAACCAGCTCCAAGGATACTGGGTGCACGACAGCTTAAACACATGCATACCTTTTTGCAGTACGAGGTATTAGCAAAAATGAAGGAACTGTTGAATGGAATCCTTCTTATTTACATCCAGTTGCATCTTGATATCAGAATATTAACTCCTTTAAACAATTTCTCCATACAAAACTGAAAAAGCAAGTGCTTTTAAATAGCATCCTTTGGTTTTTTAAGCAGATCATAGCAAACTATTTAAAAGTACCCCTAAACTGGTCAGAGCATGCAGAGGTGCCAGTAGGAAGGAGGGGGTTGTTTGCTGAGCATTCATCCTGCACTAACAGCTGCATGTGCAGCACTGTAATGTTGTCACCATCATTTTTTTAAAGCAACAGAAGCAAAGGTTAATTGCTTGCATTAACTGCACAGTTCAAAGTCACGTCATACAAAAGATTTACCCGAACAGCTGCTTGAACTTTATGACAGTCTGAAATTTCATACCATTTGTTGGAATTACCTTTTAATTAGCCCTTTGGGTGTATACATAGTGTTTATTGATTAATCCTTCAGTAGCTGTTTTTTAAATAACAGGGTAATTCTCTATGTTGGGTAGCCCAGTCACGCTCTGCCATTCCCCCACCCTCCTTTTGCAATGTTGTGTGGGGACAGCAGCACGCAGCCAAATCCAGGAGAGGAGAGGAAGAGCTTCAAGCTGCTGCCTATTTAGCTAGCACCACAAGCAGAAGAAGCATTGCTTCTATAGCACAAAACACTGAGCCTGAATTACTTTTTCCTGCCAAGCATCAGGCTTTTTAGCTTTGGTGCTGTGCTTTTCCTAATATGGCTGTGACTGGGGCTTGGGCTAGCATCACCAAGAGCAGCCTTTAACTGCCTGTCCCTACTTCCCACCTCTCTGCTGGCATGAGTAACCAGAAGAATGCTGTACTGTGGTTGGTGCCATCAGCCCCTGAGGATGCTGGCAAGAGCGGAGGATAGCTAGATTTTGTTACTTCTTTCAGTTTCGGCAGTGCCAGCAGGGAAAAAAGCACGAGGACTTGTCATGTTGGGCACTGGAAAAACAGTCTCTTCCTGAATGGAGTGGATGAAGCAGGAAGAGCAAGGTGACCACGGAAGGAGAGGACATTGGCAGGACAGGGCAGGGGAGATGCAGTGGCAGTTTGGGCTGTAAAGCCTGACTGCTGCAAAAGCAGCAATAGTGAGGGCTGCTGAGGAAGGGGCACACACAAAAGGCGTCATCAAATATCCCCCTCCCCTACATGTGCAGCCATTCTGTGCCCCGGTGGAACTGTAAAGAGCTACGAGAAAACACAGAATTGGGTCTACAGGGTTTCCTTGCACTCTTCCACCAGGGCAATGGCTTTTGGCTCCTGTAAGCTGCCTGGCCCTCCCAGCTACTGCTGAACTGAGAAGTATGTGCTTCTGGAGGATCCCTGCACTTCAGCTTGCTGAAACGGTTTTCGTTTTTATTGACTGCCAGCACTGTTTTGGGGGACAATTTTCAGGGATGCAGTCAACCTCTCTGTTTATTCCTTCCCCACCCCTTATGATTTCTGCTTAACTCCTCGAGGTCCACCAGACTGCACAGTTTTCTTGTGGTGAGCTCCCTGCCTTGCCTAGACTCTGTGGGAAACAAGAAGCCTTAAATAATTAGCACATATCTGTATGGAAAATACATGTCCTTATCCAGCTTTTGAAGCAGAAAGCAAAAAAGAATAAGTTGACAGTTATCCCAGCTCCCATAGTAATGTTCAACCAAATGCATTATTCTCTCCTCTCTGCCTCCCACCCACGCATAGTTCAGTATTTTGGAAAAAGGAGGAGATTATAGATGCTGCATTTGGTGATGGGCTGGTAGCTGGATATTCAGAACAGCTCTTGCAGAGTTAGATACCTTTGCGTTGCAGTTGTCGTCTAGTCAGCAGGCAGATGCTCATTGCTGTACCAGCACTGAAATTCAGATGCATTGCAAGTTTCAACCACAGAAGCCTTATCTAATAACACTGTTCATTGGTTTACTGTAGGGAATAATTTTAAAACTATATCTGACCAAACTGCTGAGGAAGCCAAGGCTGTGGCTTTATGTTCTGGCAGAGATAAATTAACAGTTTTCACCTACCAAAAAAAGGTTTTTTTCCCTTCCCTTCCACTGCTCTCCCATCGCATGGGAAAGTAATTCAACTCTGTAACCCACAAAATCTTTATTTGCGGATTGATTTTCCACTATTACCATAAGCAACAGCAAGTTAACTTAACAGGCAACCAGATGACCGCCAGGACTGACCCATGGCAAGCAGCAGGAGTGCATGTCTGGGAGTGAGGAATAGGCAAGATTGAAATCTTCCTTTTTTCCCCTGTAAATTTGTCTCACACCATAAGCTGAATCTATTCACTGAGATTCAAATACACGGTGCCACACAGCAAGTCAACAGCCACTTCTTCAACCACTGTGCAACTCTGCCTTTCTTTCTATGAGAAATTTAATCTTGAAAGTGTTGAATGAAACTTTCCACTCATTAGCCAGTTGATCCTTGTAGCCCTACTGCAAATAGGCGGTCAGCAGGGCTCTGCTGCTTCGGAGATGGGAAGGCTGAACCAGGGCAGCCAAGATTAGACTTTTACTTCGCGACTGCAAAGAGATAACTCAGAATTTCTAGCTCTCCATTAGCTTTCTGCATATCCTGCCCTTATGCCTACCTCCACTAGCCAAATCTTCCTAAAGAATAGCAAGTACTTGTTTAGTCCTATTTCAAAGAAAATATCAGGTCCTGTTATGGGGGAGATAAACCAAGGCACAACATCACTCAGGTTTCAAGGTTTAAATACCAGTTTTTGCTCTGAAGAAAATCCTGGGAAGACTCCTCTTTCGAGTGGTATGCATGGGGCATCACCTGAATTCTGATCCCTGGAAGCCCACAATACTTAGACAGAAAAGCAGGCCAAGAGCAATTCAGGGATCACACTCATATAGGCTGTCTACAACGACATGGAAAATGCCTGTTGTCTGTGATCAGCTCAGATGCCTTAATTGCTGCCTTATCTCTGCTGCACTGAGAGGTGGATGCTTCTTCATAAAATAACCGCTTTTGTGCAAGGCAAGCCAGTACCAGGTAAGAAAGCAAAGCAGACTTCTCAAGTAACTTAGGCTTTTTTCTTACTTTATACCAAGATGCTGTCTGGTAGGTGATTGAGGAGTCCCGAAGAACTTTACAGGGCAGCAGCACTTCTTCAGCACATCTCACAGTAACATCTGGGACCGCCACAGAAGCCCCACTGATCAAGCACCAAACTGCAAAGCACAGGTACACATCACCTTTAGAAGAGATTGCCCAGGCAATCCTCCCTGTCTGCCCAAAACATATCCTCACAAAATAAATGTGAAAGACCAGAAATAAAAAGGCAAGGGTCCCCACTTACCATTGCACAGGCTGATGAGCAGAGCATAGACTGCTGGAGACATGGCTTTTGCTGCTTCAAATCACGGAGCAGCAGCAGCGTGCCTCTTCACAGGGTGGACTGCAAGAGCAGAGTGAAACTGCTACTGCTTCTGGAGTGATATTTCTGGAGGCAGACTGGGGAATCCCCCAGACGGCTTATCTTGAAGTTCCCCGTCACAGGGAAAATCCCTCTGTGTAGGAGCCAGTGCCTCCTCCCACTATATGTTAGGTCACTCCCATTTCTACAACTGCCTGACTGGTAGCACATCACCTCCATTTTTTTCTTCTCCCCACCCCATGTTTATCTGAACGGAAATAGGGTTGATTGTGGGTCGCTGTGGTTCGGCGTGAAGGGCATCAAAATCAGCACTGAAAGAGTCTCTCTTGAGTGACAAGATGTAGGGGAAAGGGTTTATCAGCCTCCCCAAATCCCCTCTCAACCTTTTCTCTGCAGCTCTAATAGAACAGTGTCTGTGCAAAGGTTGGCATATGAAGTGACATTTCTGAAACAGCATTTAAGCCCTCAGGTCGTAGCACCATCAGGACACAGACTTGGGTCTAAGGGCTAAGCAGGAATTTACAGCATGGCTGAGCAATACAAACTATCTTTCTGTAGTGTTACATTTGTAACTCCCTGTGTCGGCACTCCTGATGTAGAAGCAGCATCTCTTCATAGTGTATTTGGTCATTTTCAAGACAAGCAGGGGCAGCTGGAACAACATAATTCTACCAAATTATCTGCTGGGAAATTTCCTCACAAAAAAAAGTATCAAGGTAGCTCCCAGAAGAGGAATCATTTGGACATCCCCTCTAGATATCTGAAAAAGAAAAACAAAGGGAAAATAAGGTCCTTTCCTCGTGATCTGTACGAGCTGTTTCTTCCTGGAGAATTTTTGAGGAAGTCTGAAGCTGATCACGGGAGCATTTACAAATCATGAAACTCAGAAAGTTGCTGACATGTTATTTTTGGAAAACGGTTCTGGCTGCTGTTTTTAGGCTACTGAGATCATGATGGAGAGGAGCCATTTAGGAGGGGTTTTTCTGAGTTTTGATGGTTGAAGAGTGTATGGTCAGCCCATTTCAAAAATGAGGTTCCTGGAAACCACATCAGGCTGGGCCCTCTAAAGCCAGAACACCTCTAGAAAGTTTTGTGAGAAGTCAGTTTGACAAGTCCTCAGCATGCAAAAGTCCAGCTGAGATGGGTAAATGCTGTGGGTGGGTAGCACTTTCGAAAACTCCAGTCTGTTCTGTGAGGGAAGTCAGACAGCAATTTCACCAGGAGCCTTGCTGTTGAAATAGACTACTTATTTTTACAGCTTTTTGCTTCTATCTTCATTGACCAACATAGTAAAATAGTAAAAATAACAGGCTCTAAGGGTTATTTTTCTCTTAGTGTTTTCTGGTTTCAAGGCCCCCGGTGACATTGCTGACTTCTCTCACAGCACAGATTGGAGTTTCCAAAAGTGCTTCTTACCCATCTGAGCTGGACTTCTAAGATAGGTACAAGCATAATGTAAATACCAGTGGAACTCTCTAGAGGGAAAGTCCTCAGCTCTCACTTCTTTCTCCTGTGTGAAATAATAGTCCTTTAGCAGACAGAAGTGAGGGGGGGGTGCTGAAGGAAATCTTGGAGACAAGAGGGCTCTAGTTAATATATTTCACATCTGTTCTTCACTAAAATGATGGCTCTCTTGCCCCATGAGTCAGTCACACATCAAGCCCACCTCCAAGCAGGGCACTCAGCTTTCACCCAAGTGCCTCTTTCTGTGAGTCCTGCAGAGCTACATGTTTACCCTTCATAAACCAGTCCAGAAGAAGAAACCTTCTTTACCTCCCTTTTCATTGCGGGGAAACCCCTGGTAAGCAAACCACAGTAAGGTCCTTCCCCTGCTATGGGTCAGCCCACAGCAATCTTTGCCAAAACAGCCTGACCAGATGTAGTCTGGAGGGGCTGTGACATGCCTAGGGCTGGGGTCACGAGTCTGCCCACACAGAAGTGCACCGCAGGTAAGCATAAAGGGTCAGGCTTTGGTCTGATCTGGGAAACGTACATGCCACACATGCTTGCCAAGGTGATGTTAAACAATGTTCTTCCTTGATTAGTCAAAATACAGGAGTTGGGACTCTTAAAAACACACAGTTATTCCCACTAGGACAGGCATATCTTCAAGCAAAACAGCCCTTTTCCTCCAGAAGCTTTTGCAAGCTCAGCTGCTGTTCCACAATGGAGCACATGAAGCAAGAGAGCAAGACATAAAAAACAAAAACTGAAACTCCCTTTGCTGGGGGAGAAGAAAGAATTTTGCTTCTAAATTTTCCCTGGTTGGGATTTTTTCTTTAGGGAAACTCTGAATCTGGCTGTACTTTCCATCCTAACTTTTAATACCCTTTATATGGTTTCAAAGAGCAAGCCTAGTATCTCCAGAACCCTGGAACGTGCTTTGAGTTTCACTCCAGTCCTGAGCTGTGGAAGCAACGGGAGTTCAGTGGGACAGGCTCGGGTGTGGGAGTGAGGAGGCAATGATGGCCTGCCAGCCATCTCCGTGAGAAACAGATCCACATCTTTGCAAGGCCCTCAGGAACCACAGGAGGTGCAGGTATGTAAGTGGAAGTTTATCGTTAAACACATTGTCCTGTGGACCTAATGAGACCTGCTCTCCTACAGGTGTGTCCTATTGCCTCTTCCTCTCCTTCCCTCGCCCGTACCACTCGCTACACCGACTGTCAGCCCTCGATCTCACCAAGCGAGAAGCACCATCTGCTCTGGTGAGTCCAGAGCAGCACACGTGATGACTGACATTAGCAAGCAGCGTGTAAAACGGCTGTGTTCTGCCTACCTTTCCCTTAGCAAGGGCACTCGTTTGGATCTCCATCTTTGACACAGCTGCTGATTTTCATGAATTTCATAGGCACTTAATTCTCTTTGAGCCCCGATCCCTCTGTCAGTTTGATAGAAAGCAGGTTCAGAACATACTGGCTGATAGACAGCCAGATGGCATGATCAGAGAAATTTCATTCTCTGTGAGAAATGAGGCTAGAAGCACAAGGATGTGGGATGGATTCACGGGATAAGGTTAAAAAGTCGAGACAGTATTTTTTTCAGTGTTGATAGATCCTTGAGAACGCTGTTTGTGGAATCATATCCTGTTTCCTTGAACCAGGTAGGTATTGGCTCCCTCATACTCAGGTAGTGGGTTTTTCTTATTGTTTATTCCAATGTGTGTCTGCAAAAGGTATGTAAGATTCCCTCTTTTTTCATGTATTTGCCCCTGAGTGCCAGCATTCATCAGGAAGCATGGAGTTTAGAAAAAACAAAACCTTAGCTCTCTGCAAGGAGTACCGAGCTCTCCACAATGAAGAATCAAAGGTTAAGACATGTCAAAACAGCATTCGGCATTTCTGGCAAGGCACAGATTTTTCTGTATTGGGATATGACTATCAAATATCCATCGCTTCGCTGCATTTAGGTTTCTGCTTTGAATAAGGTCCATCCATGAGCCTCATGTCTACTGTGAAGCCACTGGGGGGGAGTGGGGGTGTGTATTTATTTTTATTATTATTCATCTCCTGTGCAGCAATAAAAACTGCCTGCTGCAGTTCAACTGACAAAACCAGGAAGGCTTTTGTTTTATGTTTTAGTAGACAACCGTTTTTTTAAATAATACACTGTGTGCAATGTGGAACTGTCAGCCAAAGGAATAGTGACAGAAGAATCCACAGCCACAAATGCAGAGTAGTCATGTATTTTGAGGGGCCCAGCAGAGCTGCAGTCACAGCGTTTACCTTCCTGTCATGCTAACCACACGAACAACTAAAAGCAACTGAAAGTTTCCAGATTGCAGCTAATGAGAGGTACATAGATGATTCACAAACTGGAGTGAGGAAAGTTTAAGGACAAAGTTCTTTTATCTGCCCCTTCATGGCAGATGTTGGGTCAGGGTCTGCCTTTGCTGTTTAAACAGTGGCGATCCGGCAAACCAAAACACTGGAACTGTGACCTGCTGGGCGGCACAGAGCTTTGTGCTACAGACTGTCTCCCACTGCCAGCTCAATAAATAACACCCAATTAATTATACACAAATGGCCACTCCTCTGAAATACCTGGACTTTGGAGTGAGCCGTTTGAGATGTGTCAGCCCTGTTGGTCAAAGCAGTGATTAGGCGTACTCACATGGAAACTGAAATGTGACCCAAATTACGGACCCAAAAAGGAGGTATCCAAAATCAGAAGCCTGTTTAGAAACTGTTGACCTGGGAGTTTAGGAATTGCCTTTAAGCAAACAGGAGCAAAAACTGATCCCAGATCTACACATGCGACTGTAAGAACTGGAATAAGGCTGCAATGAAGCTCCATCTAGTCCAGCATTTTGTCTCCAACAGCAGACAGTGAGCTATTGAGTAACCAAGCAGGCCAAGGTGCTGCATTCAAACTGCAGTGTCTGCTGGAGGTGCACATTGAAATGTCATTGTAGATGATCCCTTTTTTTATCATCAGCATACTAGATGGTGCTGCCATTGCCAGAATGAGGGACATCTTGGACCACAGTCTGCGGATTCCAGTGGACTCTCCATTGCTCAGCCTCTGTGTGAGGTCATCCATGCTGCCTTCTCCAGAAGGTAAGGAACAGATTATTAGCTGCTGTCTCTACTGAATTCTGTAACAGTAGTCCCCATGTAGTCGCAGCCTTGCAGAGCTCCTTCTTGGACCTTGCATCTCCTTATGACACTCAGTCAGGCACAGTTTTTGTAGAGGTCTAACGTTCAGTTGGTCTGCCCCCAAATCATGCTGTGGAAATACTTACTCCTCCTGGTGCTCCTCTCTCTTTTCTCTTCCCTGTACATCCTGCCCAGACATATGTGTTATGGGAACTCTTACACTGGAAGAGAATGAAGGACCCCAGTATGTTACCTTGTACTCCTAGCTGATCCTATGGCCCACCAGGAACATAAGTCAGGAAATCCTCCTGGGAGTAGCCTGTGCTAACAGCAGATCTCACAGGGTGCTCTGACCATTGTGCACGATCTGGGGACCCAACCATGCACACAGACCAACTGTGCCAAGCTGCGGCCCCTTTCCTGGTGCCTCCAAGACCACTTGTTATGGGGTATTTTTTTTATATGTTCCCCGTCTGAGGTCCCACTGAGTCATGGGACTTCCTGATCAACTTCCCCCGCCATCCCCAGCAGCAGAAAGAGGAAGCCTGGTGACAGGGTCCTGGTGGCTGTGGGGCTTGTATGTATTCCCTTTTCATCTCAAGTCTCCCAGCACAGCACTGGTGGGCACTGTCCACTGGTTCCTGGGATACCTTCAGGGTGGCATGCTCTGCATCCCTCCCTGGTTCCTTAGTGTACATTCCTCACCCTTTGACCTTGGTCTTCCTCTCTTCTCTCCTTTGTTGTCCCCCATGACCATGCAGCTTTCCCCAGGTCTTTCAAAGAGTGTAAGATTAGTGCAGACATACACTGACACTTCAACAGAATACTTGTCTAGCCTGAACAGAGTTAAGGCAACTTGCCCCTACTATGTGTAATAACTTTGTGCCTTCACCAAATTGTCTTCTCACCATATGCCCTTTTTCCCCAATTCATCTATAAATAGGTTAAACAGCAGGAATCCAAGAACAAAACCCTCTCAAACATCACTGGAGACCTCCCTCAAATGTGAGTGCTGGCCATTTATCCTGCTCTTTTAATAGGTTATTCACATGAAGACTTTTTCTCTTGTCCCACGGTGCCTTAATTTCCTTCACAGCCATTACTGATGGACCTTCATGTCTTTGGAAATTGTTGCTGGGATTCTATATGTCTGACCTTGTTGTGGTTTTCATTTAACTTGCCAGAGTTTACGAGCCTTTCTATTTTCCACTCTTGGACACAACTTCTGTTTTCTGAAGAAAGTCTTCTGCTTCTAATAAATTCCTTTATCCGGCTGTTAGCCATGTCAGCTTTCTTTTCAGTCTTTCCAAAGTCTTTGTCCATACACAGAGGCTTAGAGAAAATGTACTCCTACACGTTATGTTTAAATAGTCACCATGCAAACATTTTAGCCTTTAGGCATCCATTTTAGTTTCTTTTTAACAAGGCTCATTGTTCCTATGTAATTCCATTGTAGTTGGTTTTTTTTGGCTTTTATTTCCTGGGCAAGAATGTTGAGCAGGGGCATTTTGAACCAGGTTCTGCATGTTGCTCAGGGCTAATATAGAATTTTCTTCTTCTTTTGTGGGTTCTTTCATGCAGCAACAATATTTCCTTTTTCTGCAGCATCAATCCCTGATGTGACATTTTTGCAATATGCAGGTGGGAAATTGATATCTCCTGTTACTGTTGCATTTCTTGCCCTGTCTGCAACTCTGATCTCCCTCAGCATGTAACAGATACAGACACTTGATCTAAGCCTGATGTGGCATATTTCAGACTTAGGCCAAGAATGTCAGGCTACATAGCTTTTTGAGCTCTTGTAAACACAATTAGCTTGTTACTTCAATTTGGCAAAAGGCTTTCTCTAATACATGTTACCACTTCTCTACTGTTGCCTCCTCTGTCTTTTTTTATACTTTGCACCCTGATTCTAGAGCATCTGATCAACTGCCTTCTTCCCATTAATTTTCTGATACACGTAGTATGAGATCATCCCTGTTTCAAGCCAGACATTTTTGTTTCCCCGTTTTGTTTGTTAGACTTCTAGCATTTACAAAGACGCATCTTTCCTTTTTTTCTCTCTGCACTGTGGTATTCTTTTTGTCTGATTATTCTTCATTCTTTCTAAGTTTCACCAAATTATTGTTATTCACTAGAGGATAAAGTTTTCCAGACTTCCTGCTCTGAATATGTGCCGTCCTGAATCATGTTTTAGCACTGGTCGGCTTTTCCCTTCCTTCAATTTAAAGGAATCTCCTAACACTTTTTTAAGTGCCATCACTGGTTTAATTTTAGTTTACCTGAATCTGACTACATACATTCTGAAAGTTTTTCCATTTTCTAACAAGTTCAAATCCTTTGTCTTCAACCATTTCCTAGCCACTTATTGAGACTTTGTCTCTGTTTCTCCCAGTTCAGCCCTGTTCATGGTATTAGAGGCATTCCAGCTGAAGTTACTGTAGAGCTCCTGGCCTCCAGCTTCCCATCCAGCTGCATGCATTTTGACTCCAGAAACCCTCTCCTTCATACACTGCTCCATACACTGTGTCCAAAGGCTCCCTCAAACCTTCCCCAAGACCTTGCCCAGATATTCCACACCGCCCAGCAAGCAGATAATGCATCCAGCTGTCTAATCACCATACAGTCCTTTCTGGTATCACAAGACCACATGGATGTATGCCAGACAGAGCATCAGTGTCCCTCTACCACTGTATCTTCCTGAAAACCGGGATCTGAAGAGTAATCTCAGTGCAAAAGCATGTGTGGCCTCAAGCTGCTAGGTCATTTCTGCC
>Ga0065711_1009809_pt1 | contig 13793 bp, 11 predicted proteins | sample Hoacrofraction12_FD_59098 | JGI IMG/M metagenome (GOLD analysis project Ga0065711, IMG submission 59098) | Hoatzin crop microbial communities from Cojedes, Venezuela - Epithelial fraction 12 v2 (version 2) | ecosystem: Host-associated > Birds > Digestive system > Esophagus > Crop | place... | reverse complement strand
GGACGGGGCGGGGGGGGCCCCCACACCGAGGTGAGCCTGCTGCGCTCCCGGTGCTCGCTGGGGTGACGGGAGCTGTTTCTGGCCCCCTGCGGAGGCTGGAGGGGGACCGGGGCGGCCGGTGGGAGAGGCCCTTGGAAACGGCGGCTGTGTCTTGGTGACATCCGCGGGAGCTGCTTTGAAAGCACCGAAAGGCCCAGCCGCAGCGCTTGCCACCGAGGGCGGTGTTTTAGGTTTTCCTAGATTAGATGGATTTTAGATTTCCTTAGCCAGGAGAAGCCTGTGGCAACGTATTAATCAATGGTGATGAAGATCCCTTCCAACCTGAACTGTTCCATCAGAGGGTTTGTGAGGTTTTGTCATACAGCACTTGAGTTCTCTAAACAATGAAGATTCAGCAAGTAAGCCGAAGCTGATGACTTGACTGAGTCCCTTTCAGGCAGTGCTTGCTGGTACCTGCTGATGTCATCCGTGAGGTTTGAGACTTGCGTGGTCAGTGTTAAGGTAAAAGGATGGTGCGGCTCCACCTCCTTCCAGCAAACTGCTTGCAGATCGTTTGCAAGCGTGAAGCTGTTTCTGGAAGAAATTCTTGGATGATACTGAATGTGAAATTCTCAGGTTTTACTCCATGAGTTTCCCCATGAGCAAACAGAGGAAGATTGCGTTGACTAAGTGTACATTAGTCGCTCACTTTTAATTAAAAACCAGTTCTGGTTTTAAATCCCCAGGTCTGTGATCCTGTGGAGAGGTATGCATCTGCTGGAGTTGATTCAACAGCATTTGTGCTTAAACACACAGTGTGTTAACAGTAGCGTTACAGCCTGTGTATTTGTTTTGCTTTTTTAAATAATTATAGATCAACAAGCCTGAGAAGCTGGACAAGCCAGAGAGTTGTGACAATGTCAAGGTTGTTGTTCGATGCCGGCCTCTTAATGATCGAGAGAAAGCTACGGGCTACAAAATGGCAGTCAGCGTCGATGAAATGAGAGGAACTATAACTGTTCATAAAACAGACTCATCCAATGAGCCTCCCAAGACATTTACGTTTGACACGGTATTTGGACCAGAGAGTAAACAGCTGGATGTCTATAACTTAACTGCAAGACCTATTATTGACTCTGTCCTAGAAGGGTACAATGGTAAGTCCCTTGTCTGAAGTCAAGGATCCCATCTCCTATTCTTTGCATTGTTAGAGTTCCTGCTGATCTTATTTAAGGGAGTTTCACCTGCTGAGGGCTGTGGCCCTGTATTGTTTCTGTTGTGGCCTCTAACTTTAAAAAAGCCTGGAGGTACTTGCTGTTCTGAGTACTCGGTGGTTGTACCCACTATGATCATTAACAGTGGGAGGTCGGTGATGAACAAGACTCACCTGAGGCGAATTAGCTATATGTTTTGTTCTTTATCTTCTGTTTGCAAAAGATATACACTTTATCTCATTATCAGAATTCTCAGCGGCTCTTCACTATACAATTTCAGTAACCAGGCAGCTGCCACGGTCCTGCAGTAACTAGGTATGCATACCAGACTTGTGCATATAACTGCTGCGTCTTCTCCTCTGAACTTTGCTGTTTTAAACTCAGGTGGCTAGTTAAGCACACCTGCCCTGTCCCACGGAGAGTGTGACTGCAATTTGTGTATGTGTCTGTTGTGCATGTAAATGTATTATGTAAAGGAAAGCAGGTGCTTGTAAGGAAGCAAATTACTGCTTTCCATAACAGTATGCTATAAACAACAACAAATTACAAAGTTTTTAAAGGTTTGTAAAATGCCTAATAAGCTCTTGTGCTAACACGCCCCGGTTTCAGCTGATGAGAATTCAGCTTTTCCGAACTGCAGTGTCAGTGACGTGACAGTCAAAACCTGAGTGTTCAGCAGGGCTAGGCTAGACTGAAGAACCCTGTATTTCTGGAGTGCCAGAGTCTGGGACCTCATTAAATTTTCTGGATGTCCTCAGTGCAGGCTGATTATCTAGCCCAGATTGTAGCTGCTTCTGCAGGTTCAGAACCGGGCGCGTGCCGTGGCCTGCGTTGTGGAAGCCTCACTCTGTTTCTGCTGTGGCTTAGAGCACTAGCAATAGCTGGTTTTGCAGCTGGAATATAATGATCTTCCTCTAATTGACCATGTTATTAATTGGGCTTGCCTTAATTATTTGTGTGTGATACCTACGTGTACTAGCACTCCATCCTTTAATCACTCTGCGCAGTTAAACCAAGCTGATTTTTTCTTGGGTATCTTGCAGGCTGGATGAAACAGTGGCTCAGCCCTGTTTGCTGTGGTTGTCCAGCATTTCTGTCGCTCTTGCCTTGTACAGTATCTGCCCGAGTGGGTGGAACATTTCAGCTCCATAATAGGTGTTTAGTGCTAGCAAGCTAAGAAGGGATGAAGTAAAACTGCAGTTAGCAACTTCTTAAGAGTCTGTTCATATATCTTCTTATCCTTCAGGTACTATTTTTGCATATGGGCAGACGGGAACAGGCAAAACTTTCACCATGGAAGGGGTCCGAGCAGTTCCTGAACTTAGAGGCATCATTCCCAATTCCTTTGCCCATATATTTGGTCACATTGCCAAGGCAGAGGGGGATACAAGGTAAAACAGCTTTTCTTCACTGCTTCTGTCTCTTGTGGGCCATCTGCAGCTGGAGCCTGGCCTTGACAAAGGCAGCTGAGATGGTACCTCTGGCCCTAGCTGAGAGACTCCTGCTTAGGCAGCCCCTGATGGGGTAGTAGGATTGTGTTGGTACATCACTGCACTTTCTTTGCACTCTGTGTTTTTTTTGTTGAACTTCAACAAATGCCTTGCTAAGAAAGCTGCCCAACTGTTTGTCTTCAGGTTTTTAGTTCGTGTGTCTTACCTGGAAATTTACAATGAAGAAGTGCGGGACCTGCTAGGAAAAGACCAGACACAGAGATTAGAGGTGAGCCTGCTGTTCTGAGTGTGATGTTTGTTTTGCAGCAATGAGCAATGTTATATTTCAAAGACTAGAGAAGCACTTGAAGGGAAGTGGGAGGTTGGGCTCCTCAGCACGTGTACCATTACTGTTAAGATGCAGTAGCTGGGTATCGCTGCTGATGTCTCTGAATCTTTTCCGCTTGGTCAGTTGCCCAGTGAGAAACTGGCTGTTCCATCCGAGTGGGTTTTGTACCTGCAGTTCTAGAAAGACTGCTGAGGGGCCTTTGGGGTAGGAATTGGAGGTTGGAAGTCACTGTTGCCACCAGGGGAATGTTGGAGTGCTTTATGTGCAAACTGGAAAGCGGAGGAGTAAATCACTGTACTGTTACAGTACCACTGAAAATTGCTCCTGGGGATCTCCTAAGGATGCTCAGTCTAAACTGTTTCTCTCTTAGGTTAAAGAGAGACCCGATGTGGGAGTTTATATCAAAGACCTTTCAGCGTATGTTGTAAACAATGCAGATGATATGGACAGAATCATGACTCTGGGCCACAAGAACCGTACGTAGCCTTGCTGTGGGCAGGTTTGTAGCTTGGACAGAACAAAGCTCTCACGAGACTGCAGTAAGAGGTCCTAGTGCTGGAAAGGTGGCTCAGCTGAGCAGAGCAAAAGGGATTTCTCCTCCCAAACCCCTTTTGGGCAGGGGCAAGTAAAGAAGGCTGTACCTCCCACATCAGCCAGTGCCGGGGGGAACTGGCAAAAGGGAGGATGCAACAAGGGCAGTCAGCACTGTCAGAACTGCTGCTGTGTGTCTTGGTCCCTTTCCCTCCTCGGTTCTGATCAGGATGAACAGCTAGTCCTGAGCTGTGCTGTGAGTGGGAGGTGGTTTGTGTTTTCTGGAAGGCTTCTTAGTTCAGCTTGAGTCCTTTTATGACCTGAAGTTCTGATTGCTGTGTTCTTATTTCTCGAGATACAGCTGTTTTAAGGGATCAGCCGTGAATGCCTTAGGCTGCTGATCTTTGTAGCCTTAAAGAAACAGATGAGAACTATTGCTGCTCTTGGGATGGGAGTCTGTGGCTGACTTGGAGCTACAGCAGTCTGTAACACTTCTGCTAGTCCAAACTGGAGATGTGCTGCAACTTCCCTGCCCAAGAATACAGTTTGCTGCAGAGTCTGAGCATCCCACTTCCACCTTCTGAAACAGGGTTGGGTAAAGAGGCAGGGGATGAGTCTCCTCTGAGAGCAGGAAGAGTGTTACAGGAGCCTGTGATTAACGCTGAAGACATCACTGCTTTTCCTTTCTGCTAAAAGGTTCTGTTGGTGCCACGAACATGAATGAGCACAGCTCCCGTTCGCATGCCATCTTCACTATCACTATTGAGTGCAGTGAGAAGGGGGTTGATGGGAACATGCACGTGCGCATGGGCAAGCTGCATCTCGTTGACCTCGCTGTAAGTAGGACCAGCTGGGTAATGCGTGGTGGGCCTGGCTGCTTGTGTCTGTGCTGCCGAAGGCACAGTGAAGGGCATGTCCCTTGTTTCATGGCTGAAGCCCAGCTTCTGCTTGATGCCTGACTTCTGTGAAGTATTCATTCACTTGGGGGCTTAAATCAGAGTGTACCAGGAAGGGCTGTTAATGTGTCTGGAGTCTGTCCCAGGAAAAGGTCTCTCTTGCGTGTCTAAATTAATTATTAAATGGAGAAACTACATTGGAAAGAGCTCTCTGGACAGCAGAACTGCATCTTTGCAAGAGGCTTTTTTTTAGAGGGTGACGATGCAGTTCACTGCCTGCAGGCTCCCTCCCTCCGTCACTCACTTTGAACCGATGTAGTTGTGCTGGTGAAATGTGGCTCTGCCCAAACCTTACAGTGGAGCATCTTTCCTTGGAGAAGATGGAGGAAAGGGGAAACTAAAGGCATGCAGTGTCTGCATGTACCTTTATTTAGATGATGTATGTTTTAGGTTGCTCTGTGAAACTCTAAAATAAATGCACTGTTGCTTTTCTCTCTTGATCTGCTGGTAGGAAAGGCTGGAGGTGGTGCGTAGCAGCTCCAGTTGAGGTGCCTCATAACTGCCGACTTGCTGCTTGTAGAATTTTTCAGTGGGACAAAAATCTCCATTTTCCCAGCTGCATTATTTTGAACAATCCAGAATTTGCTGGCGTTGAAAGCTTCAGTGAAGATCTGTTTGACTTGTCTCTTTGACAGCGTCTGAGGTGCTTAGCCAGGCTCCCTAATAATGGCTGAGGTGGTTAGTGGTGTGGCTGCCAGCAAGACTGCAGGTGCAGGAGGAGGGAGATGTGTTAGAGGTTCTGTTGTGACTCCTGCTTCTGCCTCCTGTTCCCTTTCCAGGGTTCTGAAAGACAGGCGAAAACTGGAGCCACGGGGCAGCGACTGAAGGAAGCGACTAAGATCAACCTCTCTCTTTCCACACTGGGGAACGTTATCTCTGCGCTGGTGGATGGCAAGAGCACCCACGTGCCCTACCGCAACTCCAAACTGACACGGCTCCTCCAGGATTCTCTGGGGGGCAACTCCAAAACCATGATGGTAAGCTGAGAAACGCCCTTTCCCGTGCCGGCTACCGAGCTGTGTTTTTGCGGGGGTAGCATAGTGACTTCGCCACGAGAACAGCCTGGCGTTTACCTCTTCAGTTCGGAGCTGTTTGTTTTATGTGGTTTTTCTATCTTTTCTCTTTGCCTCTGTGCAGATGAGGTTCTAAACACAGTGCAAATGTAGACCTGTGTGTGTAAGAGCAGACAGAAGCTGTGCTTGGGTAGCCCAAAGCAGCTTTGTTGCAGAGGAAAGCTTGGGAAAGAGCAGCGGCGTGAGATCGGCAGCGCTGGGGATGGGTTCCTGGGGAATTACTTGTTCTGGGCTCTGATGCTCTGTCCTCCGGTAACTCGGTCTTCCGTGTGTCACAGTGCGCAAACATTGGTCCAGCGGACTACAACTACGACGAGACTATCAGCACTCTCCGGTACGCGAACCGAGCCAAGAACATAAAGAACAAGGCCAGGATTAACGAAGACCCCAAGGATGCCTTGCTCCGCCAGTTTCAGAAGGAAATCGAAGAGCTGAAGAAGAAGCTGGAAGAAGGTGAGGGTGCCCTTCCTCCCAATGTGTGCCCTTGTCCCGGTGCTCAGTCAGTCTGAGCGGCCTTGGCTGTTTGAAGGTGTCCGGAGCTGCCTGGTGTGCCGGCAGGGGGCGCTGTGCGCCGTTGCGCCTGGGGGCGGAGCCACCAGGGGCGGCGCGGGGCGCTGCCACGCCCCCTAGCGGAAGGTCCGGCCTCGTCCCTGTTTGAGGAGTGGGGGTGTGTTTTTCGGGGGAAAATTGGAGCAGATTTGTGGAGCTAGAGCTGGGACTGGCTTCTGCATAATGAACAGAGACACAGAATGGTTGGGGTTGGCAGGGACCTCACAGACCACCCAGTTCCACCCCCTGGCCATGGGCAGGGACCCCTTCCGCCAGCCCAGGGTGCTCCCAGCCCTGTCCAGCCTGGCCTTGAGCCCTGCCAGGGAGGGGGCAACCACAGCTTCTCTGGGCAGCCTGGGCCAGGACCTCTCCACCCTCACAGTGAAGAATTTGTGTCTAACCTAAATCTCCCCTCTTTCAGTTTAAAGCTGTCACTCCATGCCCTTGTCCCAAGCCCCTCTCCAGCTCTCTTGTGGACCCCTTCAGGCACTGGCAGCTGCTCTAAGGTCTCCTTTCCTCCCAGCAGAGGGGTTCTAGCCCTCGGATCATTTCTGGGGCCTCCTCTGGCCCTGCTCCAACAGCTCCAGGTCTGCCCTGTGCTGAGGGCTCCAGAGCTGAATGCAGGACTCCCGGGGGGTCTCAGCAGAGCGGGGCAGAGGGGCAGAATCCCCTCCCTTGCCCTGTGCCCACACTGCTGGGGATGCAGCCCAGGGCACGGATGGCCTGCTGGGCTGCCAGCGCACATTGCAGGGTAAACAAGAAGCTTTTTTAAGCCCTGTAATTTCATGGCCTTATGACACTATTAATCCATCAACATGGAAGGACCCTGCCAGAGGGATGCTTACTAAACAGTGACCTTGGCACAACGTAGCTCTCCAGAGATGCTCACAGTGCAGAACAGCTGTAGCAGTACCTCCAGCATGGCTTGCCCTTTGGAGTCTGCCCTGTTCGGGAGAAGCAAAAATGGTCAGTAACTCTTGAGGAGTTGGGAGCTGGGTGTAGCTGTTTCATCCCTGGTGGGCTGAGGGTAGCTTCTTAAATTTTAGACTCTAAGCTACAGAACAAACAGCCTTGAGTTTGCTAATGTTACTGGGAGGCCAGGCTGTTGAATGTTGCGTTCTATTCAGTCTGGTTTCCAAACTCAGCCTGAAACATCTAAGTGTCTGCAATGGCAACAATAATAAACACTTGTGAAACTGGACATTTTTCTCCATTAACAGCCATCTAACTTCATGTATCCAGGTGTCCACTTAAGTAGCCAGTCTGTGAGTTTTGTTCACATGACCATTTTCTCTTCCATCTGAGGTAGAAAAGAAGGTATGGGGACATCCTGCTAGGAAAACTGTAGCTTAACGCATCAGCAGTGCAAGGATGTTTTATTTCCCTTGAAAAGCACCCACTTGAGCTTTAATGTACACACACTGGCTTCACAGAATTAAATTGCTTATCTTGATTTTTCTGTAAGTTTCCTGAATGGCAGCAAGCTGTCTGTCTGCTCAGCAGTTGATGACTTCTGCAGGTGCTCGTAAGCTGATGCCAGACGCTGCCGGGCTTGGACAAATGCTGCTGTCACAGTAACAGGCTGATACGAAGTGAAGCAAAGCGCATCAAAAAGCACACTCTTCTGTTCTAGGGGAAGAGATATCTGGTTCTGAGACCAGTGATTCTGAAGAGGAGGATGAAGATGATGATGGGGAGATTGGAGAGGATGGGGAGAAGCGAAAGAAACGGCGGGGTAAGTCAGCAGAGATTTCTGTCAGTGCCACCATGCACCTCTTACGCAGAAACTGGTGTCAGAAACTGTAGCCAGAGCTGGGAGGGGATAAATGGAGTCACAGAGCTGCCCTATTGCCGCTGCAACTATCATGCCTCTCCTAGAAACGAAGCTATTTGGTGCCATCTCTGTAGGTGGACAGCTCCGAACCTGTGTAGTGTCTGCTTCCACTTGGGTAGTTGCGCTTGTGGTAGCGTTCCCTTTTGTGGTGGCTCCCCAGTTGCCGCAAGGTGGCTGTGTATGGCTTGTGACTGGTGGTGTGGAACTTCCCCTGCTCGCAGAGGTGGGAGGAAGAAGACACCAAAGATCAATGGTAGGCAGACGTGGTTTTTTATAACCATGGGAATGGTTGGAGGGGAATTTTGGCTGTGGTTTAGGCAAAGGATTCATCCGTCTTATGGATGTTGAGTAACTGACTCTTCTGGTGTCCTATTTTATGTTGATAGAGATAAAACTTGACCTGTGGGTGTCTGTGCGAGCTGGAAAGCTGAGCGGGAGCTGCACATCCCTTATTTGGGAGCGCTCTGGAAATCCTGTGGTGAAGTTTGCTTTGTCCTACGTCAGTGTTAAACTGCTGTGTAACATCTAAAGCCCAGGGGATGTTGCTGAACCTGGAACTGCAGGTCACTGTGTACCACAGGATGGTGTGGCTTCCAGGGAGCTTGCCGTGCCCCTAGCACCTCTCTGTTTCTTCATGGGGAGCAGAGAGGTCCAGCCCTGTGCTACACCTCAACTTCCAGCTTCTCTAGGAAATTTATTTTGACACTCCAGCTGCCTTCTTGTCCTGAAGCACCCACATCTGTTTAAGAAATTGCTGTTAAAGCATTCCTGCTTTCGATGCACCCTCTTCATTTTAGTAGCTGTCCAAGTAGTTGTAAATGACCTTTGTCATGCATTTGATAGCTGTAACAACTTCATTTTTTTTCACCTTCTGGTAATTTCTAGAAGCAAAAAGATTGACCACTGTCTCCATCAAAAGCCAAGTCCTGCCCAAATGTCCTCCCAGGAGGGAATCACTTTCAAAATGCTGCTTGAAAGGAGTAGAGGGCAAATAACTGACTTATTCAACTTCCAAACAAGCTACTCTAGCTAAGTTCCCTAAGTAAGGGTGCTGCCTAGCAGTGGTACGTACCGTAGCTGTCCCTGTGTAAGCTGATTCTGCCTTCTAGAGAGAAGCACACACTGCCATGTGCGTAAGACTGGAAGGGACTCCTGGTCACTGAATCCTCTGCTACTGCAGATACCCACAGCCTGCTCCACTATGATCTGGTTTCCTGTGCTGTTGTTGCTTGAAATGGAAGCTGCCTTGGCATGCTGTTTTAAGCTGTAGGCTGGTTAGGATGGGTTTTAACTGAAGTGTCTTTCTGAGCATGCTTTTTGTGCTGGGAAATGGTGGCTTTGCAAGCGGAGTCTGGTGGGGGGTCCTAGCAAATGCTCCCTAATGGGAACTTGTGCCTTTTGAACCAGGTTGCTGGCCCTTCTGGGTTTCTTTCCTTTAGAACTAACTTCCCATCTGCATGTTTCTTCCTCTCTGGGTTTTTCTGTGGGACGCATTTCTGTTTTCCAGGCAGTAGCAGCAGCAGTAGTTCAGACTCCACATGCTCTGTCATAGAGAAACCTCTGGATAAGTCCTTCACTAGTGAGTGGGAGCTCTTAAGTCCTTTAAGCTTTGGCCTTTCCATAATCTGTACACTCCATTTTGCAATGCTGCACTCTTCCCTGCTATGCCCGTTGGAAAAATAAACTGGAACTTTCAACTCTGCTAAAGCATGCCTTGCCTTTGCTGCTTCCACGCTTGAAATGGTTGTTCAATGTGCACATTGATACGTGAGAAAATAGAAAGCAATTTAGTATGCTGTTTGAACAAGATTTAAAGACAACTGAGAAACAATAGCTTAAAAAAACCAGTTTGCAGCTTCCGTGTTAAACACTTCCTCCAAAATATCAGGAAAAAGCTGAACTGACTTTTTTATGGGAGTTGCTACAATAGGAGTTCATGAAAAGGACAGCTAGGCAGGTGAAATGGGTTGTGCTGTGTTACGTTGGACTCTGCCTTCTCAAAATTAGTTCTGGAGAAAGTGAATGGAGCAGTCCACAATCAAGCAACATGAGGTTTACACTTGCAAGGAAAACATGGTAATGCTTGGTTGATTGGCTTTATTTTGGCAGACACTTAAAATCCTTGGTGGTGGTTGGGTTTTTAACAACTGCCCCATGACATCAAGTGGTTGGTCACTGTGGGACCTAGTTCAGAGGAGCAAGGGATCCAGACTTTGGTCCAGCAGTGAGGAAAGTCTGGTCTGCTCCTGGGCAGAGAGAGGGTTCTGTCCCTTTGAAAACCCTGCAGTCAGTGATGACTGAAGAAATAGTTCACATCTCAGGACTTGGCTTGTAGGGACTTCACCCACTGTTGTGGTTATCCTGTATAGATGCAGTCTGCTCTCCTCCTCTGTGGAGAGTCTGGAGAGTGTTGTTACGCAGTTACACTTCAATCAAATTTATGCTGGTTACATTAGTGGAAAGCGTCAGCTCAAAGTGTGGTAGGGTCACAACCTAAGGGAGACCTTTGGTGGGTCGTATGATGGTGGGCTTGGAAATCTGCTTGCATCAAACTTGCTCTTTCAAAGCTTGCTTGAAACCTGAATGTTGTATTTGGATGAGGACAGTTAATAGCAAACTGCTGATGTGGCAGTGGCCGGCTGAGTCCATCTCCTCCAAGTTTGGAGACAGCTCTGTTGTGGAAGTTGCACTGGACTTCTGGTCATTAGAAGTGTGGCTCTGGTTTGGGCTATTAACTGTCCTCGAGCGTGGCCCTTTTGCATGTGGTGTCTTTCATCATCCCTTTCCTGTCCTGCCTTTTTTGCTGCGCTTGCTTGAGTAACCAAAGCTGGCTATATACCTCTATGGAAGCATCAGTTACTGCAAATTAACCTACTAATACCCTCTGTAATTAAATGGAGAAATCTTGTGCTGAGACTCCCTGTGTGCAACTGTCATGTATCTTGCAAAGAATTGGCTTGGAAACTTGGTTAAAACTTAGAACAAGTCTTCTGTATGCTAATATTTTACATGTAATGCTACAGAACTGGCTATCTTGAGCGGGGGGTGGAGGGGGGGAAGCATGAAGTCTCTTACTGAAGAAGAAATCTACCCCCTTTAATTGTTTCGTAGGGCATGATCTTTGCGGCAGGCTCATAATGTTACATTTAGATTCTGCATTGCATTGAATGGGCAGAAGAATGCAAGAGCGAGCTGAAGATTATCCTGGATATGCAAAGCACCCTGAAGTACAGAAACTTTCTCTGCTTTAGCATAAAATCGTGATGCATTAATGTTTGCTCTGATGGAGTTTTTTAGTGATGGTGATCCTGTGTTTTTTACTCCAGAAACATGCATATAAAATTAATGCTTGTTCTGATGCTGATGATCTTTGTCCAAAGTGATCAAAGCAATAACATGTTTTCTTTCCTCCTCTTTTTATGCATATGCTGCCTCTCTGTGACTTGCTTTCTACTTCCTCTTAATGCAAGATCAAGCAGGTTGGTGTAATTGCTTTCCATCTCCTTATAATACAATTGCAGAGCTTGCAAAAGGGTCTTACAACTTGGTTTAGTTCACCTTTTTCTCCTAAACTAAGAATATATAGGGCTGCCTACTAACAGTAAGAAGCTTTTATCTGGCTTATCTCTTTTTGTATTATGATGTCTGTATAGCACTTTCAGAAAGCTTCTTACTCAGACTAATTAGAGATTTTTTCACCACAGATCCAGAAATAAGTGCTTATCTGATTTCTGAGTTTAGCAGATGGAAACTAAGACATAGCTTGCTATAGTGCTGAAGTCCTTACCTTGCCACAAACCTGATTATATTCTGTTGTGTACATGAACAAACATGCATACAGATACGTACGTATGTGCATGCATGTCTACAAATACAGTGCACTTTGTCTGTCTGCTAGAGGTCGTGTGTGTAAGTAAAGCTGAATGCCGTGAGGACTGGAGGGAAGGGGAGCCTTTTATTGACCAACTTGAGCATGTTCTGACCATACACATTATGTCATGGTGGAAAGCAGTCCCTTGGTGGCTGATGGCTTCTGTTGGATTCTAGGCTTCTGGATTCTGTGGGAGGGTGGCGGGGTTATGTCTGGAGAAGAGCAAAACAAGAAAATGAAGGATTTGCTTATAGTGAATAAAGGGAGACTTGGGACTTGTGGGAGACTTGTGGATTTGAGGGAATGCACTGGGCTGTCTCTCACTCCAGAATAACCCCCAGGGATCTCTATTCACCTGCCTTAGGCACTCTTGAGATTACAATTAAAGCTGACTCAAGACTTGTGGAGTGACTTCCAACAGCAGCAGCCTCACGCTTTGTTTCAAAGTTGCAGGTTTTTGGGTCCAGCCCTTCAGGCTGATAGGCTCCATGAGTTGCTCTGGCAACTTTCTTTGTAACCCTCCATGAAATGTACCTGGCTTGCTGTGATAGTAGTTACACTGTAAAGGCACGATTGAGAAGTCGCAGCAACCCTCAGTGCTTTCAAATCTGCGGGTGGTCACTGTTAGATAGATTGAATACCATCAAAAAGTTTCTTTAATTGCCTGTTTTTTTCATAGGGCTGTTGTGAATTTCCCTAGTATCTGTATTTTTATAGCAGTACGTTCTTAAAGTATCTACGTGCTGCCTTTGCAGTAGGTAAGCCTGTAAGGCGGGCAGTGCACGAGGGGTGTGGTGGGGATGCTAATCTGAAATTTGACTCTATTTAACTCTTGGTAGTTTAGCTCTTGTAGCTGCAGTCTTCTGTTCTCCTCCATTTGGGCTAATCTGCGGAGTTAGAACGTCGGAGTTTCCAGCTCAGGCTTCTCTTTAGGCAGTGTTCCTTCTCCAACTGTTCTTCGTATGTTTTCCATTTTGGGGGCATTATGTTAGTGTTAGTTATACAGCACTCTTTCTCTGTAGCAACTGGTGACAACTGGTCAATGTTAAAACAGGATTTGAAAGACTGAGTTGTGCCCAGCTTGGAGCTGACATCTAAATTAGTTTTTGTGAAATGCTGGTTTTGGATCTGAACTTGGTAAAAATGCTGTGATGCAGAGGCTGTCTTATTTTTCCTTGAACTAATTTGTTTTCCCTACCTTTTCCAAAGGCAAAAAGAAAGTTTCCCCTGATAAGATGGTAGAGATGCAAGCAAAGATCGAAGAGGAGAGAAAAGCTCTTGAAACTAAGCTTGATATGGAAGAAGAAGAAAGAAATAAAGCCAGAGCTGAACTGGAGAAGAGAGAAAAAGACTTGCTTAAAGCTCAGTGAGTACCCTGCTCTGCGCAGTTCGTGTGGTTGTGTGGGTTTTTTCTGCCTGAATCTAGAGATCAGTTATGGATGTCTGGAGATGCATGGTGAGGTGCCTGTCAGACTGTGTATGAACTTAACATCAGCTCTTGCTAGTGTCAAAGCGAGAGGAGCTTACTCTGCTTTCAGAGTTTAGAGCAGATAGAAAAGACAAACTTTATCCTTTTGCCACTTCTTCTCTGGAGACTTTAGTTGTGCAAGATAGCCTAGAAACATAAGTGAGTCCTCTAAACCCTGGAGACCTGTGAGGAGCTGTACTCCTGTACCGCTTGGTCAGTGGGCAGTAGCTGTGTAGCAAGCCAGGTTTCCTGCAGCACACCATCACGAGCATGCAATTAATTCTGGGTGTGGGGTTCTCCTCTCTGGAGCTGAAAAGCTGTGGAGATCACTGGCCCATGCAGGTAGGACCGTCCTGCTGTCAGAGGCTGCTCCAACAGCAGCCAGCATTCCTGCTTTGCCTCTCAGCTGCTCTGCCTTCATCTCTGTTCACTCGCTTCTGTTTCTGCAGCTGCCTCTGGGCATTGCTGTGGTGGCAGGGCCTTGGTAGCCTGGTAATATTGCTGGTGCCTTGCAGCCCCTCACAGAGGGAACTCACAGC
>Ga0065711_1009717_pt1 | contig 13793 bp, 10 predicted proteins | sample Hoacrofraction12_FD_59098 | JGI IMG/M metagenome (GOLD analysis project Ga0065711, IMG submission 59098) | Hoatzin crop microbial communities from Cojedes, Venezuela - Epithelial fraction 12 v2 (version 2) | ecosystem: Host-associated > Birds > Digestive system > Esophagus > Crop | place... | reverse complement strand
TTTTTTTTTTTTTTTTTTTTTTTCTGTAGCATTTCCAATGCTCCTCCTGCACCAGAGCTTTATTTAAGGCTGTTGGCTGGGAGCCCCTGGGAGGATTCCCAGTCCCCTGGGTGGATTCCCGGTCCCTGTACATAGCGGTATTATAAGTGTGGCCTCCTGCCTTGCCAGGACTTTAAAGGGCCCATCTGCCCTGTTACCATCGATCACACTGGATATTTGTAATTCAGTGTGTCCAGTCCCCCCCCCAATTACCCAGGTCTTAAGTCCCAGACCTAAGCTGTATCCAAAGCTATGCTCTGCTATTCTCTTTGCAGAGAAACAAAAATATCTAATTTAAACCCCAAGTTTCCCCCTCCCCTGTAACATTTATGCATAGAGTGCATTACTGCTATTATATGCTGAAATACAGCTATTTCACAAGAAAAAAATTCCTTTTTATAAATGCTTTGCCCCTACATTTTTCTTTTCCTTTTATTTTGCATATACCAAGAGAGGCCAACTTTATTTCAGTATTGACTTGGATTTTGATGAATATGCTTCTATTTCATTTGTTCTTTATTTGTGCAAAAACTAGGCAGTATTTTTTATATTGTTTCCCACTTCTTTTTTGATTAAACTGTTATATTTGATTCTCCAGAAATAAAGCACTACAGAGACAGAGAGAGAGAAAAGCACATCATCCTTGATTCTCTCCTGACTCACAGCTCTGTAAGCTCTGACCCAAAAGCCCACCTTAACGCACCGGAAATAAGTGCCCAGAGTGAGTCATCAGAGAGGAAGCTGTTCAGGAAGTGACTACCTAAAGTGCTAACCACAGAGGAATAAGGCCTTCTCCACCTAAAATTAACCGAGCCGCTCCAACAAAAACACTAAACCTACTGTAATAGTAACAGACGAACCAAGTCGGTCCTTTGAAGTGGAATTGACATAAGCGGTATCAAAGCTCATGGATCAAAGGCCACCCAAACTTTGGTGTCATTAGTTAGCAGGTCATGAAAAAAGCCCGTACACATTCAGTGAATGGTTTTATATCTGTTCTTCCTTTGCATGTAACTTTCTAAAGTATTCTTCTTTGGGGCTGTTTCCCTATTCTTTGTTTCAGCTTGGGCAGAAAGTTTTCTGAGCAAAAAATATTGCCATCTCCAATACTTAGTGTGTGTATACAAAAAAAAAGCCCCTTTTTGCTGTGTGCCCACAAGAGGACTTGGCAGTAAACTAGGACCAAGGCAGCAACTTCACTAAATCAGCTGGCAATGGGAGTATGGTTTCACCAGTGCCGCATGCTAAAGGAAAGAAATTTACTGTTGCTTATTTAAGCACCCCCATGGAACCGAAACATCCTGGGGAGAGGGAACCGGGTAACTTTGCTATACTTAAGATCGATCAGTGTAACCCTGAAAACTGAACCTGATCCTACAGCCCTCACTTTCATTCATTCCTCCCTGCTCCCTTGCACAGCCTGTCCAGCCCATAGCCAGCGCAGGCAACCGTCTCCTCACAGCGCGTGGTGACTGCTTTGGCAGGCCACCAGTTCCCAAGCTGCTAGCTTTCAGTTAAAAATGCCAACAGCAACAGCAAGAGAAATGTTAATTTTCACGGAATGACCAGAGGAGAAGAAAAAGCAGACAGTGAACCTTTTTTTTTTCTAGACCAGAAAGCTTTAAGGCCAGATGACCTGGGTCACAGGCCATCCTTGTGGTCTTTCGGCAAGGGAATGACAGGCGTTAGAAACAGATCCTGCCTGCTGTTGACTATTGCAGCTCACTCCTCCGTTTGCCTGCATCTGTCCAAGCAGGAACCTCATCACCATCTTAACCACCAAAGTGGCGAGGTGAGTAGGGTTACTTATTTGCACAGTGGCTGCTCCCAACCGCAGCCCCCAGTATGAGACAAGCCCCCAACTTGCCCCACGTTGGAGTCACATCTGAGGTCTGGCCGTGGGCTCCTCACAGACATGCCGGAGCTCCCCCTGCTCCCCCCTGAGTCCTGCTGCAGCGGGAGAGGGACTGAGTACAAGCCAAGGAGCCCTGCTGAGAAGCAGGGCAGACAGCTGAGGCTTTGCCCTGAGGAGCACACTCTAGCTCAGTGAGTTGCAGCAAAGTGCAGAAATCATGGCTAAGCAAGAAGTAGAACATTTCTGAAAGCCCCAGAGCAGATCAGTGGCCAGGAAGAGAGCTCGGTCTCCCTCCACAGTGCCCCTTGCAATGTCAGTCTTCATCCTTTTAAAGCTCGTTCTGTGCTTCTAAACAACCAGAAGTGGCATTTGTGCCTCAGATGAGCCTGTGAAAGGCCTCCAGGTCACCAAGCTATCAGCTGCCATCAATTGTGCTTGCTCTCTTTCGGCTCTCTCACAGTGCTCCTGCATCCCAGGGCCACCAGCTTGCTCACTTTGCAAATGAACAGCCTAAACCATGCCACCCGGCTGCCCGCTGGTGGGGTAGCCTGCCACTCAGCCAGAATAGTCACCAGGACCTTATGATAGACAGCGACGGCCAATTTATTTATTTGCTTAGTAAAGGAGTGGAGTGGTAGATAAAAGTCGCCAGTGCAAGCGAAGTGGAGAAGGCCATACAAGTCCTCGTGCTCTGGGGTGATCCACATCAGGTTTCACTTCCTAGCCCCTGATGGATAGTTCCACATAAATGGTTGCTAACAGATGTGTGTGCATTGCCCTGATGCTCCTTCTACAGAATCAGAAAGCACAGCAACCATCAGTGTTAATAACGCTGCTGCTGCTGCAGCATCTGAGCGCTGGCTTGGCCAGGACTCACCTCCTTGTCAGAGGAAGCGACTTCAGTTCACAAATGTGGAAATAACTGAAAGATGTATTTCAAGGCTAGTGTAGCCACAAAGCAGGTTTCTCTGAGACTGTGACTGACCACTGAGGCAGTCAATGTTTTGGTATATTTGAATAGTGATTTCTAGGAATCTGATTTCACCCACAGATTCATAGGAAGATCTAAAACTACCATGGGGACAATAAAGCATTTACAGTCTGTCTGCTAAGTCTACAAGACAATTGTAGATTAAGTCATGAGGAAGTCAGCTATTCAGTCTTTATGCAAAGCTTGCTGAAAGCCAGTGACCAACATTTAGCTATCATCTCAAAATGGGAACATCAAGAGAAAAAATTTTTGCAGTAGCTTTCCTTGTTATTGCCAGCCTCTCTCCCTATGAAGGGAGTAGTGTTTATGGGACCAGTGTTTGGAAAAGTAAGCTTGAATAGCAGTGTCAAAGGGTAATTGGCACAAAAAAGATCCCTACATTTGGAACAAGAGGAATTAAGTTTTCTTAAGCACATTGGGACCACAGAGGGCTTGTTGTTGGTAGACCCACAAGTAGTGATATTACCAGGTTCACTCCAAGGGTCATAGCACGCAGCGAGACAACAGTTCCTTAGAGTAATGAGAGCAGGGTCATGACTCCTGTGTGCAACTGATTGATCCTCAGAGTTCAGATCTGTGAGACGCATGGGGAAAAAAATGTGTATTTCACAGCATTCATTTACACTTGGCTTTGAAAGGTTTTTATTGAGGCAATGATCACCTTGCATTTTTGCTTTCCAGTTACTGCCTGAAATCCAGTGGAAGGGTTTGACATGATGCATGACCATGGGATTTTATCAGCAGAATGCATTAGTGCAGTGGTTACACACAAGGTAAAGTTTTGCAGCTGTTGGTAGCATTTCTTCTCAAGGACGTTTGTCCAGAGACTGGCCTCTAGTTTCAACTCAGCAGGACAGAAGCTTGAACCCTTGAGAAATGACAGTGAAACTGTGTGCAACCACACCAGGGACTCAGTTCTTAGTTTGTGTTCATCATGACCACAAGTAGAAAAGTGCATCCAAGTCACATTTCCACTGTATTGATTTGAATCCCAGTTACCAGAACAGACTTAAAGAATATTTAGGACAACTTGAGGGTCAACGAGGCTTAGGGCATTCTAAATTATGCCTTCTGCCATAGACTTCTGGAGTGCCCTATGCTGCTCTTCTAACCCCAGTCTCAGCACAATCTGCCTCTGTTCCACCTGACCTTGTTTCTGGAGGTATACTCAATTGTCTCTTTAGAGATTGGCCAGTGCTAAATGAATACAGCGATCAATAAAGATTCTAGCTACATACTCTCCTACCAGGCCTCAGTGCCTGGATTCAGGGAGCTCCCTAAAGAAGTGCACACAGACCGGGCTGCCATGATCAATACTGCAAGGTGGTACGACACTATTAATGCAACTGGCCCCATTGAATTCAACAGGAGATCTGCCATTTACTTCAGTCAAGCTAGAATTTCACCCAATGTGTCTGTTCCAACTCTAATATCTGTGATCCTGAGCACATTACTAAATTGCCAATGGGATCTGCCAACCATCACAGTCTCCGATTTGTCAAGCACTCTATTTGTATTCACCACATCTCTGTCGTGTAAAGGATTCCAGTAATAAGCTATTAAAGACATTTAATGTTACCAATTTAAATCTGAAAAACACAAACTAGTGAGGTGGTGAAGTTGCCAGAAGAGACATCGGGCCCTGTGTTAGAATATCTGATTCATCAACTCCTATATGTGCAAAGCCTGCAGATTGGATAATTATAGCTCCATCAGTGAACAGTATGTTTATTAGACCCAAATATGGTGCAGCAATAGAAGCAGAATAGAGACCAACATTATCAGAAGTGTTCACAGAGAGATTGCCTTGGTGCAAAGGGCTGGCAAATGTGGACAAATAAGGATGGCTTATTAAAACTCAGTTTTTGTGAGGGGTGCACCCATTTCCAACGCAGCTACCTAATAGCTACTGTGCAATATGGTGCAGCAATCTTACGCAGCAATTAAGCCATAGAAGAGGACCGTGCTATACTCGTTACTTAGCAAAGCCCAAAATTGTAGCTCAATGATTAAACAGACAGAGATATTGTTTTCCAGTAGTTTCACCGAAGCAAGGCCTGACAGAAAAAGGAGGATCTTAAATGTCACTTATTCTTGCTAAGTAAGACATTAATGGTGGAGAAAATACAGATAGCGAGGTGGCTAGTCTAGTCTGGTATCAATCATATGTGCTTGTTAATGCTTTTGTATGCACATAGAGAAACAAGCTATAGATGTTTAAAAAATTATGACACATGAGACAATAGCCCAACACTAGAAGTGGCTGCAATGAATTGCCTTTCAGTCACAGGTCAGTTGTGGGACAGCTGAGGAGTGAGAGTTAAGGAAAGGGTATAGTCCCACTTGGCCCATATAGGGACTGCACAGCAAATAATTGTTAAGTAAATGTATTGTGAGAAACCCAATTCAACAACTGTCCAAAAGCCAAGGAAATGCTCAGTTCTCCAAGCTAAAGTGCAGAAGCAGTCATAATAAGGAAGATTCTCTGAAAACTTGAAGCTGCTGAAGTTTATCTTCTTTTACAGTTCTTGGAGATTCCTGCAGTGATTAACATGCAGCAAACTCAGCTAGGTGTTTGGCTCAGACTACATGGTTGGTGCATTCACAGTGAAAGGTTTCTCCCATTTGGTTCTCAGTGTCTCTCATTCTCAGTTCAGGTCAAGACTTCAAGTAGCCCTGCACATATACCTGATTGTTCATGGACAGTTCTGACAATAAATTTATTTTGTTTTATTTTTTGGGGTTAAATATTTTTTGGATTCTTAGCAAGCTGAAAGGCAAAGGCAGCGTTGCTTTGTGTCAAATTCAGTATCTAGAGTGACTCAAAATGTTCATCTACTTTGGGAGGTTTTTCAGCATACCTTTGTTTTTGTTTTTAATGAAGTACATTTTTGGAGAAAAGTATCCACTTAAGCAATATTGAGACACTTTAATTTGGGCAGGGATCAGATGACTCCAGGGGTACCTTCAGTCTGTTGTTCTGTAATTTAGAATGTCAAAAAAATCTTTCAAAAGTCATTCAAACCTATCCAGTGAATTGATAGAAATACATCATTTTTCCCTGTTTAACTAAATCTATATTTTTCAGGGTGAAAAACTGGCTGCAAACTTTCATCCAGGTCTAATTGAAGTTTTTCTCTGAAAACATTCATAGAACTACACTTCCGATTTTCCCCCTTCAGGAAATAGCCTGTTTGCAAGTAAATTTATCAAAATTGCACTTTCCAACACAGAAAATAATAAGGTATTTCAGATACCTCTCTCGCACCATTTTTTAAAGCAGTAGGATTAGGCAGAGGAGAAAAGAAAGAAAAGATGACAGCATATTTTAGAGCTTCTTTAAATCTTTAGAACCATGTTCTTCATCAGGGCTCTGTTTTCATCACTAAATTTAACTGATTTTTCTTTCCATGGGTCATAAAAGTTCAGATAAAATTCAAGAAGTAGCTTATGTCTCATTGTTCAACCATATAAAGCTTGTTTAACAAAATGAAAAAGACATCCAAAACTATGAACATACAATAATATATCACCATTAAACATTTGAAAATTATTGATTCTTTTTAAGAAGAGAAAAAGACCTAGCTGTATTTAATGTATCTTACCTCTTAATACAGTTTTCATAGTTTTTAATGATGGTTTCTTTCAAGCCAGCAAACAATCTTTTACCCAAAATGTTGACATGTTTCATTCAATAAAAACAGATATATTTGGAATACTTCATGAGGCAATGCAGCCAACACAGATTCCTTTGTTTATTTAATTATTTAATGCTTGGACAGTGCTTTGCAAGCATAGTATGCTATTATTTTTAGTACTACTTGTGCATACAGCGTTATCAGCAAGATATGAATAAAATGCTCTCAGCTTAGCAAGCAATTTTCTTGATTAATTTCTTTGTATAAAGCAGCAGAGGGAGCTCATACATTATTTTTGGTGTATCACACGAAAATGATAAATTACGCGTGCACACACATGTGCATGCACACACACGCCTAGGTGACATAGACCCACCTATGTACGTACACATGCAGTCAGCTCTGGGACGAGCTGCACAGCTCCAATGGCTGTGCCTGCATTAGTCGTGCAGACCAACAGGCGCAGATGTGTACAGCGAAAGAGCTGGGAGTGAGCAGGGAATGAGTTGGGAGTGAGCACCGCACGTCCACAGCGCTCGCCTTTCAGGGCAGTCTTTCTAGACCAGCTGCAGCCTGGTCCCGTAGGCTGAGCTGCCCATTTGTGGCGTGAGCATGTTCAGCGGGCTTCTGGAGCACTTTTTCCAGCTGGATTTTACCCAAGAGGAACCCAGCTGGTGCGTTCTGACGTTGCTCCGGGACGCAAACCGAAGCTCAGCCAGTGAGGGTGGTGGGGAGGCACACGTCAACAGCGTGTACATGGTCCAAACCAAGTTACCACCGCTAAAGCTGTGTTAGGAACATCTAGTTACCCTACCTGAGATGATTTTCAGGTGCATAAGAAACTGGATGGATGACTTCAAATCTGAGAATTGCGTTCTGCCCGAGCGTCATGTTAGTTGCCTACCCTACATGTTTTTTTAAATTTTCTCCTCAATATCTGTAATTTTTGCAGGACGTGATTAATGCCGGAGGTACACTGAGAAAGCAGTGCTGAAGTCATTTGAAGAACTGGACAAACTTCCTAAAACTTCTTCTTTGTGCCTGGTTGAAGGAGCTCTTGGGCATGTAGGCCCTCATCTGGCCCCCTGAAACCTGTAAATCTGAGGTGTAAGGAAGGCTTAACAGACTTGCGCTTAGCAACCCCTGACACTCCCTGAACAGCACAAGTATAATTTTTAATCCCTTTGAGAGTACGTAGCATATTTCGCCTTCAACATGCTGGGCCAGCCAGTGCCTTGAGAGCACAGTTTAACTTCCCCAGGCACTCCTGTGAAAGTCTAGGAGGAAGCAATGGGCAGTGGGTAAGGTGGGGACTGCCCTTTGGTGGAGGGCAAAGCAGTAAGGAAGGGATTAGTCCGATGGACTGTCCCCTATCCTCTCATGCACAGATGAGCACCTTTGAGGCCAAAGGCTGGAAACAGTGGGAAAACTGGCTTGCTGATACCTTTTGCCTCCAGGCTGGGCAGAGACACTGTGAATTTTGCACTGTGACTTGATGCTTTCACTTCCAGACCTGGACTGAGCAGACATGAAAGTGGCAATAACGGGACTGAAAAAAACAGCAGAAGCTGGGAGATCAGGGAAGTGTGGGGAGGGGGAGGGAGTGGGGTGATTTGGTACAGGGTGGAAAGATGGGACACCAAATGACACCAGCACTTTGTGGTTAAAAAAAAAATCTTGGTTCAGGGTGAGGTTTGTGGCAAAAGGAATAGATTTAGGGAGAATTACTTGATATATCCAAACCAGCTGGCCAAACTCGTAGTAAAACACCCATAAACCATCGTTGTGAGAGAGGGAAAGTCATATTGTTTTTATTTGTCTGTAGAGCAATATGTGTCACTGTATAAATAGTAACTAATAATAATAATAACATGCGCTGCAGCACTTCTGTGATATTTTTCAATAATTACTGTTGCTGTAAAGGACTTCAGTATGAAGTAAAACATCTCTATGAGGGAAAAAATTGCTACCTCTTTCCCTCTGATATTTGTGTAACTGAATTAAAAATATGCAGATGCTTCAAGTCAAAAAAATGTTATTCCTAGTGCAAACCTAAAATCTCAAGATGAACACCTTGAAAAGTCTCTCATCTACATTGCTCTCTCATGTTACGAGGATCTTTATTTCCTTTAAGCAGCAGTAAATCATCCAATGAAAGAGGCTTATATTGCACGTTCCATTCCGAGACATGCTCACGATGCAACGTAAGAATGAACTATTTTTTTAAACCTAATATACAACAATTTAGCAGCATTAGAAGAACATAAAACAGATAAAAGTATAGCTTTTACCGCCATTCATCAATGGCCTTTTTTTGAAGAGTGCAGATACCTCCTCGGGCTAAGCATACATCTCTCTCTTTCACATAAATACACAAAGTGACAGGGCTTCCAGTCAAAATAAACATTTGCTCAGTGTATACCTGATTTCCACCCATTTCATTCAACAGGAAAGATACTGAGGTTAACAAATGCACTAATCTCTCTTCTGCTCTAGGGGTGAGGATGTGCCGTATCCACCAACTTGTGATTGAGTGTTTTCACAGTTTGCTGTTCCCCTGGACTTCCATGTGCTTGTATTGGTACGATTTAGAAGACAAACAAACAAACAAACCAGCCTTAAGGTGGATCCAGCCAAAATTACTTTCAGTTTCTATAAAATGAGAATGGCTCAAGGCAGTGAGGACAATGTCTCAGGTTTGGTAACAGTGCAAGGAGCAAGAGGGATTGCTGAAGAAAGCATCATTTGGGAGAAAATGCAGCACAAGGTGACATAAAGATGGTATCATTGCACAAGAAAAAAATTTACACATTGTATTGAACAGCACAAAGCTGCTATAATTCAGTGCTAAAACGGTCCAAACCTTTCAAGGGTCTCAGGCACCTAAATCTCAACAGATTTGAGAAAATCAGTGGTACCTAGACCAGAAAGTATTTTTTTCGCAGTCTTGGTAGTGCTGCATTGCCTTAAACCCTCTGTGGAAGGAAACATGGTCCTGCTGCCTCAGTCCGTTTCTCCAGCATTTCAGCAGCTGGAAGGAGAAGGGGAGCTGAACACAGCTCTCTTACCTCCTGGGGCAGGGCTCATCGAGCATCGCTGCACCCATCACCATCCGGGCTGCCTCCCTCGCCAAACACTGGCTGAGAGGATCTCACTGATCCCCTTCGGATCCTGCGCCTGGCTTGCCAAGCCTATAGCCTGATGCTTCGCCAAGTAAAATATGTGATTTGGACACATTGTTTGGTGATCTCACACCAGGATTTCACACCACTCTACTAAAGAAAAAGTAGATTGAGGTATTTTAACAGTCAGGATGTTAGTCAAAGCTGATTAACAGATTATTTTCCACTGACATCACTTCTTTATTCTATTTACAAGCTAAATAGCCCAGTCACTCAATTGATAAATGCTCATTTTCCTCCATCTTAATTAACTAAATATTCTTTTACTTAAACAAGCCTTCATTTTTCCATAGACGCTGTAATAGATCCATTACCAGGGTCTATCTGAGACCAGGGATCTTTTATTTATGAGGACAAATCCAAACGTTTACTCTTTTTTAATGTTTTTATTTTCCTTGATACTGTACACCATGTAATGGCTTTGGTCCAAACAATAATCACACAATGGGTGCCGTTCCTTCTTTCTTGACCTATCACACTCCACATGATTTAATCCATTGTTTTGGATGTTGCTGATGATTTATTGTACGAAAAATGTAAATGATCTGGATGGCAGATGTTTTATATTTTCTGACCATTCATTTTCAGTGGGAATGTAATTAAAATTTATGAAGTGTATCTGCTGAATTGCATTGGCAATTGATGATCTCCTCCAGTGCTGTCTGTCTGGAGACGATGAGTGATTGTGGACAGTGAGATGTGTTGACAAGGGCAGAAACAGACGTGATGTTACTGTCATGAGTGAGGCTACCTGCAAAAAGGCTGCTGGTTTTTTTCTTCCTTTTTTTCCCACAGGAAGAAGGTGGCAACCAGAGCTGTCTTTCTTCTTGCAAGACAGAGTACAAAGCCTCTGCGTACTCCTGAAAGCTGTCACTCTTCACAAGTGCAATCTTTGTCTTTCTCAGCAATGGGCATCTGGAAGCCACGATATCACTTATAACAACCCATGTCAAGGATATTAATTAAATTCCTGATGGCCACCCAGAGAAGCTAATGACTGTAAATTTCACAGCATCCCAACTCATAAGGCAGCACACTTAACCTTTTCAGCATTGATATCCTTCCTGCAGGAGGGAAGTAAAGCAGTGAGCTGCTTGCCAAGGCAGCGTGGTAAGGAGGAGTAGAGAAAGGAGGAGATGCTTGGTCTGCCACAGTTAGAAATAGAAATGGATTGGAACCAGATCTGCTGGATTTAGATATCCCACAAGTCCAGATTTGCACAGAGCCCTTATCACTATGAAGCTGAGTGGATCTCTTGATCTCAGCTCCTTCCAGCTCCACATGAAAGACCAGCAGCTCTGGCCTTAACCCTAGTGAGCTATAGTCACTGGATTTTGACTTCCCCCTGCTCTTAACATCACATACGTCTTCTGTTTCTGAGTACTATGGAGGAGACAATATGTAATTGCTACCATTACTACCAATAAGGTACATCCTAACATACCACTTCCTCTACAATAAATAGTACAAACAACCTAGACTAACATGTAGTGAATAATGTAAGTGCTATAGGACCAACAATTAGAAATGGGGAGCTTCTGACACCCATCCTTATCATCAGGGATTTTGATCATTTGAATGCTTAAAGTGCTTCTCTACTCCACAAACCTCATTCAGTCTATCTAGCTTTAGATGCTAATAAAAATGCCTTCACTCTTAAGTCATGTGGCCACCTCATCACCAGAGGCTGGTAAATGAGGATTTTATTCCAAAAGCAGACCCCAAAGGTAGTTTGTCACAAATGTCCTAATCCCACAGCAGTTACTAACACCACTTCCAATGAGTTCTGCCAGGAAAGGTGGGGTCCAAAGGAAGGTGACTGTAGCTATCAGTTGATGAGCCCTTCTCGTGCTGAAGTCAGTAGGTATTTTGCCATTCATCTCAAAAGCAAGCATTACATGCTCAACAACCAATCCAAGCTTCAGGCCTGGTGGTGATTGTGACATTAGAAAGTGTATGATTCAAAACAGACAAGGGATTGAAATGGCAGGTGCAGCAGATGGTCATGATCCGGTTACACAAAGGCATTTTCGAGCCATCCGTGTATGCTTCCAGCTCTGTCGCTGGGTGTCTCTGACCTGTGATGGGGAACTGTGGCGGGAGAGCAGAAAAAATGAGGCAGGAATGGGGACAGAAGGTCTGGGTTAGGCAAATATTGGAAAAAAACAAGGAGGAAGACAGAAACTCTCAGCAGACCTCATCCTACAAGAGGTTAGTAAATACTGCAGAGCTCTGGGAGGCAGGTAAAGTTAAGCACATCTTTGGCTTCACTGCTGTCTTATTGTGTGCCTCAGTTTACCTACCTGTAATCCTTGGTAATATCCCTTACCTGGCTTTGTATGCCAAAACTTCATTCGTTAATACTGATGTCAAAGAGGGCATTCAGCACCTCACAGGAGGCCAAGAGCACCTGCATTAGTTAGCCATAAATCATGGGAAACAACACTTTGAAGTGTCACAGAGATTTAATGTGGGATACAGAACAGAAGGGGAATGTGATGAACTGAGCCCCAAGCCCCAAATAAGGAATTTAATATGCAACTTCCCCTTAAAAGTGTCAGCAAATGAAGAAAAAGAAGAGACGGGGAGGCCCAAAGGCAGCAATTTTGAATGCTTTAGTTTTCTCTATTGACTTTAATTAAGCTCACCCAGTATTGCAGGCCTGTCACTTGGGGAACCTTTCCATAAAGAAAAAAGGAGTTTGCTCCCCAGGTGGGTTTTCCCAAGTTTCTCAGGCTCTTACCACAATATATGCCTGGCATCCATGACAGGGTCGTCAAAAATAATAGCTAAGGAATTCACTGTCTGTCATTCCAAAATAATTATGTATGGGGCTTTACTTGCTCTTGAGATGGTTTATATATTTCATTGAGAAAATCTATGTAGACTAAAATATATATTTATATGTATGCATGTGATAGATGGAGGTTGCACAGATTAGCAGGCAGATAAAGAACATGGGGGAACAGAAGTCTGTATACATGCATGTGAACCATGTCAAGAAAGTGGGCGGAGAGAACTGTCATTCCAAGGTTTGTTAATTACAAAATGCATTAATGTTTTATTAGCCCTTCATCAGTAATTAATCACCTACTTCAATGTAAAGTTCAGGCTTACAAATGCACCGTGAAAATTGTCTCTCAAATATGAGCCAAGTTTTAAGGGACATCCAGAACCATAGGAAAGATAGCAGCATGTTCCCCTCAGCTGGCTGGAAGGGACTTTCGATGGCTCAGCATCATGCCTGTGTCTACGCATATAACAGCAATTGGGTTCCTGCAAGGTCAAAATAGTGTGGGGGAAAAAACAGCAGAGAGCTTGAAAGCAGAAGGGGAGAAGGTAGTATACTCAGTGGTATTCTTCAGGTGCACAGTTTGAATAAAAATGCAAAACAGGATGCTCCCATTCAGTAAATATTATCATTTTTATTCACTCATTAATTAAGTTGCTTAATTGCTGCTGTCAAAAGACTCTTGAGTTTGTGACTGGGGTTGTTGCACTGTTTTGGTAGTAGCTGAAGAAGGAAAAAGGCAGTAACACTCGGCTTGCTCTTCACCCAGTAATAAGGAGGCACTAGTTATAGGAGATCATAATAACGCTGCAGAGTTTACACATGGAAAAAGATAGATATTTCCAGGAAAAAGAGGAAGGTGAAAGGTCAGCTTTACTAAATCCCTCAGATGTTATTTCACCTGTGTGAGAAATGTACCGTAACTTGAGCATTATCATTTCATTCATTACTCCATAAAAATCATTTTTATGCAAAATATTTCCCTTGTTTTAATCTAACTTCCCCAAGAGGGCCCAGAAAAGAAAATGGACTCAACCCATGCCAGCCAATACAATTATAAACATTTTTTTATGGATCTGTCTCCTAGGGATTATTTTAAGCTGGTGTAGGAATCACATCTTCCAGGAAACTGGATTGACCAATAACCAACTTTAATGGTATATCACAGAATCACAGAATCACAGAATCACAGAATGGTAGGGGTTGGAAGGGACCTCTGTGGGTCATCTAGTCCAACCCTCCTGCCGAAGCAGGGTCACCTACAGCAGGCTGTAGAGGACCTTGTCCAGGCAGGTCT
>Ga0065711_1044937_pt1 | contig 13794 bp, 7 predicted proteins | sample Hoacrofraction12_FD_59098 | JGI IMG/M metagenome (GOLD analysis project Ga0065711, IMG submission 59098) | Hoatzin crop microbial communities from Cojedes, Venezuela - Epithelial fraction 12 v2 (version 2) | ecosystem: Host-associated > Birds > Digestive system > Esophagus > Crop | place... | reverse complement strand
AAAAAAAAAAAAAAAAAAAAGGCAGATTATTATATGTAGCTCCATTGATCAGTGCTATTAAGGACTTTCCAGGATTCTTTATATAAAGTGTATGTGCATCTATAGTGACAATCATTCATCTTGATCAAACATGAGATGCCACTGTCCTGACACCAAGAAGTTAAGATCAGAAGCTGAAGGCTGGGAATTGTGTGTGGGTATTAGGAATACCGTGTGGAACAAAGAGGTTCCCATATGGGCTATGAAAGACTAAGTGAAACACAGTGGTATCCAAAGTAGCCAACACAACAAGCAATTGAAAGTTTTCATTCCCACATCTTGAGCTAACCAAAAAGAAACACAAAGGAAAAAATTAATGTTAAATCCTTATTCCAAGGTGAAGGAAAACCTCTCACTCTAGTAAGGCTAACTATCACAAACCTTGTTTCAGAATGCCAAACATGATTTATTACTTTATTTATGAAAACAGAAATGTTCTATTTCTGCAGGTGTCCCCACTGGGGAAAAAAAAAAAAAAAAAATGATGAATGACAGGCTTGGCTTAATTCCCTTTCTCTGACTAAAATTGTGATCTCTGCCATTTTTCTGTCTTATATACCTTACAAAAATCAACCAACATATCAAACGGGGAACTGAACCTTTAGAGTAAGAGTTACTGCATAGATAAATGTCCACCAGGATGCAGAAACTCTCTTGAGCTCAACTAGGTTCGTGTCTTTCCACTGCAATGGGGCAGGTTCAGCTTGATGAATGAGCAATGGTGTTTTAATTAAAATAAATACAAATTGAATAGATTTGTATAGAAGCTAGTCTTGGAGCTACTCAACCTTACCAAGGTTGTGGAAGTTTGGGATGTGCTCAGTAGCATAATTATGGGCTCCAGTAAACTATGAAACAAGAAATACGGTGATCTAAGAAGTCCAGACACTTCTATAGCTAAGCAGCCACTCATGGGGAGTTTACAGAATCATGTGGGGGTGGGGGGCTAAAGGGGGGGGTGCCCAAGGTCAGCTTAAGTTTGTGCTTTTTAAAAGTTATTTACCTGCCATCCTTTATTCAGAATCTCGCATAATTTGTATAGTTAAAAAATATATTTAAGAGAAACTGACAAGAGGATAGGTGGGACAACGGACTAGTCACAAAAGGTGATAGAGTCTGTCATTGTTAAAGTTTTAGAGGAGGCTGAATATAGCATCAGTAACAGTTATTCTCTACAGACTGCATTGACTAGGAAAAACTGCTGTTATTTTCTTACTCTGTCTAATCTACTCTAATCTTATGATTTATCCTTGAATTTTCCTGTGTGTGACATCAACCCATTTGTCATTGCTACTTTTATTTCTTCTTGTCATCATTTGTGAACCTTCTTTCAGAATCAGTCTTGAATTTTGCATTGTTTTTAACTCTTTCCTTTGTTCCTTTCCTCACATCATTCTGTTTTCCAGATGGCTTGCAATTAGTTTTGAGACATAGCTAAATATGCTAATATGAATTTTTTCTCTGTCATCTGAAGTAGCAAATGTTGCTATCCTCAACAATATTTATGTACTTGCTGAGCTTCCATGACACTTCGATATGATGTTGTGCTTCAAAAGCTTCAATCATTTCCTCATCTTCTGCCATCTGGATTTTCATTTTACTGACATAATTTGATATAGTGTGATGTAATCTCTCGATCTCAAATGCTTTTTTATCATATGAACATAAAACAGACTTTTACCATTATTTTCCAGATTATACTCCTGCCCTCAGACCCTGAAAATTAAGTAGCAGGATCGACTGTGCCTCCTTGTGTTTGTAGTTAAGTTGGAAAGTGACTGTTTTTAAAACTGATTGGGTTTTTACTTTCTTTTGTCTGATATTTAGTTCAAAATTAAGTATCAGTATTACCACTTGAAAATAACTCACTTTTTTAGTAAGTAAAATAAGTAGATCTCCTTGATTTTTCCATTGGTTACAACTCATTGATGGGGCTATAATTAACCATAATTATTCATAGCATTATTTTGGTCAGTAAGGTGAGGAGAAATGGTACAGTATGTGTAGTATTATAGGAAGTGTCCATTTAGAGACAAAACTGTGAATAATATAAATGACATGCTCTACCTGCTCTTATATTTGTAGGTGTATATTACTGTCTTATATTAATTTTCCTTTATTATACTGTATTGCTACAAGTGTAATAATTGCCTGTAAAAGGGAGATTGCTTGGAACCAAATACCTAGATCCAAATTCTTCTGACCATTAAGTAGATTCTGAGTCTGAGTTCAGATGCAAACCAAATATTTGTTATATATATACCAATAAATGGATCCTATAACTGCACATTTAACTGGCCTGCCTGAAAAACAAAGTAAAGTCTGTTTTCATTGTTAATTTAGCAAGTAGCTCAAGTGATACATTGGAAACAAGCCTCTGCTCATTAATTCGGGTAAGACCTTTGAACTTTAAACAAATATCTCTTCCAGATGATGTTGCTGTAGCAGTTGTTTCTGAATCATAGCTAGTTCTGATCCAGAGAATCAGTATCATACAAAGGGAGTGCAAGAAAGGACGGTATAGCAATAGTTTTCAGAGCAGCAATCTAGTAGTGCCATGGTTACATTTAAGGAGCTTGGATATTCTTTGCAGAAGCTGTTAATGGTTGAGAAAAAAACAGGTTAACAACAGGTTTTTAGAAGTCTTTTATTTTTTGAAGGCTACTTCACTTCAATAGCTTTTGCTAAATCGTGAAAAAAAGGAATTAGGGAGAGGAAGAAATTTATTGAAATTTGATGTGCTAGGACAAACATTTTGATTGTTTTCTTCTTTCTCCTAGTTTTATTTGCAAGTATTTCTCTGTTTTCAAGCAAAAAGTATTCTAAGCTTCGCAAGCATTTGGTGTGCTGTTACAACTGAAAGGAAGCACTCCTTCCCCCCTCCCTGCCCTCCATTTTGGAGACTGTAAGGGAAATTCCTAACTTAGACACGAGTACACCTTGTGATATAATCACTATGGCTTGGACTAAAATGCAGAGCAAGCCTTTGTGTTTGCAGATAGAGTTTGGACGGGATTTCTAACTCCTTCCGACAGAAATGCTGTGGTATCTTTAATTCTGTTATTTGAAGTTGGTAGTTTTCATACGTGTAGTGAAACAGACTGCTGCAGATTGTATTGGGGGAAATAGAAGAAGTGGATTGTCAGAGACTGAACAGAATCATATCTGAATCCAGAATAATCTTTCTTTCTACAGAATTTATTCCCCACGTATGCCATGTATGATGACAGTTTGAGTCTTGACATTTTCTTCATACTGTTGTTATCTGTAGAGCAATTGACTTTGTAATTTTATGGTCCTCAGCAGCCTGCTTAAGGCTGTAATAAAATACAAAGTTGAGCATTGTTGCCCTCAGGACAAAAGATCAGGCTCTGACTAGTGCTGACAGAAAGCAGAGGTGAAGAGGAAAGAGACAGATCCAAAACGTAGATCTGAGGGAAGATCTGCCTTGCTGGTTTCGTGGCAAGGGTGAGGAACACAGCTGTTGTTCCTGGGAAGTATTCCATGGAATTGTGGCTACTTCTTCTTAGTGGTATCAATTCTTGCTTTACAGGGGTCTGGAAAAAGCCATTAAGAAAACCAAGCAGTTCTTCAGTCCACTTTCTCGGTTCTCTTTCTCAGTGGTCTTGGGTCATTATTTGCCAGTGGTTCCAGTAAATGACATTTTAAGTGCTCATGTCAATGATTATTCAAAAGATACAAGCAAACAAACGAACAAAAAATCCCCATTTACCTGACACAGTATTGGTATTAAATCATTTGAAGAAGTGCAAGGGACTGATATGTAGCAGTTGGCAGCAAGTCTCTTACTTTCTTTTACTATCTCTGCAGTTTGGCTAATATTGTAACATTGCTAAATCAGTACCTGAAGTTGCATGCAAGGTATAGAAAAATTAATATAAACTTTATGATCCAAGTTAACTGAAATATTATAAAAAATGTTATAAGCTGTGTGATTTCAAATGCAGGAAAAAAAGGTTATAATTCTTGAACAAGCCATGAAGGTGGCACAATGTACCTCGTAGTGAAAGTAGGAAATTTCTTATGCATACCAAGAAAACTTAGCTAGCTCGTAAACAATGTGCTTTTATAGCTATACCCTTTGATTCAATGGGTCCCAAATCATAGCTGATGACTACGACCCCCTGGAACTGAGTATTTCCTAAAATGGCATTACACGCTAAAATACAATGACCCCCAGCCTCAAGAATGTCTAACTGTGTGTGTGTGTCTTTGTGTATGCTTTACAATTGTTCTGTTCTCTTTTAGTGGGTCCCTATAAGTTTTGAACAGTAACAGATTGAATATTGTACTGGCAACTCTCCAGATGCCTGAGGGCTGCAACAATTTGCATATACAGTTACGTTATTTTGCATTTCTTGTATGTCTATTTGAATTCTCTGTTGGATGCAAAAGAAACTTTTACCATTAATGCATTAAGAGCTTTCACCATGTAATAGTGGATGGAAAAAAGTGAAGAAAATGCTTTATTATACCTGGCAGTATGTTAATTATTTTTGAAGGTTATACTTTATATTTTTGCCCTCTCTTGTGCTTTTGCAGCAGTTAAAAAACAAACCAAAACAACCCCACAAAAGAAAAACAAACAATAAACCCAACACCCCTCCAACCCCCCAGCCCGCCGCAAAGAACCCTATAGAGGTATGTCTTAGAAAACAGGTGATGTTTACGGTCAGACATTGGAACAGGCTGCCCAGGGAGGTGGTTGAGTCCCCATCCCTGGACGCGTTTAAAAAACAAGTACATGTGGCACTTTGGAGTATGGTTTAGTAGGATGGTGACGTTGGGTGGATGGTTGGACTCAATGATCTTAGAGGTCTTTTCCAACATATGATTCTGTGATTTATGATGGTTTAAATTTTCTACTTTTTTTTTTTCCTCAGTTCTTTTTTTCCTTGCGCCTACAGTACCTCATTTCACCTCTCTATTGAGTAGAGCTGTCTTCCTCACCACTTCTAACGACTTTCTTTTTATTCTTTTTTGTTTTTCATAATAACTTTCTTCTTTCATGTTTCTGTTCTGGATTCTCCTCAAAGACCTCTTAGAACCGTTCAGGAATTTCCTTGCAATAACAGGAGATTTTTTTAAGACACATTTCCAATTAATAAATTAAAACTGGTCATGGGAAGTCATTAGCTTTAGTGGAGTTCCTGTTTTGAAGAAAATTTTTGACAGTAATCCATGTTTTATAAAGAGTTTGGAAGTGGCTATCATGTGGGATAGGATTCTACACAGAGAAAAAATATTTAAATTTTCTAAGATCTATAGTAGTATGGAAAAATTCTTTAAGAAAGTTTGCTTCTTACTAAATTGTTTTTAAACAAAACTTCAGTTTGGCCACAGGTGATATCAAATATTGCTGATTTGGGATAAAAATGAAACATTGCTGCAAACAAAATTAAAGTAATTTTTAAAATAATGTCAATTTTCCTTCTCTCACCTCATGTATCTAATTATGGCAGACAAACAAACAAGTCCACTTTTCAAGTAAGGGTATTCACTTGACAGTGTCCTTTTAAGTTGTGAGGATGTGCAGAGTAGTTAGGAATGTGAGATACTGTAGGGTACCAAATGTGTGATGTGATGTTGCTAGGCAACTCCCTTATTGTTTTAAACAAACCACATAGAGCTGGCAACAGCTGTCAAAGCTCTTGGCTCTTGACAATAACACAGACCTCAAAAGAACCTAGAACAAAGATCTTCTAAAATGAGCTGTAATATATAATGCAATCCTGTAGTGCTGACAAGTGTGAAAACCTATTTGTTAAGTTAGTAGATACAGTTATCTGTTGAAATTCTGTAAGAAAGTATTTTTGTGACAGCTATGCCATTTGTTTACATGAATTAAAAAAATGATAAATACAGGTATATCAATTTGGCTTTTTAAAAGAATGTCTTTTATAGCTGTCAATGGTAGAAAATCTGTTTGCATGTATTAGATGAGCATCATATGTCTGCAATCAGGAAAGGAAAAATGTTACATAGAGGATACCCATGTGCATGTGTTTGCAGATTTATTTGTCTTTGCTGTTGTGTATATCTTGATATCACAGAAACAAAGGCAAGCTCTTCTTTGTCACTATTGCAATCCATAAAAATAGGCCTAGGTGTAGCACACTAACACCTATCAATGTGGCAAAACTTTTAAACAGGAACCAGCCCCTAAAGCTTCAAGAAAAAACCCAGTTCTGTACTGAAATAACCCAAGACCTGTCAAAATTTTTTGCACTAAGAGATATGTATGTCTGTAAACAGAGCCTAGTAGTCTGGAAATACATCTGGAATGTGAAAAATTTAGAGTACATCTGTACCAGTTTTTGCTCTGTCTTCTGACTGCCTGAATGCAAACCAGCATAAATCCAGTGGCCAGGCAGTGCTATGCTTCTACTAATATTCATGTCTCTCAGTGCAGTGTAGCAGTTCAGATGCAGCATCATACTGGCTCGTCTGCCTGGCTGTTGCATGATTCACACTCCACCAGAATTCAGGTGAAGTCAGTGTCTAAGTGCCCGAGTATTGTTCTCCTGATTGCTGTGTGACTGCTCTAAGCACCAAACTGCTGGCAGATGCCTTGCTGTATCCCTTGTCGTAATTGTTCAGTTTTATCTCTTCTGGTCAGCAGAAGGCAAACTTGACCGTCTAGCTAGTTAAAGCTGCCATAGGAAACTTCTGAGCTCTTGAGTTACTCTCCATGGCCAAATGAATGTTTAAATATACATAGCAGTTGATTTTCAACTTGCTGCTCGTCCTGCAAATGGCAGACTAGCAGAGATTCAGCTTGACTGTACTAGACGCTAAAGCATATGCTTTTCTACTTTAAGTTAGGTCTTTTTCTGTCGGTCTGTCTAGATTAGGTTTTTTAATTCCACATTGTTGGGAGAACCTTTTCCGATATAAGTCTTGTCAGACCTGATCGTTGTCTTCCGGAAAATTTTAGAACATGAAGACAGCTGTGGTGGTTCAGAACCAGGTTTCTATGTGGCATGATATCTTGACTCTAAAGTGGGCATATACCAGTGCCTGAAGTGGAACAAAAACAGTGTAAGGGGCTATGATACTTCCTCAAGGTATTCTCTTGCTCTCTGACTATATCTTGGCTCACAGGATTTCCTGAGCTTTGTATCACTTAGGTATTTATGAATTTAGAATCATAGAATTATAGAATGTTTTGTGTTGGAAGGGAACATATAGACCTTCTAGTTCCAACTCCCCTGCCATGGGCAGGGACAGCTTCCATGAGACCATGTTTCTCAACGCCCCATCCAATCTGGCCTTGAACACCTCCAGTGAGGGGGCAGCCACAGCTTATCTGGGCAACATGCTCCAGTGTTTCACCACTCTCATAGTAAAGATTTTCTTTCTTAGATCTCATTTAAATTTACCTTCTTTTAGTTTAAAACCATCACCCCTTGCACTATCACTCCATGCCCTTGCAAAACATTCCTCTCCAGCTTTCTTGTAGGCTTACTTCAGGTACTGGAAGTCTGCTGTAAGGTCTTCCCAAAGCCTTCTTTTCTCCAGGCTGAACAACTCCAACTCTCTCAGCCTTTCCTCATAGAAGAGGTACTCCAGCCTTCTGATCATCTTTGTGGCCCTTCTCTGGACCTGCTCCAGCAGGTCCCCGTCTTTCCTGTGCTGGGGGCTCCAGAGCTGGATGCAGGACTCCAGGTGGCGTCTCACCATAGCGGAGTAGAGGGGCAGGATCCCATCCCTTGACCTGCTGGCCACGCTGCTTTTGATGCAGCCAAGGGTACGGTTGGCCTTCTGGGCTGCGAGTGCACATTGCCCGGTCATGATGAGCTGCTCATCAACCAGCAGCCCCAAGTCCTTTTCCTCAGGACTACTGTCATCCATTTAGTATTGATATGGTTCTCTATTTAGTAACCCTCAATCGTTCACCTTGCACACTCTTCCTCTGAACCCACAATACTTTCTGCATCCACAATATTATCTGAGTAGGAGTTACACAATTCAGCACAGCACTGTGAATCACAACCTTTTGTTTGTTTCAAGCCTGTATCTCTTAGTTAAAGTTGATAGTTCCCGGTACTTGTTTAGCCACAGGCAGTGAATAGTTTAGTCAACTCTGTACCATCTCTATGCAATTTATGATTTTGTAGGCTTCTGACTCCTGTTTTTTCTAGCTGAACAGTCCTAGGCTACTTAGTTGTTCCTATGGAAAGTGTTACTTAGTTTTGCTTGACTTTTAGCAGTTCTTTTATATTCTTTTTGGGATTAGAAGAGAAGATTAAGGTATTCAAGGGGTACAAACCCCATATTTTTTTACTGTGGTGTAATGTTTTTTTTCCTATTTCTTTCCTAGTAATTCCTAGCATTCTTGTTGCTTTTTTGACTACTGCCTAGTACTGGTCTGCTGTTGATCTTGACAAATTTTTAATTTCCCTCAGCAAGCCATTTCATTAAAGAAATAATGCTCAGTCCTTCCCCATAATACAGATTTATCACAGTTTCAGGAACATTTTCTGACATCAGCATATTTAACTGTTGATTTCTTGTTTTCTGTTTTTTTATAACTAGTGAAATTTTCAAAGAAAAATTAAGCATTGATTGAAGGAAAAGAAGAGGTGGTCCAAATGTCTTTATCTGTCAACTGTTAAATGTGAAGCAGGGTTTTCCCTTAGTGGGATCAAATGGAGGGCAACAATTCAACCTGCAGTCTCTGTGGGAATATTACAGAATATTTGAACATCTGCTTTGAGAACCTACTTGAAAAATAACCATGCACTATATAAAAGCAACATCTGTGCTGTGTGCTGGAGACCACTGGTAATACTGCTGGCACAACAAAAATAGCAAAAAAGCTTCTGCAGGTTACGTGGAAGCCTTCTATTGAATAATGTATGTCATTCTGCGTTTTTGTAGTTGCATCATATTTTTGTTGATAAGAGCAGTATAGTAGGTATGAAATTACAGATGGGTAAATAATCACTATATCCTGATAGCTGATGGAAATTTAAGTACCCTGCAAATTAAGCCAAAAATATCCACACATAATAATGTTGTCTTCATTGTTTGTCTGGTACTAATACTTTGCGTGTTTGCATTTTGTTTCTACAGAAAGATAATTAAGCAAATAGGAAAAAAAAAGGGGGGGGGCAGAAATACTGCAATTCTTATATAATGAAAAGCTGGCTATTACCAGATGTTCTCTCCGTATAAAATGGACCCTGTTTGTTAGGCCTGTTCAGAGTTCTGCTCCTGCACTTGGTTTTGGGTCTACAGCATAGACAAAAGTGTGGTGAGTCCTGGCAGATTATCGGGGTCTGTCTATATTACTGTTGCATTAGTAGGCTATCTGATGGGTGAGAAAATGTACTTGTGGTTTTAATCCTGTGTACAGTACTATTATTGTTATGCCTGTAGAAATATGAAGTCAGCAAACTTTGCCTTCATGGCCTGTGTCGTGAGAGGGCCAAGATTGCTTCTATGCCAAATGAGACTGTTTCTGAATGTGACATATCGAATTTAATCATTTAATTGGGTTTACTCTAGTCACATTTCTCTAACTGACAGCAAATCTGGTTTGTCCTGTAAATATTAGTTTACCTAATCTAGTTCAAAACTGCTTAAGGTATCCTCAGGAAAAAAAGCAAAGGTATTTTGTTTTCCTTTTAGATGGCACTAACACAATTGGACAGTGAGTGTAAAACAACATGGTTCTAGATATTTCATATATAAAAAAAATTTATGCATATATTGAAAATCCAGTGTCTTCTCTTATGGAAGTTAGAAAAGATTTTTCTATATTTTTTCTCTGTGTTTCAGAAATAGTTATATAGAACTTAATGTCTAGGCTGCTGACCTTGAAGGACTGGTTAAGTAAATGGTAGATTCAAAAGGATCACAGGATGACATTCTGTCTGAAAAACTTTAACCAGTTTTAAGAGTACCCTGAGCTTACCGTCAGTAAGGACAAAATCATTTATCAAAAACCCCGTATTTCATTTATGTCTTCATTCCTGCTTACCTGCACAGTTTTCTGTTTCCCAGCGTGAGTTAGAATCAACATTTAACACAGCTATCTCAGGAAAAGATGTACAAGCTGACACTTCAGCCATGCTGTCCTATACCTTTTGCCAGCTTCTTTGTTCTAGTACTTTTTATTCATTTTTGCTATGCATGTAAAAAAGCAAAGACTGGTAGTATTAAGCAGTGAAAAACCTATCTTTTTGCCTAAAACACATAGAACATTACACATGATCAAAACTGAAGCTCGAGAAGTAATGGTAAATTTCATGGCATGGAAAAATTATATTAATTCACATATGTGTTACAGATTGAATGATCGAATACTGAACATATTTTGCTAAATTCTACTTGAAAATGTCTAGACTTCTTTACACAGATCTTTCAACACGCTAAATCTTCTCCATGGGGTTACATAATACTTCCCTATTCATGGAAATTCTGCTTAATGTGGTAGTAATTGTATGAATAAACTATCCTGCTTCTGTAAGTTATATGAATTATTGGTATAAATGTCTAAACTCTTAAGATTTAATTTATGACTTCAGAAAGAACATCTGTAGCACATACATGATATAGTGCATTGTAAACTCATCAAATTAATTGTTAAAATGTTAATCCTGTTTGTAGTCACTTAGTAGGATATAAGGAACAGACCAGAACATACTCCTGTTTCAACAATTTTAAAGCTAGATGGTGGTAACAGCTTAAGGTGGTTTCCCCATAAACATTACTAATACCTAAAGCCAGAAGGGTACCATTTAACATCACACACTAGAATCATATTTGGCATAGTTATGTTCCATTCCTCAAAATGAATTGATTTTTCCAAGTAGCCAGTTATGTCTAAAAGCTTTCAAAAGTCACAGCCTGAAATGTCCCTTTCTAAAAAAATAAGTAGTAGGAGCCAAGAAACATCAAAAGATCAAATTTGTAGTTAGGGCAAAACTAGAAATAACCTAACATGTTAATATTACTATTTATAAGTGTACAGTAGTGTGAGGAAATGTACCCATCTCTCTAATACTGTGGTTCAGCAGGGTAAAGATCTAGCTCTCCAAATCTTCACAGATCACTTTACTTTTCATTCTCCTGCAGTGTGTATGGAAGCTAGGCTATTGGAGCTCTCAGTGCTTGGAGAGCCAGTCCTGTGAACGCAGAATGGCACAACAGACTAATTACGCTGTTTTGTACACTCACCAGTAGTGAAGTGGGTAGGTAAGTGCTAGTTTACTACATCAGCACTTCAGAGAGAAATGGAGTTTACTGTGGATGGGAAATGGTATTGAAGAGTGTATCTGATTGTTTTTTTTTCTCTATCGTTTTTTTTTAAGAATCATTTGGGACCTTCTAGGTCCAATTGTAAATACTGATGTACTGAGTTTATCGGTGCCGTCTCTAGAAAGTGTGATTGCTCTATCAATTTTAGTGAAACTACAGTATCTTGAGTTTTCACGTATTCTTCAAAAGCTCATTCATTTCCCTGGATGCCTGTGCAGGCAACTGTGTAAAATGCTTACCTTCTGTTTAACAGCTGCTGGTATTGAACTCTTTAGATTAAAGATGGCTTGGATATGCTAATCACTTGTCCATCTGCAAACACTCTGTCCAGCAGTAGTGAGTAAAGTACGGACCTGTCAGCATTTCTAGCTCTCCAACACTTTGGGCATGAGTAGCCACAGCAGTAAAGCCATTAAAGATGAAAACAAGGGTATTTAGATACCTAAGTACTTTTGAGACTCCAGAGGTACCCAACATGGTTATGCTGTTTTGAATTTTCGCCAGAAGTCCTCAGTTTACCTGCTTGGTACTAACCAATGGTAGTCAGACATTCACTAGTAGGAGCCCAGGAAGACGCAAACTAAGAGGAAATAAAAAGACAAAAATGAAAACGTAGTTTTTACTTTGAGCATTCTGGTTACATGAGTTAAAATCATTCGTTTTCTAAAGACTGACTGTAAGCACTAAATCTAGAAAATAGGCTGTTAGTAAAAAAACAAAACAAAACACTCTGATACTTGGATGAACATGTAGAAGAGGACGTTGGAGAAAGAGCTTACAGAAGGAGGATGGACAGACTTTTCCCATTCAGTAATGAAGATAAATTAGGTAGTGACTAGTTGAGTTGGTTTGTTGAGCTGTGAATACTGGAGTGAGGCTTCAATGACAAAATAAACATGAATATGTTTTGTCATATTGATTCACGTTTCTAAATCAGGAGTGCTGAGAAATAAATGTAGTTCTTTGCTTTAAAACTATTGTTTATAAGTCATTGCAATGTCAGAGGACCTTGAAAGACAAATATTAAGGGATTAAAAGCCAGCATGGCTGCATCCCAAAGAGCTAATTTGGATTGTCTGACCTTAAGTAACATAAGATATGAGAAGCCAAGCCTATCACCTACTAGTGCATTTGAGCAGAATGTTTTTGCAGCACCTTGTCCTTAATTACTGTAGTATCTGTAGGTACCAAGTGTATTTTAAAAATCTGGCACTGAGAGCTTTAGGAGTTGTCACAAAGAAGCCATGAACAATGTTTTTGTGGAGATGGAGGGTGTGAAGTTGGCTTATGAAGCACACCAATACCAATTTCTCTCTTTCTTATCTTGTTTGTTTCTTGTTTTGTTGTGGTTTTTTTTTTTAGAAGTATAATGTTGTAGAACCATATATGCTTACTAACAAGTACAGAGAGAAACCCACTAAAAAGAGTCTGACGAGTGCTGAGTGAAAGACCTGATAAAAGAACTTTACCTCACTGTCCGATATTGTATTTGAAGGATTCCAATAGCAGTATGAGGGCACTGTCTCCTGGTTTCATTTACACTTAGTCTGGCCAGTGTATTTATTGACGCACATTAAATATGTCATCATTTGCGCACATGTAAATTGAAACAAACCAAAGCCCATTATTTTTATTTGTTAATTGATGTCACTGGTTGACAGTGAAACAGGGTGGGTGAAGTAAAGCCTCTGGATTACTTGAGGATGACAGAACATGTGCTGATGTAGGATGATTTCATTATGTTGGACTGCCCAAAAGACTGTAGCTAAGCATTGAAATCATTCTGGGCAGTTATCAGCTCGACTCTGCTGTGCTGGTGCTTCACTGGAGAAAACTGAAGTAAATTACACTACTCTAAACCTTAACCTTTTAAAAATATGAAGCTTATGAAAGAGACTATTAATAACCCTGAGATATATATTTTTGAAGTGAATCATTGTACACTTCTAGGAGTATATTAGTTACCATTTCTGCCATATGTTTATACATTCTTGACCCACATCCATCTGGCTCAGAAATCTGTTGGAGTAGATTGAAAAGTGATTTGAAAGATCTTAGAAGCCAAGAGTAAATTTGTACCCTGGCTTTTGTAGAATATAGAAAAAATGCCATTTTCAAAATTCGGCGTAGTATTTTTATTAAGTAGATTATGCATCTTAGGAAGTTGTCTTCAAGCAGTTGTCATGCTTTGTATTTCCTTGTCTGCCTTCGTTCTTAAGAGGAGTATCCATTTATTTAAAAAATTCATCAGCTGAGATTTGTACCAACAGCTGATGCTAAGGTGTCAGCATTTGCCTTTTGCTACCAAGTATGCAGCTACTGGAGCTAGATTCAGGTGCTAAATGGTAATCACTGCGGTGTGGATAGTTAGGGCCTGGCGGTCGGAAGATGTCGTGCTGTACGGAAAGGTAGGCCCCCCCTCCTCTCCTGATAACCAGTAGCGTTTAGCCCATAGGTGTAAGCAGA
>Ga0065711_1044936_pt1 | contig 13794 bp, 6 predicted proteins | sample Hoacrofraction12_FD_59098 | JGI IMG/M metagenome (GOLD analysis project Ga0065711, IMG submission 59098) | Hoatzin crop microbial communities from Cojedes, Venezuela - Epithelial fraction 12 v2 (version 2) | ecosystem: Host-associated > Birds > Digestive system > Esophagus > Crop | place... | reverse complement strand
GAGAGGAGAGGAGAGGAGAGGAGAGGAGAGGAGAGGAGAGGAGAGGAGAGGAGAAAGGAGAGAAGGAAAAAAGGAAGCAACATATGGATGATTAATTCCAGGCACAAAAACCAGCTAGCAGGATCATTTTCTCCTATGGCTTGTGTAGGCTTGTGTAGATAATTCAGATATCATAATGCCAAGTCACATAATAAATAAAACCCCAATTATACTCACCACCTTGTATTTCGGCCAATGCAATGTTTGGCCTCATTCCATCCTATGGGATCATTTTCTTGTAAAATAAGCCGGAAAGTTCAGCAAAGGAGAAATTGTTTCTAGGAATAAGAGATATGCAGAGTCTCAGATACTTGCCAAGCCCAGAGTTCCTTTAAAGGCATAATGATATGAGAAGTTACTCTTCACGTGGTTTGGGGATAAATTATATTGTTGCTGCCTGATTTGTAATGCAGAAAGAAACAAGAGACACAAGGGGTTTCTCTCACACACACCTACAGATCCTAGCACTTAATTTTGCTGCATACATCCATAGGAAGCAAATGGTGCTTCATAGCTTATATCTAGAAAGTGAAAACACATGAAAAAGACCTTTTCAATGCACCAAAGGGTACAAATGCAAACTTAGCTTTCTATTTCCTGTACATTGAAAAAAAAAACACCAAAAAAAAGAGAAAAAGGGAAAAGGTAATACAGCTGTTCATTACGTTAACAAGCTGCTGATAGCATTAGGCTTGATCCACACGAACTGCATTGCACTGGACAACTTGTCTTCAGCCTGCTACCTGATGGAGTTTGCAACCACATATTAGCCATGCAGGGTCTCTCCCCACCACGAGGAGTCTCATCGAGAACAGAGTGTCCATGAGTCACCAGGTGGCAGGGGCCAACCTAATCCAGCCACCTCAAATATCCTGAAGCATCTTTTCAAAGCTGTTCCCCTGTCCTCCAAAAGCATGAAATCTTTGGGGGAAGAAGAAATAGACAGTGCAAGAATGACAGCTAACATACTGGTAGCACTGTTGGCAGGGCAGGATTCATGTGCCTGCTCCATCAGAGATAATGATTTTTCTATAAAAAGCACAAATGATTCAGCAAGAGAGATTGCAAAAGCCCTGAATTAGAGTATGCTGCGATATGGTGATCAGAAAACCTTATTCAGTGTAGAATACATGCTCAAGTAACTGCCATATTATTTTACAGATGAATTCTATAGTCACTGAACTATTGGATAAAAAGAAGAGACTACACTCTCCCCAGCTGTGCTTTCTGCAGATTTGGAATTGATTTGACACCATTTTCTGGATCATTTCCTCAAGTGACCTACACAAAAAAATACCTACCTTCCACGTCTTCAGCTAGAAAGGGATCAATACTGCCCTCTGTTTTCCTTTATATTTGCAAGAATATGTCATCATAGTCTTCCAATGACGAAAACTGTTTCTAAATCCTCCACATTAAGGACATTCAATTTTTATTTTTAATTTTTATCTACATAAATAATTTTCCTGAAATCTAGTGGAGTGTAAACAAAGAAGCTGTTCCTTCTCAGAAGCAAATTCTCAAATTATTTTTAATGTGTTATCGTGGTACTCTATATACAAAGTTGTCACAAACCAACTATTTATAACCATTTAAATTTCCCATGTTAGAGAATTTTTAACATCATATCTGTGCATTCTAAGAAGGCTGTAAGGAGGAGAAAGCAGCCTGAAGCCTAAAGGTAGGTATCTACTAATTAAGATATGCAATAAAAATGTTAATCAAATAAACTTAAGGAGGATGGTGGAAAGTGATTACATAATCCTCTAGGCACCATGTAATGTCTCAGTGCTCTCACACAGGAAAATGATGAGTAGGTAAACAAGTAAGAGAGAAAAAAAACCAGGTCCTTTGATTGTGGGCCAAAGAAGAAACTGGCTTCTCTAACCAACATTAACTGTTCAAGTAGAAAGCATTAAGATCTAAGAGCTCTCTCTAGTGTGCCAGCCTGGGGACAGATCACAGAAACTAACTAGGTAGGCTGAGAAACTGGAGTATTAAGATGCTTCTTGTTAGTTATGGTCATAGCAGTGTTTTTTGTTATTTTCTTTCTTTCTAACTCTATTCCATCATTACAAAACTATAAGTAAATAGGATATTTGGTTCAGTGCCCTGTATTATAGATGTTCCATTGCTAACCAACAAGTAGGTATTTCATTCATACTTGCATAGAACCTTAAAGAGAGAGCTTTGGGATTATGCTTTTTTTGTAGCCTTGTTGCCCAGTAAGTATGGAGTTGCTTGTAACAAGCTTTGTGCAAAGCTAACAACACAGAACTCAACAACTATCAGGATCTGTCTGGACTTGTTTTGGCCTAACTGGAGCCATATTTAGTCTTGTTTAGCTGTTTATGAACAATTATCTCATAATCTGTTGACTGTTACCTACTTTATTTTAGCATGTGAACTACTGTGGGTGGTAATAGCAAGCAGTTCTTCAGCGCAGAATGAACTATTTGTGACCCTATAATAAAATGAGGAGTAGAAGAGTACTGGCATAGGGTAATGGCAGGGGTGTTGAAAACTGTGGGCACAGGATGACACCAGGGGCCCCAGGGCTGTACAGATGTCCAGTGGTCATTTAATGGTCATTAAAGGAATGCAACCGTGTGAGAAGGGCAAAGATAGTTTTAAGGATAACAAAGAACACGTATTTAACATGTTAAACATACTATACACAGTAATGTGGAAACGTGAACCAATGAAGAAGCAGCAGGGCATAGATCGTATTATAAAACATATAAAATTACTCCAGACAGAATCAAAAGTGAGGAGGAATGAAACATGTATATCAACATCGCAGTTCTCCCAAAAAAGGACCGTGATGCAGACAACTGGCTGTAATCCTTTTCCCCTACCCTGAACCAAAGCCTGAACCTTAGGACCCAGAAACACAGTGGAAGGATGACACTAATGCTAGAGAAACATGGAGATACTAGACTATTTGTGTATACTGTTCTGAACTGCATATAATTTGAATCATAAGTGTTAAAACAATTGCAAGTGGACTAATGATTATTCTTTGATCAATCTGTTAAGACTGAAATTACAATAAAACCCCTATTTGCTTATGATCTGTACTTATTTTTCCCTGTAATAAGATTTTGACTCTAGTGAATAGGTGGGAATAAATGCAATTTGCTTTGTAACCTGTATGCAAGAAACTGGCAACACTTGCAGGATGCACAATACCGCAGTGCATTTATCTGGTGTTTCAAAAAGGTAAGAAGATGCATCTCCACCAAGTTGTTGAGCCATTTTAGGAGATAATAATAATAATATAAAGACCATAGTTACACAGAAAGCATCTTCCTGTATTGGTCAAGAATACTCTGGTCTGGAAGTAAGATAATGAAGAAAATGAAAATTGAGGATCATCATAATTTCACAATAGATTTGAAACTGCTGGCATTGACCTCTGCAGCTAAAAACATGATGCTGCACTGAGGACTGCTTAGAACCGCCTGTCTGTCTGTCATGAACTCATAAACCCGAATCACAGATTGGGATTCACCCTTCTAGGCAGTATGCTAGGACTCCGTTTTTCTTCAGGATGGCTAGGCTCTTTGCTCAGGCAGACAGTAGGGCTTTTCTGGGCTTTTTGCCTTCGTGCAGGAATTCCTTTTTTAACATGAAAAAGATTGGTAATATCCTGGGTTCAGCTGGGACAGGGTTAATTTTCACAAGCAGCTGGTTGGGCTGACCCATAATAGCCAATTAAATGAGATATTCAACACCATATGACATCATGCTCAGTATTTAAGTGGGGGAGCTGGCTGGAGCAGAGTCATTTGCTACTCAGGAGCAAGCTGAGCATCGGACAGTGAGAAAATTGCCCTCTGTATGCTCTTTATCAGTATTATTGTTGTTTTTTTCTTCTCTCTTTGCCGTTCTGTTAAACTGTCTGTATTGCAACCCATGAGTTTTGCATTTTGCTTCTGATTCTCCTCCCCATCCCACTGGGGCAGGAGGAGTGAGAGAGCAACCGTGTGGTTCTTTGTTGCTGGCTGGGGATAAATCACGACAGTGTTTAACACCCAAAGCAATGATAATAATTTTAGTTTTTCAGTACTATTAATATTTAAAATGCTTAACAAATAGTATAAGCATGTTTTTTAATTTAATTGATGTTTTCATTAGATAGTAAAATCACATTAGATAGTTAGATAGTTTTCATTAGATAGTTAATCACAGCCACAGGGTAATTTCTGGCAAAAATAAACTCATGGGCACTAATTTTGATAAGGTTGTCTTGTTACATTAGTAACATTACAGTTCTAAATTTCGTGACCTGAATTTTTTTTCATTGTATTCTTACTGAATTATTTTGTCCAATACAAAGAATAATGTGAATTAGGCTTAAAAATACTTTTCAGATTAGATGTAACCTACTTTATAAAATTTAAAATTTTTATTTATTTATTACCTGGATAAAGGTGCCTACTCTTTTGAGATTCTGTATATTGATTTCAGAGAGACTGCATTTAAGAACTGTCTTAACACCCCTCTCAGTTCCATTACTTACTTTCCAAAACAGTACTAATGATTCGCAATGTGCAATTTTGATTGCAATGGTAATGGTCCTGTAGCTAATAAACATAATAATTAGCATGTGACCTCTTGCTTGGAAAACCTTTGAGAGTATGTGCAGTTTAAATTAATACAAAAAAACTTGTGTGGGACTTGTGTGGGTTTTTTTATATGAAAAGATTCATTTTGATAAGGTGTGACAATGCAGTATCAGAATAATGAAGAAAGAATTATATGAATCAAACATGAATGCATAATATCTATATGGAGATCACTTATTACTTTTTTTTAAATCAATTTGTTTTAAAGAAAAATATTAAAAGAGAGAAAATTTAAAAATTAAATTTGCTTATTACATACATTGTAAAAAGCAAGAAAATTATGATTTTTGTATCTAAGCCATCTCTTCTACTAACATAAAAAAGAATGTGTCATAAAAGCTATGAAAGTAGGGAAGTAAAATAAATTATAATGGTATTTTGCACTTATTTCCCTAGATATGAAGGTTCGCTATAAGTATTGCCATTTTACAAAGAAGACAGCTTAGGAACAGAAGAGTTGTCTGAATTGTCTGGGTACAGACTGGTTTGGCTGTTAACACCCATTCACCTAAACAACCCTGGTGTATGAAAGCCATTCACAAAGTACATCTGAGCTATTGTACAAGCTTAGTTTTGTTTTTAGTATCTTGGCTTTGATTTCAATGGTAATATATAAAGTTTTCTGTACCCAGGTGGTGTTTTTCATGTAGTCTTCAAGTAGACATGGATTTCAGCACAATGCAGGTATTTACAAAGGTGAAATACAACCCAAATAGCATGCAGGTTGGGAACAAACTGTGTATATCCAGGAGAAGTCTGGAGAATTAGGCTATAAATACCCAGAAACAATGACAAACCTCTAACCCCTAACTGTGTACCACTACAGCCCAATACAATAATTTACTACGTCAATAAAAAAGGATGGAAGATAAGCAAAAAATGTCTGTAAAAAGGAAAAAAATATTTTCCCAACAAGGAAAGGTTAAAACTGCAACAAACATGCCTTTTTTCCTTCGCAGTCTGGAGTTTTAAAGAAGAAATTAAATTCCCTCACTCCATAGTCAGTGATGTATATAATTAAATAGGAAGGTTTTGGAGGATGTGATTTTATGGTTACTGTAGCAACTAGCACGTAGATGGTCAATATTCCTGTGCTCTTCTACCATAAATAAAAAAAAAAAAAATCCGTCTATTACCCTCTTGAAAACAAATAGGTTTGTACTGCTCAAACTTCCTTCATTCTTTGCAGGTATCTATTACTGTTCAGAATCCGGCTGCTGGGATAATCTTATTCTGAAAATATTCCAGTGGTTTTAGCAAGCAGCAATATGTGTCCTCTGTGGCTTGACCAATACCATAGCAGTGGAAATCCTGTGCACAGTCATATGTGGCTCTACTTGGCCATATGTGGCTCTAATTCTTTACACGGGGAAAGCAAAGAAAGATTTTAAATGGCTGTTGCATTTCATAGCCTAAGCTACTTATATTTGGGAAAGTTTTAGATTTTTTTACCACAAACACGCAACTACTCTCATCCTACCTCTTTAAGAGCAATAAAATTTTGAAATATTATTTCTAATGAGCAGAAGTTTAGAATTTTTCCCAAAGCTCACCTTACTGTTGTTCTAGGATGAACTGAAGATGAACTGAGGCAGAAGTGCTGAATAGCTTATTGCCAGAGAGAATTTTCCTGTGCTGATGTTGCTTAGAATATCTCCTCACCTGCCTCGTGTTGTGCCTGAGAACTGAAGAGAAAGGGACAGGAGAAGTGTGACAAAGGATACAAAGCTAGTATCTATTGTAAAAAAATGTGGTACTTGTGGACTCTACTTAGACTATTCACTCTGAGTTTAGAAGCTCTCTAATTGCAAATATTTTTAATGTGATTTTTTCAAAGGATGCAATAACATTCAAGCATGAGAACAAATTTCAGCCCAATAAAGTAAATTACCATTTTATTAAGTTTACCATCTCTTCCCTCAGCGACCTCACAAGTGTTACTCTTAATTTTAAATGTAATCCCTGAGTTGCTAGGAGCTTGCTTCTACCGTATGCACATATGAAAGTCAGAATTAATATTGACATTAATGTTAAAAATATAGGAAGATGTTCTTTTTGGTTTTCTACTGAAATGTCTGGTTATCATTCTAGGCAAATTTGAGAGGAATTTCTTAAAATATCTGTCACACTTTCTCTTTTTTTAATAAACATTTCTTTCTGTGATACAAAAGGTTGAGAAACAAAACAAAACAAATAACATAGAACACCTATTTATCACATATTTGGTTTAAGTCTTCTAGTAATTGACTATACAACACATCCAGTTGTAATATATTTATTTATTAACTAAATATTTCTTATTAGAATTACAGCTTCCCTTTTTACATTCCTTCACTCTTTCCCCTGTGGGCCTTCCAGTTCTTACTTCTAGGCATCTTAACTTTAAATCATAGTCATTTCCATTCTGTGATCAGAATAGAAATACCTTGTACTGCCAGACAGGTATACAAGAAGCGACCTTGTCATCCTCAGTCAGTAAAGCTTCTAATTCTGCCAGTTCATCCTTTTGGCATAACACTGGAAGAAGTCCAGTTTTAGAAATTATACTAGGGCGTCGTTTTACACAGGCAGCCTGCTGCAAGTTGCTCTATAAGCCTTCACATACTTCAAGCCTTCTCTGTACCTGCCAACCCATATGCAGGAGACAGATGTTTGTCCTTCCACTTTGTTAACTGCCTTGTCACAATGCATCACCACTCATGTATTACTTTGTGGAGCTTTGGTTTACACAATTTAGTCTGCATTTCCACCTGTGCTTGAGCACGACTGGAGAAGTACCTGTTAAAGCTACTGGATTACCTTATGTTTATATAGCTGTTTTTAATTATCACATTTAATATCCATACTACAAATACATAAAGTCTATTCTGTGCTCACTGCAGGTAGTAAGTTTTCAGTTCTAAAAGAGAGACCATTTGGCTGCCTGCAGAGGTTAGGCAATGTATTGTATTTTCACTCGGGTAGCCAGCGTAAGGTGGATTAGCTGCAAGTGTGGCAAGACAACCAAGCATCTAGCCCAACTATGCAGCTTTTTGATCTCACTCAGGTGCAGCCAGAAACAGAAGACATGCTGTACCATGTATAAGCTCAAGTGTGAATTTAAGTGAGACCACCGAGACATGCATTTGAAGAGTCATCAGATGTGAAAAACTTATGTCATAATCAGTGTGTGGGATTAGATCCAGAGAGCTGGCAGAAATAAGAACCAGACCTGTATAAAATAGGTAGAGGAAGACTGTTGCCTCCTAATAACGGGGCGCAGCAACCTCAAGCACTCCACCAACACTGGCGGTCAGTGTGACATGTGGGTGCACAACCCATGTGTTGGTATCAGGTATCAATTTACCAGACTCCAACCAAAAAGTTAGTGTTGTTTGCATGCTTTGTTGGACTCCTAAAGGGGTTTGAACCCTTTAGTGTCACTGTAATATATATATAAACACTTTCTACTGTGCCAAATAAAAATGCAAACTGAACAATTCACAAGGTTAATAAACAAAGGTAGATTTTCTGAGACAGTCTATCGTATGTCTTAGGTAAACTGCCTCATACATTTGACAGATGTCCAGCACTGTGGCAACATACGAAACATGCTGCTGCCTCCTGACTTATGCTGCTGTGACTGAAAGCAGAATTTAATTTATGTGAGGGGAGTTGAAGGTGCTTCACCTTCAGTAAAATTTACCCTTCCCTTTTTCTTCTCACCACAAAATACAACTGCAAATATGAGGATATTCAGCCAATGGAGTCACAAAACACAGGCATAATTCACAGGCAGATGAAGAAATGCCAGAACTTCCTGGAGCACATTGACACTGCCTAAAATATTCCTACGGGAACCCCGTGCACTGTCAGCCTCCAACTGAAATAAGAAAAAGGGAAGTTGGGAGGGCTGATGTTCACACACCATCAGCCCAAAATATTTAGCACGATTGTTTCTGTAATTGCAGCTCACCAGGAATGTTCAATGTTCAATGGTCCTCGAAAATCAGACTTCCAATTGGCTGATGATGGGTTTTGTTAGATGTACACACTGAGCTTGGAAATGCAGCCGCACGTGTCAGGACTAGAGAATTCTCAACACTGCAGCAAGTTTTGGGGCCAAGAGGCATTTCACAGGATCTAAACTGTTTTTCTTCATACAAACGTACATCTCTCTTTCTGAATTAATGGCACATCTATAAGACTCTAAGCTACTGAAACTCAATAGCTATTTTAAACTAGGGAGAGTGAAAAATTAGTGACAATAGGAAATGAATTTTCTAAGAAAGGTCTTAAGGAATTTAAAATTACCAATTTACATACCATTACCTCTGGTGAAATAGAATCACAGAATGTTCGGGGTTGGTAGGGACCTCTGTGGGTCATCTAGTCCAACCCAAATAGTTACGTCTGAAATGTCACAAATGTTACAAAATTGAGATGATTTAACAAAAAACTTTCCAGGTAAGTTTTTTTTATTAGCAGCATATGCAAACCACCCCTCAGCTCCTAATCAAGATAAAATCAAGCTTTCAGGCTTTGTCAACAAGAGTAGTGACAGCCTTGCAGCTGGGGTAGCAGAGAAACACTTAGGCATTTCCTCCTACAAGGGACATCAGATGATAAGAGTACAATCCTGCTTTGGGGGTGGAGGGAGACAGGAGGAGGTCGGTGACTTGAGACTGCAAAGGTGCAGGAGCACATACCCTCACCCAGGACCACAGGTTGTCTCCACCTCTGATGAATGGGGAAATCTCAGCAGAAGGACTGAAGGGAAAAGTAGTGAACTAGTCCAAATCTCTTAGAGGTTCTTCTGTATCCTGTACCCTCTTCTAAATCCACACTCGAACATAGAATAATGACAAAACAGGGTGACAATTAAAGGTTACTTTGCAGAGGATCCCATTCTGCAGCAACATAAAGTATTGCAGTCAATAACTCTGCTGCCTCAGGAAATATTTTTCTGGGTAAAATCATATCCCTTGGAGGAACAGAACTCTGTTTGAACACTTGATCTTACTTTATGGATAAGACTGTTCTCTGACAATAAAGAAAGTTACAGGCCATGTGCAGGAGCAATATGAAAGAGGATGCTATGAATCTCGGCCTGGAACTGAGGAGCTCTTCTGTTCCTGATGAGCAGCCTGTTTGAGGTAGCCTAGATCTCTGTGGGTTCACAGCAAAGTCTACAGCTGCTGCCCTTTTGACTTGTTGATAACACTCCGGACTATCAGCTCTGCAGGGTGAGGATGTTGATTCAGCCTCCTTGTCAGATGGAGCAGTGGAGACCCAGCGGTGCCAGAGCTGTGATATGTGAGCACACTCTGGGAAAGAGAGGCAACCCCAACACACGCATGTTAGGAAGGCACAGAAAGCTGTGAAAAAAGGGTACAAAAACCTCCCCAGGAAAAGAGTTGCAAATAGGCCATGGTATATATTTTATGTGGACAGTGCTGCCATAACCTTTTTTCTTCCCAAAACACATCACACCCATGTTTTACAGAGATGTGCCAGAGGAAGAGACTGCCAAAAGTAGCCAGGCTCACAGGCACTCGCTAAACAACATCTCCTGTTACCACCACAGGGGGACTGGCTATTGTGACAGAGGCTCACACCAGCCAGGGCATATGTTTTCCTTATCCCATCAGTTAAATTCTTGAACAGTAGTTCAAAGCCATAGTAAAGATACCAGTAAATCAAATCCACTACTGACTGGTATGTGAAGTTTAACCAAGACTTTTCTGCAAAGAAATAAACGGTGCATTTAAAACTGTATCTTTCACCACCTCCTGCACGCTGCCTAGGTAATCTGCATATTTAAACAAAGCTTCGTAGTATTCATGTCTGAAAGTGCATACCCAGGGAAACCGAAACCAGATGGTTAGATGTCAAAGTGACTAAAAAATTGCTTTTAAAAAGGTAGGCTTCCAATAATTAATAGTCCAGATCTTCGGATAAAGAAAATCACTGAAGTGAATGGCACAGTTCTGATTTACACTGTCACATAATCTAGTTGTGTGTGTCCAACTCTTATTCTCAAAAACATTTAGCACAGAATGCTTGGATAACTCATTTTCAGGTTGCGGAGCGGGGAACAAAAAGCCCATTTGCTGAAAGCCTTTAAGGTTATGATATATTCTAAAGCACTCCAAAACGTAACGATGTGCTAATTAAAGCTTCATACTTTTAAATAATAAAACAGGAAAGAGATACATCTCCAGCTGGAATAAGCATCCCACCACAGCATACAGACAAGGCAGAGTTTCTAAAGGCACAAATGGCAGTGAGGCATCTCCCATCGAGAACTGGTGATGACAGGTCAGGTCAAACAGTTCTGCACTCATTCAGTACCCAAATGGACAGATGTCAAAAAGCTTCTGAAGACAAAATGACTGTTGTTACTGTTTGCTGATCAAAGAAATTTTTTCAGTGTAAGTATCAGCTTAATTCTTAGCACTTGTAGAGTGGTTAAAAGATATTCTATCTCTTCCCACCTGGTAGACTCTTCTATTACACCACACATGGCAGTAATGAAGACAGATTAATGCTATTTATTTGCTGACACTGACAAGAGTAGCCTGTCTTTGTTTCTGTATTTTATCATTAAAGTCTTGTTTTTCAGCCTTTAACAGCCCCAAGACAATGCACAGCAATAATGAAGTACAAAAAAAAGTTGAAACAACATAAATAGACTGGATGAAATCAACAAAAGGCAACAAATTGTACTCAGTGTTGACAATCCAGCCTTACCACCCTCTTAACACACAGGTAGGAAATAACAGAAAAGGAAGGGTGTAGTTATTTATAAAGGTTTCCTCCCTTTGAGTCAGTGTTCAGGGATCCCTGTTTATAAAGCACTATAGGTAAAACACTAAAAAAAAAAAAAGAAAACAAAACAACATCAGCAAAGCTGGGAAGATAGCATAGTACTGGAGCAGGCTGCCCAGAGGTGCTGTCAAATCTGCAGATCAGATTTTCACAATCCAGCTAGACCCAGTCAGAGCTGACCTGATCTAGCAGTGGCAAAAGTCCCACTCTGAGCTGCGGTTTCAATTAAAAAGACATCAGTGGTTCCTTCCCACTGACATTTTGATGATTTGATGCTTCTATGAAAACAGCTGCAAGACAGTGTCCTGATGGCAGGATGTACTTGGGCAGCTTACTCCCCAACAAGAACAAAAGTAATGCCATTGTACCTTTCTAACTTCCATGCAGCCTGAGACTTCCCATGTCTGTCAGTAGTGGTATAACTCTTACAGAAACAAGCAAGCAAAACATCTCCTAATGAAAATAGTTATACTTTTAAGTACGGATTTAATTACAATGACAAAGGCCATTGATTTTCACACATGGAAATAAACGTACTCTGATGCTTGTACTTACAAGACCCAGACCATAAGTATGAAATTCTTGGCTTACTTCTTTTAAGTTCTTGAGATGGCTTCTGTGATCTGCTTTATTTTCATTTATTAAGAATTAATTATAGAAATTTATCAAGCTCATCTTTCTGACCGAAGTCAGCTTCTTTGCTTGGGTAATACAGGCGGTACTTACAGCTGCAAGCAGTCTAAAATCTATTTTAAAAATGCTTTTTCTTTTAAAGGGTCACTGCCAAGGTGATTAGCACCCAATCCAAATGAGCTTTTAACCTGCCTCCTTCACTCTGTTGCTGATTTAGCTAGTAAAATCCTGCCAGCAACACCAGTTTAAAAAACCACCTTCGAAGCCATAGCACAGCAAAAAGCTGCTTGAAGTCCGAGGAGATTACGTCTAGTGCAATGCTCCTGTCAGCTGTCATTGCCATTTCTTAGGAGAAGTTAATCAGATTTGTTCAGCCTGACCTCTGCCTTAGGTAGTCTGGATCTGTCTAAGGCCCTACCCATTGGCTGCTCCCTGTCAGGGTCCTGTTCACCTCTGCAACCAGGCTTGGCTCCCTCCCAAACAGGGGTGCCAGGTCAGCTCCCCTTCCTGCTTGGCCTCTCATCTGCCTCCTCCAGCCGGCAGGGAGCCCAGACTCTCTGCCACTTGTCCTTCACCTTCCTCATCTATCATTGACTTAGGGGTGATGGGTGTTCTGCCTTCCTCTTCTGTCCATGTGACAGGGTGGGTACGTACATCCTCCCTAGATTCAGCGGCTTCATGATTATCCATCACCACTGTCTAAAATGGGGATGTGGGGGCCATGGCCGGGGTGAGGGGGGAGGGTAGACCCTGCCTGCAAGGCCTCCCCTGAACTGCGCTGTAACATCTTCCTTTTATTTCAAATGTTTATTTATCATTAATTTTCTTTTACTCAGATCTAGTGTGTTTAATATGTGGAGAGCTGGTTGTGATGTTTTTAATTAAAGTTGACTAATAATTTCCCTTATAGCTTTCAGTTTTCCGTGTAGTTTATAACCCCAGGAATGTTAATAATTCTGGGCTAAATTTTGCATGTTTCTCTTCTGCCTCAAGTGGAACTGAACACAGGATCATCAGCTACTCTGCTCCTGTTTCCTATTTTTCTTCCCCAAAATAATCTCTTGCTTTAATAAAGTACAGTAAGCTAGGAGCCAGAAGATAGATTGCGATTTCATCATTTCTACTGCATAATGCTAATAATTCTGTGTAATTGTATCTGTAATCAAGCGAGGTGTTATACATCTTTTGCATAGAAAGCAGAAAACTGTATGTCCGTCAGCTTAATCAGTGAAGCAATTGAGGTTTTCAAAGATTGTGCAAGGTCACCAGTGTAAACTGGGTTTAAAACTTTGCAGAAGAAATATGGTGTTGTCCACCACACGCAATGCTTCTAGACTGCTTGCTTTTTCAAAAATATTAAACTGAAGAAGCCAAGACGTGAAAATTACTTACGTACTCATCAGATTTTTATGCTCTGATTGTAGAGCATGCCATGCATACCATATAACGCATCAGAGATACTCTCAGTTGAGCTGTGACTACTAGGCTTTTCCATCTCTCATGATAGCTGGCTGAAAGCCGACATGCAACTTTGCCAGATCAGCATGGGGAGTCACACATCATTTCTAAAGGTCAAAATAAAAAGTTATTGTGATTATTTAAAAAAAAAAAAAAGTAATTATTTGAGTTTTCATTCCTCTGAACAATTCAGTACTAAAGGCTGAATGAAGGCTTGGTGTTC
>Ga0065711_1044934_pt1 | contig 13794 bp, 4 predicted proteins | sample Hoacrofraction12_FD_59098 | JGI IMG/M metagenome (GOLD analysis project Ga0065711, IMG submission 59098) | Hoatzin crop microbial communities from Cojedes, Venezuela - Epithelial fraction 12 v2 (version 2) | ecosystem: Host-associated > Birds > Digestive system > Esophagus > Crop | place... | reverse complement strand
TGTCACTTCCTTCCTGCCACGCTGTTGTTTCCTGCCACAGTACTGTTTTCACATCGAGATGCAGCTCTGCACCAATCACAACGAGTTGCAGTAGTTTTGCCTATATATGGATTGGGGGTCTAACCATTCAGATGCTGTAATAGTTTCGCTATATAAACCTTGTTTTTGCTGACTAATAAAGGTGAACAATCATACTCATATTGGGGTCACATCGTTACAACGTTTCCGTAACCCACGCCAACAGCAGGGGTGTTGGAGTAGATGATCCACAGACATCCCTTCCAACCCCTATGATTTTGTGATTCTGTGTCTCTGTGTGTGACATAGCTTAAAGAGTGTTAAGGATGCACTTAATCTGGTAGTGATGAACATTAAAGCTAGCAGAGTTTTTCTATTTTGTTCTATTTAACTCCTGTTTTCAAAGAAGGCCTCCTCTCCCCCTTATTCAAAAAGGAACAAGGAAAACTTCTCAGGAAAACAAAGAAACAAACACATCCAGACAAAAAGCAATCACCAGCTCTGAGATTCAGAAATTAACCACACATACCCTCATCCCCCTTGACCATGAAATGGAAAACATCTACTCATATATAAGCTTTTGCTTTTTTGGTGCTGTTTCACACTTATATATTAGGTTTATGACTTGGATTATGATTATGTAAGTACACACATAACACTTAACTACAACTTTGCCTTTCTTCATTTTTCTTCTTCCTATTATAATTAAGCTGTGCCTCACATGAAAAATCCACAGGATTCTCATAGTCTAAGCAAACATGGTCAAAAAAAAAAAAAGCTCACTGAGTTTGACATGCTTGATTCTTCCAACTTGTCCAGCACCTTTTTTCAGATATATTGCAGAGGTATCAGTAGCAACACAAGAGTTAATGCTGTATTGAGATGCACACTTAAAGCAGGATTAAAATTTTCCCATTTCATCCTTCGGTGATTAAAATTAGACTCCAAATGATGTAGCAACTCTTCAAAAGATAAGGCAATTTACAGACGAACATTTGAAAATAATTCCGTATTAAACATTTTCCTCAAGAGCCTTAATGCGCTGGCATCATCTTAATATGACAAATGTAATGATTTTTCACAAATATACCGTAGTCTTAGAAACTTTCAAATTCAAAATGCTTTTTAGATAAACGTTTAAACATTGTTATTGACCTTGTTTCTCTTTCTTCTTGTAGAAGTCAAACAAGACCATGTGCTGAAACTTTCAGCTGTGCCCAGGCCATGTAAATACCTCTGTGCTTTATTTGCACCAGTGCCTGGCTACCTCCATAGCTCTGACTGTAGTTTTTACTATAGTCTTGCTCTAGATTGATTATGAAAAGAAGAAATTCATGTCAGCACTGAGAAGTCCTTAGACGTTCCCAAACATCTTTTACTGGATATCCCAGGAAATTAATTCAATTCCTTAAGAAAAAAAAGTATCAGGATAGGTAGCCTTCAACTAGAAATAATAATAGTCGTGCATTTTATATTGTCTTCCTCAAGTACCTCTTCCTCTCTCAGATGAGGGATGTTCTGAAGTAGCTACATGTGTGCACAGACAGGCTGCAGTAGCCCAGTGGGATCTGCAGGCAGCCAGAACAAACCAGACCAATTACAATTCTCTTCAGCCACCAGGTCACATATTTCCCTCGAACCAGATATCACCATACCTTCAAAACCAGTTCTGACATATTTAAAAAAAAAACAAACAAGTGCAGTGTTTCATAATAATATTCAAATCTTTTAACTAGTTACAGGGTTTTTCTGTTCCACAGTGATGGTATCTTTTGTATTGTGTCCAAGTAAAGAAGCAAGGAGTATTGGACAAAAGCAAAATTCTTCCATTGACAATATTAGAATGAACTGGAGGTATTGAATAGATCATTGTTAATAACTTAAGCAAATCTACTGTGTTGACAGAATAACTACAAATAACTCAAGGTAGAGAAAGACCTTATTAGTTTTACAAAATTACTCTGAAGCACATTTTAATGTGATCATAGCTTCCATCCGTGGATACCAACATAATTCAAATAATACAAGTCTGGTATTGAATTTGTACTGTCCTTTATGTTGAAGCCTCACAGTTTTTGCCAAAATGATTAAAAAGTAATACCAATTTAATATATTCCTGCAAAACTGATAGGATCTTTTCTAGTAGAGGTATCTGTGGTTCCTTGAACATAAATCATAGGTGGAGTTATGCTGTGTAAACTGTCATTGTAATCTCCTTAGTTTCTTTTAAAAACTCACCATGCCTATATTCTCTATTGAAATGTCAACAAGTTTCTCCCTGGGTGGTGTGCAAGATCACATAATCAAGTCTTCATAATAGCATCTTAGTCTTTGACAGATGGATTGTTAGCATAGAGTGCAATAATTTTTTTTTTCCAACATACAATGCCTTGTATTTAAACTTTAAAGCCAACTAAAAAATTGTGAATTTTATATTCTCATTTTGCCCGAAAATAAATTTTATTCAGTTTAGACACTCTTACAGATTATCAGGGTGAAAATTACTAGAAGAACGCACAAAAGGCCAACATAAATATTTGCAAGATGACAGGTATGCAGAATTTTCAAGAGAAAGACAGAGGTGCCTCCTCAATAGTTGGAAAGAATCATTGCAGGTTGTGAATCTTCGGTGTTGTATAGGCAATGCCCTCAAATTGCATCAGGGGAGGTTCAGATTGGATATTAGGAAAAATTTCTTTACTGAAAGAGTGGTCAGGTATTGGAATAGGCTGTCCAGGGAGTGGACATGATGGTTGAGTCACCATCCTTGGAGGTGTTAAAATGTGTAAATGTGACACTTCAGGATATGGTTTAGTAGGCATGGTGGTATTGGGTGGATGGTTGGACTTGATGATCTTAGAGGTCTTTCCCAACCTATGATTCTATGATTCTATGAATATTTGACTTCACTCTGAGGCAAACCCATCAACAAGACTGCAAATACTAACTGGTAAACACCTGTCTGTTGTCAGATCCAGCTTCGTGTTTTGCATGAAGAGTCGCTAATTAAGCTTTGGACTTCTCATGGTGATTTCATACACGGCTTCCTCTAGACATATGGTTCTGGTTCAAGACCTTCTCAAGGAAAATTACATAAGCTGAAAGACATTTCATTTTATTCTGTTTATTTAACTTGTAATTTATTTGTGACCTGTAGACTTAGTTGAATCATCTCTCTCTGAGATAAAGTTCTCTGAGTATAAATGAATTGAAAATCCTTCCATGCCATTCTTTGACAGAGTTTTAAATTTTGCACCCTGATCTAGGAACCTATAACATCTAGTTTTAAGAAACCTGACATCAAGGCAAATAAGGATGTACTTGAGTTGACCAGTACCCTAAAGGACCCCAAAACGTATTTCCCATAGCTGTTCTCCAACAGTGATGCCAGTCAATTTGCTGAAGAATATTTCGTGAAACTTCTCAGTATCTGCCTCTCAACCTAATCAAATACCACCAATTTTGAACACAGTGAGAAAACACAAGTATGTAACCATCACAAAAATGTTTTTTTTTTGTTTTATTTTGCTGCACTCAGGCATTCATGCTGCCAAAAAACAAATGGCTCTGCTGGAAATCATGTAACATTCCATAGAGATGGCAGGCTTTTTTAAATTTTATTTAGAGAGAAGCAATTGCAGAGGCTGTTTTGCTTTCCAAAAATAGATATCTGCAAAACAAGTTAATTTTACATTTGCATTTTATTGCCTCTTCACTGAAGTATTCTCCTTCAAAATATGTAAGCTCAAGAAAAGTGACACATTATTTGTCACTTTTTTAAAAAAAACAAACATACAATATATATTATCTAAAAGCCTCTGATTTATTTCATAGCATAAATTTCTTCTTTGTAATGTTTTACATGAAATACCTGACAGAGTTGGCACCTTATTTTGGAGTTTATGACATAAACAAGGTCACTGTATAAATCAGAGCATAAATCTTTTTTTCTGATGGGGAAAAAACCTGAGTCTTAGTGCCACACTATAAAGTTAATTGGACCACTGGGAAAAGGTATTTCAGGTAAGTAGCTATAGTAGATATTTCTTTGGCACCATGTATAGATATTTTTCCCTGAATCCATCAGTTTGGTTACATTTTCTCTAAGAGAGCAATTTAAATTATGCATAAAGCTTCTCTCTAACCTATTTTACACTAATAACAATACAACACGCAAATCTTCAGCAAGATGCTTTTGCTGGGAAATGAAGTACATTACTTTGCAAGAGACTAATTATACAAGCTGCTTTTTACTTTCTGGATCTGTTCTTCTCAGCACTGATTGCTTGTTTCTTTTCTGTATGCTGGACAGGATAACTGCTATAGCATGCTGACATGGAGTGCTTTACACTTATTCTAAGCACATGCACACAGGTTACAACCAGATCAGTCAAGCCCGGAGCAATTGCTCCTCATTTTTTACTTTCAGTAATAACAAAGTTCCACTTTAAGCAGTACTATTGATTATTGGTCATGTCTTTTGGTAAAGCTGAAAACAGGGAAAGAAATAACTCAAGAAGATAGGTGACTGAACCCTTACCGAGTATGTTTTATCCATGTGTGACTCTTGTGACTAGGAATAAAACTTACAGTAGTGACATCATCAGATGACTCTGATGCTTCTTGTGATACATACTTAAAATCAGAAATGGTAGCTTAGGCTGGGGGCATGTAGCCAAGTTTTACAGTTCTTTTAGCTCTACCTGTTGATCTGAACTTAGTCTTAGCTGACTTGCTTAACTTGTCAGCCTGCAGACATAAATAACGTCTTGAAGAATGCAGAACACAGGCTTTATGTTTTCAGCACAGTAAAGCAGAAGATGGAAATAAGGATAAGAGATTTTACAAATCCTGTAAGAGAATAGGAAGGATAGATTACTCAAAAATATTTTTTTCCATAGCACTAACATAGCCCTTAGAGCTTTTGCCAGAATATAGCTTTGAATAGGGTTAAAAAATATTTATAACTATCCTTTAAGAAAGTATGCAACTATCTGTAAAAATACATGTTCTGTATGCAGCATTTCTGGTGTTGTTTCAACTAGATTTTTCAATTATGATATTAGTACAATATTCTGAGGTACAATGTGGAATAAAAAGAGTGACTGTAAGAGTGAACAGTAAGTGGCGTTAAAAACTACTTCCAGTTGGCAATGCTTTGCCTTAAGTGACTCCTTGAAAATGCAATGTAAATCAAAGGCCATCTTGTGTAACAGAACTTGATACTAGTTCACTGATAGATTTTTAATAGAAAAACTCCTGTCTTTGAAAGATTGAATGTAAATATTTATTTTTAGGCAAACATGCATTTCACTGCCGTACAAATTAAAGAGTAAAACAAAACACTGTAATAATGGATAAAAATTTAATTTACATTCCATTGTCTACACATATATGGGAAAACCACGAACCATTTTCTGCAGGACAGTCCTTTTTATACGTGTGTACCTATAAGAACAGTCTCTTAACATCTTTCCAGTTGTTTTCCCTCTCTTCACTCAAATGGCACCTTTCAATGTTAAGACTCAAATATCAGGCAGTGAAGGTCTAGCTGCATTGATAGAATTGTCACACGTGAAACCCACAGATGGTCTGCAAACATCTTCTGTATAAATAATATTTATCACGCACCTTTGAACTTCTCAGCTGCATTATAATTATTAATATATCTTTCCACTTCCTGGTTATTTTAACAATGCCAACCTCTCTGGATAGGTTAGAAAGCATCCTAATATGAAACTAGTTTGCTTTTTCTTTTCCGAATGTTGATTATTTCTTTCCCACTAGTTCACATTATCATGAGGACTAGGACAGGCATCACTCAGTCCTGAGCCTGAAAAAAAACAGAGAATCTCTTGATCTTGCAGAGTCAGAAACGGTTTCTTTATGCCACAGGAAGGGAGTAACTGACAGCTTTACAATAGGATTCACTACAGGAGGTAAACACAAAGCAGAGGAGTTACTTCACGCTAGGTAAATTAGTTTCCTGATTTCAGTTATATAATGTTACTGACACATAAAGAAAGAAACTTAAAGGTGAAACAAATTCTTTCAAGATTATTGGAGAATATATTTGAGGAATGAATTATCTAATTACTAAATCTACATTTACATACGGAAAATTCACCGTTAGTACCTTGCTGTGAGGCAACATCAAATAAAATCATGTAACATCAAGCACCTCAAGGCTGGGGCAGAGAAAAAAATTCTCCTATATTATGTTTGATTGTGAGTAAAATGAGTATCAAAGGTACTTTTAGTTTTATTACCTTCAGAAGGATGCCACTAGTGGCATTCAGTAGAGTTCAACTGCTACAAGCTTGCCTTGCAACCTTTAGAAAATTCTGCCCTTCATTAGTTCTTCATATTGAAAATCCTTCTTTCATATCTTTGTTGCATTTTGTCCCATGTGATTTACAAGGTATTTGGGTTTGGGACCGTGTCTTTATGAGTATGTGTACAGTGCTGACCGCTGCCAGATTCTGAGCTGTACCAGACACTCGTAATACTATTATTATAACTTATCATACTTGTTCAACCATGAACAGTGTCACAAAATGACTTCAAGTTCTCACTGCTTTTGATATCCTATTTTTTTATCATGACAAATATGGGAAGACACTTGTAACGTGGTAACAGCCTTTTGAGTATTAAAAAAAGAGCTAAAACCCCAAAAGACATAATGAAATGCTGTTTTATGATAAGAACACAAGTAGAGAATTATGAGGAACAGCACACTCCTTTTAAATCCCCCTCTGTAAAGCTGGAGAATTATTATTTTTTTATTTAGGGTATACAGATGAGAACTATTACTCCAATAAGAATGGAATGCCTATAAAATGTTATTTATGTGGAAAAAAAAAGCCCAGCTAAACAGAATGGTACTGAAAGAAATGTTGTGTTACATGGATATTTTTAAAATAAATTTTATTGTCTCACTCCACAATTTCCAGTAGTGTACAAAATCAGTCTACAGGCTTCAGCACTCAACAGCGTTGGTAAATTTGTCCTAGAACTGATTTCCAGCTGAAAAACAATGTTGGATAAAAGCCTTCTTATTGCTTTCTTGTTACCCACAGAGGTGATCTATTTCTGCAAGTCAATCTGTGCTGTGTTAGAAAATGCACTCATGCACTCACACTGTGCCACATAAGTAAACAAGAGTTGTTATAATAACTATAATGCAAGACACCTCCACTCACTAATATTTCAGCTTCTTCCTCAATTTTTCTTCGAGGAAGGGGAAAAACCCACATCAGTTATTGGCTCTTGCTGTGATCATTCGACATAAGACATTTACTCAGGTTCAGCAACGTCTTACTTCACAAGTAGATTTTAATGTTATATATCCCTTCCCAAGAACATCAGTGTTGTAAAAAATTCTGCTTATCGCAGCATATATTTCTGTAATCTCTGACCTCTCTGTGCTCTGAGCCCACATCCTTCAGCAGCAATTCTGTACTTTCTTTCATCAGGTATGACTGTGATATACCTTCCTGTCAGCTCCTGGCAGGCTGCTTGGTTGCAATTTCCATTTGAACAATAAATCTTTTTTTAAGTAGGTATTTGTTTAGCTTACGTACTCAACAAGTTGTTTTTGTTTTTTCTTTTCTTTTTCCTTTCCCTTAAAAAAAGAGGAAGTCCAAAATAGATATTCTGGAATGTGTAAGAATTTTCTTCTTTTTTTTTTTTTTTCAAACTGTGAGGTCTGCAAACCTTGTTGACTTATACAAGACTATTAATTTATCTTAATAGTATTTTGTCATACCAACCAGGCTTGTTTAACTTTTTCTTGGCTCTTCTCCTATCTCAGCTCTCCTCCTATCTCTTTTTTTTGTTAACATGCTGCTCTCATATTTTTTATATTAAACTCTGTGGCCATGACCATCTCCTTGTGTACATGTTCATGCCACAGCTACCTGTAACTGTGGATGTACTAACATAATATAAATATCAAAGTATAACAGTCATGTTTAAACACCTCTCACAACTTTGTCTCCTAATTTTGATCCTGTTTGTGTATCCACATTCAGTAAAGCTGATGGTTTATAAAGCATTTAGATTATGAGCTTCCTGTTCGCAAGTATAATCAAAAGCACTGTAAAATAATCATAATTTAGTAGGCATGGTGGTGTCGGGTGGATGGTTGGACTTGATGATCTTAGAGGTCTTTTCCAGTCTATAATTCTATGACTCTACGATAATATAGCATCAGCAACCTTCTAGGAAACTAATCTTAATTTCCTGAAAAAAGTTAATCTTCCCTCTCCCCTCCCTTGTATTTCTTCAAGAACTCTATCATCTTCAAGATAACATCAGAAAAGCTACTAAGTCTTTCTTCGATAGTTTAAAAGAGACATTGACTTGAACTGAAGTTTGACTGGATATTTTCAGAAAGGTTTGGAGATGTCTCAGTATTGCACTTCTAACAGGGTTGCTGTCCTGGGTTCGGACAGGAGAGGGTTAATTTTCACCGGACTGCAGGAAGGGGCACAGCTGGGCGGGCTGACCCCACCTGGCCAAACAGAGCAGGGTATTCCATACCATGTGCTGTCATGCTGGGTTCTGGTGGGGGGGACCAGGGTGGCGGGAACTCACTCGCGGCTGGGGAGCGCACAGCGGCGGGAGCAGCTCTCTGGGTTGTGCAGTTTGTGTTGTGTATTCCCCTTTTCTGTATCGTTGTTGTTCCTGTTCCCTTTGTTTGCTGTTCTGTTAAACTGCCCTTATCCCAACTTATTCCAACCCACCAGTTTCTGCCTGTTTCTTTCCATTCTCCTCTGCACCCCGGCGGGGGGAGGGGCGGTCGCATGGCGCTTTTGGTGCCGGCCACAGCCAAACCAAAACAGTTGCTGATGCAAATCTGAGTAAACAAATCTCATTTGAAAGGCAAAGCATTTTTCTGACCAAAGTTAGTTTTATGAGCATAAAAATTAAGGTCAAAAGGAAACTGCCTTGTCTCCTTAAGTCTCAGACTGCCAGAGAACATAGTTTATAGTGCATTCTCCACTTCAGCTGACTACAAAGCCTTCCATTACAAATCCCGTATTTTTACCAGAATGTTAACCCTGCAAACCATAAATTCACACAGCTCAGTAAATATCTGTATTACAGTACAGTGATGTACTACAATTCCCCAGATTCCCAATTCTTCTTGTTACCCAAGGCTAAGAGATAATGTTACAATAAATTTTCTATGTAACTTCTAAGAGGCCCACTGGACTCAATGATAATTTCTCTTTTCATGTAAGAATAACGTGTACTGGGGGGGGAAAAAAAAAGGCAGGTTTAGGATTTTAAGGTATAGCCTAATTATAACTTCTTACATACTTGTAAAGTGTCCTTCCCAAATAAATAAAGTTGTCGGGTTTATTCAGTTCATGTATTTTGCTTTCTTTTCCTTATCATTTGTACGTTCTTATCTAGTTTACTTTGTAATTTATCTATTGCATTTATTTTTGCCTGTATACAATTCCTCCCTTCCGTAGACTCCCTTCACAAGGCACCAACAATTTTCTGATACGACATACCATACTACATCTTATCTCAGCATTCTGGCTATGACTTTCAAAATTAACACCCAGGAGAAAAAGAGATTGGTGATGCAAAACATGTATTTGCAGTAAGAGATACGCACATACAGGAATACCTGTATAGTCCACTCAAGGCCTATCTATTGCTCCATCAAAATTCTATAAAAAATTCAGAGATACAAAATTCTTGCCTGTCATGCTCTTACATAAATCTTCTTTGCTTAAAGTTACCAACATTTTGCACACAGGCTAAATCTAAATAATTGCATTTTCCATACTATATCCATAAAATAAATAACTCAACGCTCTTTTAAAATCAATATAATCCCACATTTATATTTCTTGTATAATCTTCTTGTGGGCACACTTTAAAAAAAAGTCCTTAGTCTCAAACTTAACCTGCAACTGGAAGGACAACTTGTTATCTTCAAAACCAAATTATCTCATACACAGATCTAAAATGCTGACAACCAGCTGTTAGAGACATCAGTTGTAGGAACAAGAGGTTTCTTCATTGTAAACAGCAGAAGTCTATTATGTTCCATAAAGAAAGACTAGGACAATGAAATGTTCTTACCAGAAAACTGAGAAAACTTTTACTGTAGATTCAGGGCACTCATTTTTTCCTTTTCCCCAGGGGGAAATAAAAAAAAAAAGAGGTCTAGGAAATGATGTGCCATTCCACATGCATAGAGATCTCCAACAGGATGCTCATAAAAGAACTGTTAAAGAACAACTTGTCCTACGCAGCTAAATAAAAGAGCATAAATAGGCTCTCACAATGAATCACAGCCATCTGCGTGGGCCAGTGTATGTAGAATTAAAAGATGGTTCTGGAACTACTAGAATATCCCATCTTCAAACTATGGAAAAAAAAAAGAAGTGACCTACTTCAGTCTCCCCCTAGGTGGATTAGAAGGTCTTTTCCTTGAAAAAAAATTAAAAGATTTAAATTACTCTTGGACAAATGCTTTTCTGATTTTTATGATGATGTACAAAAGAGCATAACTGTCTCCCTCCATGTGTATAAGCCTGGCTACCTGTAAATTTAACCTGGTCTTTTTAACATACTTGCAGAAAACCTTCTAGCTTGCATGTTGCTGTATAACCATAACCCAAGACTGCTGCTTTGGACAGCGGAAAGTACTAAGGCTTTGAAGTAAATATTTTTATATTTATATTTACATTTACATTTATTTAACTGTGTCTGGGCATAAAAATTAGCTTTCATCCATTGTTTTTCTTCAGCTATGTTAGGCTAAGACAGAATTAAATTATTTCCCATCTGAGAAAAAACTCATAGGCATTTCTTTTTAAGTAAAATATTTAAATCCTGGTGGATTGTTTGACTGTCATGAGAAGTTACCTAAGGAGAGCAAGCAGATCAGAAGTTTGGCAACTCAGAAATGAGCTATAATTCCTTAAGTTCAAGCAGCTGTTCATAGTTCAAGCTTACCAGCACTAGTTTGAGGGCCAACTTTCCTTTTCTTCTGATCAAGCTCTTCTAATTCAAACTCTTCAGTGCTCAGAGGTCTCCACATGATGGCACCATAAATATCTGAAACTGCTTTTCTTGATTGTCAAATAAGGCAGAAAGCCTGGTGCCAGTGAACTGAAGTGTTGAGATCATTGTTACACCATACCTACACTCCACAACATTATATTTGGCTACTGGTTAGTACCTAATATTCTTAGACAGTTTTGAGTGTTTCTCTCTAGTCAAGAAGCAGAGTATGATCTCGTTCGTGCTTTTTTGTTCTTTGACCAAAATATTTGACAAGTAAAGATTTTTCCTTTTCAGACACAAATAATCTGACTTCAGTAGTTAACCTGAAGATGTTTTTTTATAACTGCTATTAGCCACAACATGTTTAATAAAATGAACCAGGTGGAATAGCTTACAGGTAAGTTGCCATTTAAATTATGCAAGAGAAGTGTTCTGGTTTTTAAGATAGAGAAGTTGCCAAAAAATTAAATTCCTCCAAACCACTAAAGTCAACTGTAAGCTGACAAATAGCTTTGTAACTATTTCAGGCAAAAAGGAAGAACTGATTCACCTTCTACCTGACAATCAGGAAAACTTGGTAATTTTTGTTTGTTTGTTATGTTGCTTCTGATAGTAAATTTTGCCTTACCTAAACTATGTTTAGAAGTTCCATGAATCAGACCTTATGTGAAGAAAAATTTTCTTGCAAACTGTGAGGATTTCAATTTAGGAAAACCTAGAGACAAGATTTTTAAAATAAAGCATGGAAGATCCATATATTTACAGCAGGGTCCAGCCATCTTCAGAGAACTTTCATGAGAATGACGGAAGAGAGTAACTGTCATTGAAGTTACTCAGTCACTTTCATTTTCTTCATTCTCCCTAACACAGCTCACCTTCCACGCTTCGAGAAGTAGAAGGTGATTAAGTAAAACAATCCTTAAGATGGCACCAGAAAAATGTCATCAATGGCTTAAAGAATTTATGTTACGCTACTGTAACAAGGGCTAGCTACATCAGAAATCTAAAGCATGCAATTTACTTTAATGAAATTAATAAGTGGTTTGAAAGAAGTCCAACAGTCTATTTTAACCCAGTGACAGAGGTTGGATCTTCTGATGCTCTGTCATCTTAGGATCCAGAATGAACATTTAGTCTGCTCTTTTCCTTCTGCCTTTTTTTTTTTTGATACCTTTACTGGGCTGTGTGAAGTTTCCTGTTGGGAAGACTAAGTTAATTCAGCATCAGTAGATCTTTCAAGAAGTGACTTATGAAGGAATAACACACAAGCTTACTCACTTGTGTGATCTCCAAAATCAAACTACTCTTCCCCCCTCTACCAAGGTTCAGAGCATAACTCTACTACTGACCTTTATATCTCAAATCTTTTAGCCCTATTTTTTTGTTAAATTATATAGGTACTGTAGAAGCACCTCACAGAACAAAGCACATTATAGTATTTATCACCATTAAGGACCACATTGGCACTGAAAGGAGGGTTTTATGTATACCTAGCTTGTTTCTGAAAAATAACCATAGTTGTTTCCGTCAGAGGAGCAGAGCTGTTGGATAATGTTCACATCATGACATACAGCGCCATTTTTCGCCTCATTTATGACATAACTCAGGGCCTTTTAGCATAGCCCATAAACATGATCCACTCAAATTTCCACACTGAAAATATTTATACAGACATGTAATAGCCACACCTAAACCGAGATCTGACATTTACAGTTTCATAGAACTGCAGTCAGCTCCCTGGTCCTGACTGCAACAAGCACTAGATCTGTCTTTTTGCTAACGAGCTATACATCTTCTCCTACTGAGAGCCATGTGTGAAAGCAGGAAAGACTTTTGCACTGTTCCAAGAAGTTATTCAATTGTTTTAACCACCTTTAGTGTGTCTGCAAGGCAGTAAGTACTTTGTTTTAAATGGTTGCAATGACTGGAATAAAAGAGGAAAAACCAAAATGGAAATAGGATATTCATTAACTTGTTGAATGTATTTACATTAACATCAATTTGAAGGCATGTAAAGTGTAGTAGTCTAACTCAATATAAAAGGAATTATCACAATATATCAGTACAGAAAGCATAGTGACAAAAAGTTAATGTCAGTAAAACCCAGTACAGATTATTATAAACTCACAGGTAATTTGGAACAAGAGTTTAAAATAATCTTCCAAATACAGTTGCTCTTTAGTGACTTATTTTATTTTTTGCTAATGAAACAAGGTTAAAATGACATTACGATACGGAGTCTCAACTTTTTAATGATGTATTTCCTCTCATTTTAAGCCTCTGTTCTAGTATAGTTTCTCTTCACTGACATACAGGTTCTGGCTAGACTGATGAAAGCAGACTCCTTCTTCTGGTATTCATCAGCTGCAAATTCACTGCCTGTATCCGGGCACGGGAAGGCTGGTGCCATGGGGATTAGAGAGTATGGTTCAGTACTGGAAATACAGCCAGGTTCCAGTCATGCCAGGTCTTCTCTAGGGACATCATGGTCACAGAATCACAGAATCACAGAATCACAGAATAGCAGGGGTTGGAAAGGACCTCTGTGGGTCATCTAGTCCAACCCCCCTGCTGAAACAGGGTCCCCTACAGCAGGCTGCACAGGATCTTGTCCAGGCGGGTCTTCAGTATCTCCAGAGAAGGAGAATCCACAACCTCCCTGGGCAGCCTGTTCCAGTGCTCTGTCACCCTCAGAGGGAAGAAGTTCTTCCTCATGTTCAGACGGAACTTCCTGTGCTT
>Ga0065711_1044933_pt1 | contig 13795 bp, 10 predicted proteins | sample Hoacrofraction12_FD_59098 | JGI IMG/M metagenome (GOLD analysis project Ga0065711, IMG submission 59098) | Hoatzin crop microbial communities from Cojedes, Venezuela - Epithelial fraction 12 v2 (version 2) | ecosystem: Host-associated > Birds > Digestive system > Esophagus > Crop | place... | reverse complement strand
TAAAAAGATAGATAGATAGATAGATAGATACTAAAGCATTATTCTTCAGCCTGTAAACTGAATCTGAAATAGCTTTGCCCACGAGTATTAGCAAAATAGCTTGAGGGACATGCGAGGTGTTGCTTCAGCTCTTTACCTCCAAATTTAATTTATCTTCTGCAGTATCCGTCTCGTCTCATTTTATTACGCCTTTTAAGATATTTACAATTACCTTGATTCCTCCCATCATAAACTGGATGAAGAATATTTCTCTGTATTTTCAACAGAGTGGCTCACAAAGTGAAGGCTACGGAATAAAAATAGGGGTGATATAATTAGGCTTGCTATGTTAATAAAAAACCCGTCAAACGTGTAACGTGAAACTCTCATTTAGCAAAGCCACCCTCAAATTGTTTCCTCTCTTGGTAATTTTTCTGATTCTAGTCCCACTCTGCTGACTGAAGAAAGTTTCCTCTCTGAGACTTTTGCTGTGTTCCCTGAGCTGTGGTGTTTTGGGGTATGCTGGTGTCAATGGCACGTGTCAAGGAATGTCAGTGGTTTCTGACTGCAGTCACTGTTTTATACTGGTTAATAAACAGCCCTTTAGCTTAATGGCCTCTAGAACTCTCCTTTTTCGTAGCTATTTGACATTCTTCAGTGTATCTTGAATGCACAGAATAACGTACCTTTCACTTGGCTGTACACTCTGCATCGATCTGCACACTACAGACACACATTGCACAAATACCGGAACAGGCTTCTGTCTGGGTCTTTGCTGAAACCAGAGTAATTAAACACCTCAGGATGCCAGCTGGTCTAGGCTGACTGATTCTCAGCCTCTTCTTCTGTAATACTAATTCAGATGTCTAAATTACATATTTCTCTATACATCGGCACTTCTATATACATATTGTATACGTACGTATCCACAGTTCAATAGGAATGTTTTATGCATAACTGTATTTCCTTCTGCATTGCATACCAGCCCTTTTTGCAGCTCTCTTACCTTTTATGTTGCCATTACCAGTGCCATTTAAACTATAAGGTAGCTGGAACGTGGAAATTGTCTTCATAATACACCTGTGGAAAGAATACATTGGTTATGTTAGAAACAAATGTTGAAAATTTTAGTACTTGCAGCACAAGCTACTCCTTCACTGCTTCATTTTGCCATTATACTGAGGAATTCAACACCAGCCAAATTCTATGTTGAAGAGTAAGACTTACTCGCTGTGAAAGAATATGAAAAAGTCTCTCAAATGTAACAAAGACTATATAACACTATATAGTAAAGATTATCCAGCTAGGCTGATGAAGTATCTGCCTCTCTAATACTACTTGCTGTAGCTTTCTCATGGTATTCCTGAAGCACTAGAAGGCCTGCAGTTAAAAAGCAAGTGTGTTAAAGTCTTGGTGATGGATAAAAAAGAAATAAACCTTGTATGTAAGGCCAGGAGCTTATTACTGGTATAACTGAAAACGTACCAGGAATTTGTACTGGACCAGTTCTATTACAGAGAAAGGAGGGCAGGCAGGCAGGAAGAGAGACAGGAAAAGAGGAAGGCAGGAAGGAAGGAAGGAAGGAAGGAAGGAAGGAAGGAAGGAAGGAAAGGAAGAAGGGAGGAAATGGTAATGCACAACTATTAACAATAATAATACAGTTTAAATTGTTGAACACACTTCCTAGCACCTCCACCTTTTTCCCTGATGCTACCCATGTTCACTCTTACACTGCACCTCTGTGTCCTAGGGCTGGTGACTTTAGACAGGCAGAGGACAAGTGCTGCAAGTTGTCAGCGTCCCCAGGTCCTTCATCAGGAGGAGTACGATAGCCTTCCTCACTAGGGATCATTTTTAAGCTTTTGCTAACATGTTCTATGCCTTGCTCTTTCTCCATTCATCTGCAGCTCTGCATTACTACCAAATTTGTGATATCCAGAGTGCCTTAGGTATGTTGAGTTCATGTCCTTTGCCCGCTTTGTTACCCCTAAAACTATTTCTGCTCAGCTCCCAGGTGAACATTTCTTTGTCAGACCTTTAGGTGATTTGCTTACAGACCCGAGGTCTCCGGTGCCAGTCTGTGTCCCATTTTTAATCACCCCATCCCCGTGTTCCCACTTTCAATGCTCCCTCAATTATACTTCCTCTACACTACAGCATTATGTTAGTCATATTCTGTTCAGCATAGAATAACTACTTTACTATCTATATAGAACATTGTGGTTCTATCAAAGAAACATAAACAAAAGAAGAAAGGTAGAGCTACATAGCTGTTAGAAACACCGCTGTCAGCTCAGCACATTGAAACCAAGCTCCATGACAATCAGGACAAGTTCAAAGCACGCCTGACAAACCTCAGTCCAGAGTGCTTGGAAAATCAGTAAAAACCTGTGGCTTCTTACTACCAGTGGCAACACAACTGACTTGTCTACAGGGTGCAAATGTGGCCAGGAAAGAGAAGCAGTGATGAGAGAGTTAAGGAATCACAACCCTTGGAGACGCAGGAATATACTGAATGTAGGATCAGATACGTGAAGAGCTGACGTTACGGTTTCTCAGTGGAAGTGGCAGATCCCACCGGGCGACTACACAGCAAAGCTTACAGAAACAGGTCTGCTCAAGGCAAGAGATATTAACACCACAATGGAACTGGAAAAACTAATTGCATGCATGTGTATTTTTTTTTTATTTTCAGGTTTCTATTTGTATTTCTCCATTAAGATGGAAAGTATTTCTCTCTTAATGCAATCTTCTCTGATTAGTGCTGCAAGAATAAACTGGTATTTGCAACACCTCTGATTTCATATGTGTAATGGTCTGTTGTTAGAAGGTTGGATGATTACACTATTAAGCATTTAGGTCTCCATTCATTTCCAGTATTAAAAAGACAATTTTTTTTTCACAGTCTAGCTAAGGAATAGTGGTAGATCTGCACTTGAGAAGAGATGACGACTTACTAATTAGAATTGTTTTAAATAAATTCCATTTCACTGAACAGCTGACCTGCACTTATTAAACATTTCTCTGTTGATTTGAAAAATAGCCATGATCATTTAACCATGATTGTAGAGAGCTATTTTCAACACTACTTTCCACAACCAGTGCTTCTAAGGGCTAAGAAAAATTAAGAAAGACCATTACCAAGACAAGCTGGACAGACTGAACAAATAGCTCTACACCCCAACAAGTGCAAATACTTTTGACTGAGTAATCCACAACACATTTGCAATCTAATACTTGGGGGAAGGGGGGGAAGGAGGAATTGTTTTTTGAGAAAGGGCTTAGAAGAAATCACATACATACACATGCGCTCTGAACACTCTTTCAGGAGTGAGGTAGTACGCATCACCAAAAAAATATCCAGTATTGGAGGAGAAACCTTAAAATACCACAGAAGTAGTATTCTTGTATTATGTGAATTCTTAATTATAGTGATGCAAGTATGTAAAGGTAACTCTTTTAAACCATAAAAGGTGAGTAGCCTGACAGCCCACTTGCACACTATATGTAGACAATATTTTGCTCAGCCTTAGAGAGCTTGACACAAATCACGCCATTGATGCTACTTTAGTGCCGCATGCTAGATAGTAGCTACACACCCTAGCATCCATTAGTGGTTTTTTTCACAGGTGCTGCATTTTACAGTATGGAAGCATTAGCACCACAACTGATAAACAACTCCTGAGTGGACCAGAAAGTCTTATTCCAACACTCAGCAGCCGTGGTACGTTGTCATTGCTTCTTGTTATTCTACCCGTGGAAGTTTCAATTTCATCACCTCTGAGACCCAGACAAGAGATACGTTTTATTCCTCTTTAGTATTCATTTTCTGAAACAATCTGAATAGTACCATTAAACTATCCGGTATAACACCACTGCTATTTGCAAACTGTCTCACATTTTAAGTAGTCACAATGAAAGCTTTCAAAGAGCAGGGTCAGCTCTTAGAAAATCAAACAATAACAATACACGCACAGTTCTCCAGCAATTAGCATCTATTTCTAATTCTGAATGTGTTCTTTGACTCTCCTTTCAGCAAAAGACTGAGGTTAAAATGCTTGCTTCTTTTCAGTATTTTTTTTTTTTTTTTAGTTTAACAGGCTAAATACAAATGAGATTCTGACTCCTTTCAAGGGTGCTTTATTATTTTGACAGATCTCCAGCAGCACCTTGGATCATCAGCAGCAAAGCCCTCGTGGTTACATGTTCAGCCCAGCAAACTGCTTAAACTCAAGCACAACAGAGCACAACCCACTGCCCGACACTGCAGTGTCAAAGCTGTACCAAAATGGATACAACACAGACCATCAGATATTTAGCTGCAATTTTTTTCTTGGAAATCCTTCTCATGGAAGAAGGTGGGATAACGGTGTTAAGATAATGCAGGGGTCGTCCTCTATTCCCCCCCCCACCCCAAACCTGAACAGGTCTGGTCCTGTTTTACCGTGAAAGTGAACTCCTACATTGCTGACCTGAGCTCCTGGCTTGGGCTTTTTCTGGCATAAAGATTGCAAGCTTACACAATTTCAGTGTCTCTATTCAGTCTCTATTCAAGCTGAAGCTTGTACAAGATATTTTTGGCATTTCCTTTACAAAATGAAGCTTTTAGAAAGGCACCATTCCTCACAGAATACACAGCCCTATTTAACACAGGGTGATGCACTACCACTTTGAGAGGCCAGGAATAAAGCCTGGTAGTACGAAGGAGGACATACCACCTGAAAGCCATAGTTATTCAACCACATTCAACTGCTGCTCTACATCAGTGAAAAAGCTTATTGTATCTTTTCACCATCCCAAATTAGGCTTGAATTAGAGATAAGCTAAGTTCTTTGAAATATAAAACGTATAAATATAGGGGAAAGAAGCAGCCTAATGTTGTTGGCTAACGCATTTCTGAATAGTGTAACTTGTAAATGCATGGAAAATCTACCTTGGATTTTTACCTTGTACATTCTTTCCCACCTTGAGAATATGAATCGGACATCTTAATGACAGTCACTCCCCTAAACCCAGTAACAGGGTGGGACAGGCAGCAAAGAAGTCGGAGGAAGACAAAGTGTTGCAGATGAGACAACTGAGTAGCCAGAGCAATTCTGCTGCAATGTGAGGAGCGTGCGAAGCAGGCTGCTCCCCACACAGACCCCACCGCGCCCAGGAAATCAACATGAAGTTGTCAAGATTTTTCTTAATAATTTTTATAATGATGATGATTTTATTATGTGGGTCTAATCTCTTAGGTGTTTTCATTTAGCAGAAAACATTGATCAAGGCCCTCTTTTCTTGAGACCTACAACAGCAAAACAATAAATATCTACAAAGAGCAAATTGCTTCATATCCCAAACCTGTCACTGAAGAAACAAATGTAATGGTGGAACAAGGGATTTTTAAGCCCAAAACTGGAGGTGAGGAAATATTAAAATCAAAGACGGAAAACTATTTTTGAGAAATGTTCAGGTTTCAAACAACGTAGCTTGCTATGCCAGAGTAAACATCACAGGGAAAAACACTGCGAGTGGAGAGTGGGTCATCATCCAAAACTGCCTGTCATCTAATCTCTTATTTCAATGTACCGTGAGGGAAAGAATAACATGTTAGAGCCAGGCAGTTATATTATTAGCATCATATTGGTACCTGTCTGTCAGAGGCTACCCTAGAAAACTGGCATTTTAAAACAAATAGCAAAACAAGTTAAAGGTGCAGCAGAGAGATGTCAGTTATTTTCCAGAGACTTCTTATTGAGAGAAAAAAAAAGTAAACATTCTGAATTTGAATTTCTGCCAGCAATCATAGCAGATAAATACTGGATAGACACCAAACGACTCCCAGCTAGGAAAAGTAATGCTGTCTACTGAGAGGAAAGCTTCCTTTCAGCTCATCAGGTTGAGCTGCTCGTTATAGCCTACAAGGATGTCTGTCCTCCACCCTCCGCCGCAGGGACGTGCGAACTCTTCAGAGCACGGCCAGTCACTAGATGGCAGAATCTTCTAATTAGTTACGTGTGATTTGTTGATTAACCACCTCCGGGAGCAAACCTGATGCTCAGCAAGGAGAGCAGTGCAGCCAGCCGTTCTGATCTTCAGCTGCGCAGTAGACCACAAATCTTCGCTGCTCAATCCAGTCACAAGTTTTTACCATTTAGTAGTTTTTCCCAGCTATCCCTTCGAGGGGGAAAAAATAATTTGTGACGTAAATTACTTTCAAGCAAGTACAGAGCAGTGCTACACTAGTAATTCTAGCTCACGTTTTCAAATGCCTCAGTAGGGGTTCAGAGGCCAAATTTTCAGTCTTTGTAAAATCTTCCTACAATGCATACTCAAATTTGTTTGGCAGTGTTTGACCCAGTATGCTACAGTGCTCATGCAATTCTAAGGTGGGCAATAAGGGAATCTAACAAAAACTTGAAACCCATAAGAAAAACATGGGTTTTCTTATGGACTCACATTTTTGTGGCAATGTGAAAGCAGATCAACCTGCCCAGATGGGCAGAAAGCAGGCAGAGCTTTGCTCAGCTCTGCGTGCGGTGACATCAGCTGTGAATGGTGGGAACCTATGCGTTTCTGAGCTTCACTGTCTACCTTTCTGCCTGTTGCACCCTTGCCTGTGGGTGAATACTGCTGCTCCAAATTGGAGGTCCTTGGTGCCTTAAGTGACGTGCCAAAGTCACACAAGTAAACCCCAGAGGAGCAGAAACTTAACCCTGGACTTCGCCGGCGCCAGCTGCAGACACTCAGTTGGCTGAGTGGATGTTTACTCTTCTCCTTCCCTTTTGGTCATGGAAAGTAAGCGAAGTTACAGATTGTGTAGAGGGTTATATCTCATTATGTCAAACCTTCATGCAGATGACTCTTAGAGGCCAAGGCCCAGAATTAATATGTGCTCAACTGGCCCTCCCACAGTAAGAGTTCAATTAAAAGCAAAAATAGAGGATGTGCACTTAGCTGGGAATGGAGGGTGATGACACCGAGGAGTAACTCTGGCAGCCAAGGAGAGGAAAAGGAGCAAAAAGCAACTAGTGAAAAAGTTCTAAATGATTGCTGCAGAAATTTCAGTAGAGTTCCCTGCTACAGACAAGTAACATCTAATGCAGCAGAAAGTCTGTTGGCTTCATTTATTCTTTTTTTTCATAAATGATGCAGCAGTGCTTACAATGCAATGAGCATTTTTAGATCACAGCTGTAATATTTGTCAAGGTGCCACAGAATGTGTCACTCAGAAGCCTCACACGACTTTCGCATCTCATCTAGTTATGACCTTTCTAAGCAGCTGACTAACAATTAATGGAAGAACAGCTAACATGGCTGAAATAATGGTATTTACAAACAATTCTGGGTAATACTAATGACTTAAAATTGGTTTTGTACATGCTAGAATTTCTCTGTTTGAATGCAGACAAGCTATAGATGCAACTTGGGACACTAAAGGCAAAGTTGCCCATTACAGCTTTGTTACTCTAAGAGCTTACTACTACTACTACATCAGGGCAGTTTCTTTCCTTCTCTTACTTCCTCCACTGTGTCAGCAATCATCAGACCCTCTACACAATCACTACAACTTGCTGGATTGGTAAAAAAAAAACCAACCTGACCTGGCAAAATTAAATCACTGGGTTAGCAAACTGTGTCAGCTCCCAGCCAAAGGTCAGAGCGGGAAGTCGCAGCCAGGAGGCGAAGGGAAAGGTGAAAGGACTGGCCACTCTGGAGCGGGAATTTGCTAGATCAGCTCAAGTGTATTTTCACCGAAACATCTATTTTACGTAAGCGGGTGAAAGAGACCCCTGACGCTGATGATACATGAACTTGCGAATCCACAGTTCCTCAACCTCTGAGCAGGACACCACTGCAAAGCTTCTGGGAGACGCCAGGGACAAAAACCCCCAGCATTTTGATGTTTGCATAGGTTTTGTAATACATTGTTACATTACTCACCTAACTGTTTGAAATGTTTATATATTGTGTCTGGCTAGGCCACAATGTTTGCAAATGTTTGGTTACACTGCTGTAGTATGCTAACATGTGGCTTCAAGGCAAAGGAGTATTGCTTACATCCTGAGTGATGAACTCTGATTGTATGGGGCCTCTCCTTTTGCTACATGCAGCACAGCGTTTGAAAATTACTGCACAGAAGCCCATCACTGCAGAGCAATTCCACCTTATTCTGTAAAGACAGACAGATATTCAAAAAATATTCTCAGACAAATGCCACCTAGTACTTTTTCAGATCGCTGTGTTTTGGCTGGTACTGCTAGCTACAGCATAGGGATCTGCAAACTGCAGTTACTGAAATTACGCAGATGTAGTCTGGACCACAGTAGTGGACAGATTTCGTTAGAATACCTATTTCATTGGAAAACTCAAGTTGCTTGAATGTAGATAATAGGATAATATGGCATAATAGTATTGATATTGAATAATATTAGATTTTGGATAATATCAAGCCCCTGTTCTGTCATCTTTAATGACTGAAATGTTGCCAAGTCTCATTACTTTTATCACCAGTTTTCAGATCTGCTGTTTTATTCTTAAGTCACCAAATACTAAGCTAGATGAATACATGGAAGACTCATTTCTTTTAAAAATAATAATAAAAATGTCCAATGTTCCTGGTTCTGAAACTCAACCTGGAAGGAAATAAAAAGATCTCCAAATGTCCCTAAATCTTGTTTTGGTCCCTTCAGTTCCTGGAACTCACCAGAAAAGTGCGTTGGGTGCCCATCTGTCCTTCTCCATCCTGTCAGTTGGTCTTTGACTCACAACAAAAGTAAATGCAAGAGGGAAAATACACATCAGCACAGAGATTTTCCATCTCTTAACTGTCCTTTGCCTCAGACACTTTTTCAGCTAACCATTATGAGAATTATATGTCTTATGGATATTTGGTCATCATGACAAGCAATGCATAAAGTACCTTAGGCAATACCTCAGTCAGAGATGACCTCAGTGAAGACCTTATGTCAATATAAGGTGTTGCCTTTTCCTACTCCAACATTAATTAGATAAAAAGGATAAATAAAATTTGTTTAATGATTTTTAGAGCAGCACAAATAAAAATGTGAGGATCAGTACAGCTGTGGTGCTCAGTGTGGATCATGGAGTAAAGCCTACTCAAAAGTACCATGCAGATCCATGAGACCTTGCCTAGATCTCTCCAGCTCTAACTGGCTGGATTAATCCAGTAATTGCTTCCACAAAGGTTAACAGATTAACTTGCTGATTTAACAGTTTCCATATTCACGATATTTGTAGCACATGTGCAGACCAGAAGGTGCTAGAAAACCCAGTGACAGCTGCTAATTGGCCTTGGATATGGAGAACATCAAGGAGATTGGCCCAGTTACGTGATATGCAAGGTTACTGGTGGCATATGCTGACAGTCTGATGCAGAAAGCAACAGTGAAAACACAAACGCCTCTGGGGGAAACACGCCCGTGGACATCCAACACCACGCTGAGCTGGAATAGGTGGAACTGCTACACATGGAAGCTGAGCCGCCAGTCCAGGACCCTAAACACGCGACGATCGAAGTGAGTGTTCCCTTCCTCTGAGACCATGGTGCTGGTCTGGCATGAGTGTGAAGTGTGTGCACACTGCAGAACGGAGGTCTTCAACCAGAAATAAGTGCCAGTGTGCTGCATCCACCCTGCTCAGAAAATAAATTCGAGATTATATATAAAAAGAGTAGTGTGATTTGGTTCTTGCAGCCACCCAAGTCCTCATTTCCCTGTGACAAACTGCTACTGTAATCTGACAAGAAGTGCTTAAGCAAAAGAAAAGGAAATACCCAAGTACTTGTATTTTTCCACAATTTTAAAGCATTCTGCCTATAATGTAACTTGGCTAAGGTAAAACTCAACTCCTGTAGTGTACTAGTGGGCAGGTATTCCAGCAGTCTTTTCAGCTAAATAGAGTGGAGGTTTCCAGGCAACAAAGAATTTGACAAAATCAAGTCCAAAGCAAGTGTATAAGATGCCTACGTTTACCTTAAATAAAACCCACAGAACATCAGAGGAATGTATTCTTTACAAAAATTACTATAGATCTTATTCTAAAACAATGTTATTTGAACAATATCTAAACATTTCCCCCCACAAAGGGTTTCTGCATTAACTTCGGACTGAACTTGCAGAAAAACATTCTAGTGTTTAAACATTTAATATTCTAAAATTTGTTAAGTTAGCATTTTTCATTTGTCACTTTAGAGAAGACAAACACCAAGTTAAATGGCTATCACAAAGCAGAAAGCAAATCTGAAAAAATAAGGCTCGTGCAGCCCAAAGTGCTAGCACTAAGAAATGCAAGTCTCCACACTCAGACAGAAACAGAAGTGAAATATGGCGTTACTATGACAGGTACTCATCTGTGGTGGCAAACAAAGTTCAGGGTTTCCTTGTTTAGTTTAAGGAACTGGTAGGAGAGCTTTGAAAATGCGCGTAAGGAAATATTTGGATATCAATTCAATTATAGCTGGTGACACAAATACAATCAGAAGAAATTTCTTAGTCAATAAGGTCAAAAATCTGACAGGGAGGAGGAGACAATGGAGGAAGGTAGAGACGGCAGCCGCGGTGAGGGGCAGAAAACTTGAGCAACAGCACTTGATCCATCTTTTCTTTCCCGCGGTGATCCAAATGCTTCACTGAAGGTAATGTGGGGAAAAAAAAAAAAGGAAAAAAAAAAAAGGAAAAAAAAAAAAGGGAAAAGCTTGCAGTGGCCACTACGCACTGATACCGAAGATTCCCACTCTCCTAGGTACACCTCTGCATTGCTACAAGTTGAGACTGAGGGGCTAGTGGCATCTGCTTAGAGAACAACCTCTGACTTTCTTCTGAGAGTGCGAAGAGGCGAGATGAAGAGTCTCCCCATCCGTCAGAGAAAAAGAAAATCTCTTCTTCCTTTCACGGATTTTTGTTAGCCATTTTAAAAACATTTATGGGCAATATGCCACAAAGTGAAAGATTACTAAATGTATATATAAATTATTGTGACTTCTGAAATGCATTATTTCCTGAATTGTTGAACTTACAGGCAAGAAGAAGAAGAAAAAAGGAGGAAAACGAACCCACCACGAAAAGCACAGCCTGTTTTACGATATTAGGACGGAACAAATCGAACAGCCCCTGGTCACACAAAAACCCCTGCAGGTTTTGCAAGGCTGTTGCCGTGCTGCCGCAGTTGCCACAGAGGCGAAGCCCGGGCCTCTGCGGAGCGCGCCCGCAGTCCGCCCGTCCGGCACTACGCAGCAGGGACCTCCCCAAAGGACAACACCCAGCAGAAGCCACTGGATGGCTCAAGCATGTCTCAAGAAATGTCACCCCGGCCCACGGACCGTGACCGGCCACCACGCACGCAACAGACGTCTATGTCCTTACAGAGCAAGCAGGGAGTATCTGCGGATCTAAGTATCGAGTGTTGTGGCTACCGAGGTGCGATGACGAAGTGGATATTAAGTTGTCCTGAAATTTGGTTTGCATATTCCTCTTTATAGTGACGTTCTTCTAAAGGATGCTTAGCAGAAGGGGGATCTTCTGCTCCTAATGGCCACCATTATTGTACTCAGTGCTTTAGACATATAGTACCATTTCTTGGAAGACTTGCAATAAAAATATTTTCCTTTATACAAAGACCAAACCTGTGCAAGTAAAAATAAAGACAACTGGATAGTAATTTTACCATTTTTACATTGCAGCAGGTTAGAGTGTAGTAATCAGAGAAGCACAATTTCTGCTAAACCAGATGATTACAAATTAGTATTCTATTCATTTATTTCTGAAGAATTGTCAGAAAGTTTGGTCAAACTCTGGATAAAGAAGAGGAGGCTAATTAATTAGACATTTAATAAACTTATGACATGAAGGAGATACGACTTACCCAATTATTAAAATAATCTCTCATGTATTTTTATGAGAGAAAAGAAGTGAAAGGTCTTCACAGATTTTCCTGGGAATTACTGTCACCTGCGGGTTATTAATCATCTTTAAAAAGCAGCACTCCAGATAAGTGTTTGGATGAAGTTAAACAAGTCCATTCAGAGAGCACATCAACAGTATCAGTTAATGAGATGATAAACTGCTGGGGCTGGTAACATCTTCAGCGCTGTACCGGGCTGTGTTTCACACTATGGAAGCTGGAAGGCTCTCACTCCAATGGGAATCCGCCATGCCAAAAAAATACATGAATACGTAGAGTGAGAGGGACGGAATTATCCACGCCAAGTTGAAATTTTAAATTGACTCCAATATAAGGAAATGCAGACAAGACGGAGTGCAATTATCACTATTTTTCAGCAAAGTAAAAGAGAGACAAGACTCACTGTACCCACAGGCCACGTTTTCAAAAGAGAACAGATTCTGAGTGATCCCAAAGTGATCAACTCCCGTTAAAATATCATAAACCTGCCAGAACTAATAAATCCCCTGAAACTCTGATCCACGAGAAAACTCACTAAAATCCACAAATTCACACCTGGTTTTAAGCACACAGTTACAGGCGTGGCTGGGTCAAGCTGCAGCACCCAGCTGAGACAGCTCAGCACATAAACATGTCCTCAAACACCTCCCTGATGTTGTCAAAAGCACAGATGGATGAATTTCCATTTCGTTTTCCCCCTCGGACCACAAACATGTTCACGGTGGTCCACGTCCCTCACCCTCTGGCACAGACAGGTCAGGATTTGTTCAGCAAACTTTTAAGTGCCGATTCCAAGCCTGCATTTTCTTTTTTGTTAATTTTCCTTCTATTCACATTCAAACTTTAATAATTAATTTTGTCGTCAATTGTTCAGTAATTTTTATTCATGTACTTTTATAAATATATGTTTATATGTAAAACAGATATATGAATATGCATCCATATATAAAAATATTTTAATTTATACCTATTTGTAATCTTTCTAATGTATAAATAGATATACGTAAAGAGAGAAAAAGAGAAGTCCACAAGTCCTCTCTGTTGAGACCCCTGAGGCAGCTCTGGGCTAGCGAAGGTGGCAGGGCTTCAGCAGCCCACCAGCCCACCAGCCAGGGAGTTCTGCGGTCGCCTGGGGCACGGCCACGGCACCCTGCAGGGCTCCCCCGGGGGGCGTACCCCTCCTCCGCCTGTTTGATTTTCATCTTATTAAGCAGTATGGTTATTCTCCTTCTCAGCCTTTCATTTGTGCCTGCAGCCAACAATGAAACTCAGGAAAAATTAATCAAAGGAGATGTTTAACAGACATCTGAACTTCTCATTCCAATTAGAAACTAATTGGCCAGATAGTTCTTTAAAGAGCAAGATCAAAGATGCTGAGTACTACATTAATGCAATCCATTCAATCAACACAACTGACGAAAAGCCAAGGTGTTCCTTACCACACCGATCACCACCCCCCCGCCCCCCCAAGCAATCTATCCAAAGAAACAAACAGAAAAAAAGCCAAACCCAAACAAGAATTTGGCTATATAAAATATAGCAAAGGGTTAATCTGATAGAAATCTCGCTGAAAGCAAACAAAACAATCAATAGTAAAATGTCAGCTGTTCAACAAGTTATCAAGGAAACAAAACCAGAAAAGTTCTTCAAGAATGAGTTTATGTAGATACCCCACAAAACGCATGGGCATAGCATGTCTTCTGGTGCACGCTAAAACCAAGGACCCCATCCTCGCCAGAGCCCCTCTGCTCCTGCTGGCTGAGCCGGTGTCCACAGCAAGTTTTAGCCGACCCTGCCTACCCGTAAAACTCTCCCTAGTGAAGACGCACACATAACCTCTTATTTGAGTATAAACGTGGGCTCCAGGCTGGTCCTGCATCTCCACAATCGTCCCCACTATTGGGGGGGG
>Ga0065711_1044932_pt1 | contig 13795 bp, 9 predicted proteins | sample Hoacrofraction12_FD_59098 | JGI IMG/M metagenome (GOLD analysis project Ga0065711, IMG submission 59098) | Hoatzin crop microbial communities from Cojedes, Venezuela - Epithelial fraction 12 v2 (version 2) | ecosystem: Host-associated > Birds > Digestive system > Esophagus > Crop | place... | reverse complement strand
TTAGCTCTGCCTTCTCCGCATCCTCCGTCACCAGGACACCCGCCTCATTCAGCAGCGGCCCCACGTTGTCCCTAGCCTTCCTTTTGCTGCTGATGTAGTTGAAGAAGCCCTTCTTGTTGTTTTTCAGTACCTACTGCATGGTAGTACTGACCACTGTGTGTATACAGCAGTATGCCTTCTATACAGTTCTTTGATAGCCGCAGGACTGTAAGTCTGAGATCACCAGCAGCTGGGGTCATAAACATCTAAGTAGACTGTACTAAAGAAGGCAGAAAAATACAGTGGGTTTGCTTTTGCATTCTTTATGCTGTGATAGAGAGAGGCTATTTATGATCCTTGAAAAGAGGAAAAGGTGAATAGCTGCATTTCTAGACAAAGTAGAGAGAGAACTGCAGGGACAGAAGCAAGATGTTTGATGAGAGAGCTGTTGTCTCTGTTTTTGAGGGGAAAGTGGTGCTTCCCAAGACTGGAATTGTTCAGCAATATTCAGAATTACGTCCTTGCAGTATGGACCTGCTACTCATGCAGAGGAGTTCTGCCAGAAGCGTGTTGGACCTGCCCCTGTCCATATGAGAAATGTCTGGGAACGACTGTATGTGTGTTATTGTTCTCCAAAAGTCCCTTAAGTTCCCTGTATTTAAAGCAGGACCTCACGTGCAGGGATTCAGTTGCATCCTTAGACGGACCACTCACTTCTGCAGGTCCATTTAGGGGTGTAGTTGAGATGCTCTGGTTCTTCAGGCTACCTGAGGCTGGCGTCTTAGTACACAAGAAGCAAAATGGAAATTGGTGAGGTCCTCGGGTTGTCTCGTGTTAGGAGAGATGCAAAAGTGATGTCATCAGGATTTCTCTTATTTGTGCCCTACTATACATGTATATATGTGTAACTCTGGCTCAAAATAAATGCTACAATAAATTGTGCTTTGTACACACACCTGTTAATATAATAAACTCTAAAGTGCTTGGAAGTCTGTGGAGACTAAGCGGAATTATGGATCTCATGTCACAATTCTAATTTCCTTAGAAAAACTGTCTGGGCACCTTCCTTTCCAGCAAATAGAACTGGAACAAATAGCTGGAACCACCTCTAAAGGCAACTGTAAAGGTGTAAAATTAAGATTGTGAGCTTTCTAAAGACTAATTCTTCAGAGAAAGTAGATGAGAAGGAGGCTGCTTTCATGGATCAAGTGTCAATATTAGTCCAGTTACAAAGCGATACAGAAGATTAACTTACTTTCCTCATTTTATGGCAGCAAAATTGTCTTTTCTTGAAGGTGAGAAGTATTTTAGATCTTGCTGCATATAGAATCTCTCTGCAGGCATTTAAAGTGCTGGAAAAACCTCTGCACAAAAGCTCACAAAAAACGTGCAATATTTTTGAGTTTTGCAAGTACAGCTGAATGTCACTTTCTGCAGGTTTATGACATGTAAATAGCTGGAGATGCTACTGCAGGGAAAGCTAGTCCTTTATTTTTAAAAATACACATCTGTAGTAGTAACCTATATTTATGAGTGTATAAACCGTCCTGCTGTGTGTTCAAAACCTATGGTTTTGCCCAAAACACCCGTCTGTGTGTTCGTCAAAGCTTTTTGTTAGCTTAAAAAGAAGGTATAATTACATAAATACCATCTTTCATTTGAAAGATTTTTTTTAAACACCATCCATCTGAAATACACTCTTGTATTTAGAAATTATGAGAAACAACCTGAAAACATGCTTTAAAGTACCACAGAGTAATGTTAGACATCAAAATTACAGTCTCTTATACAAGCCAATTGTTTTCACAATACTGGAGCACATTCAGGATGCAGATTAGGGGCAGTACTTGACCTTTGAGTTTTTGATTATGCACAAAAATCCAGCATAGTGAGTGCACATGCGAGATGCTCTAGATTGGCAATAACTGTAGATACCAATAACACCTATCTATGCAGCCTTTGATTTAGGATGAGGGTCCCTATAGAGTCTGCAAGTCAGATCTCCAGAGTCATGTTTAAAACTCTAAAAAAAGGGAAGTAAAAATCAATAAAGTAGTAATTTATAAATAATTACAGTAGGCAAAGTCACAGATCAGTGCAATATGGAGCCATAGGCTGGCTTGGGGAACTCACATAGCTAGGTTCTTGTTCCCAAACATGCAGAGAGGCCTAGCCATGATGTGCTGATTAATGCTAATTGAGAAGGGACAGTTACCTTCTCATTTGTCCCACTGATTTTCCTCCCCTTAATGGATCTATACTTCATGGTGAATTGAAGCTCTGAACCTAGAGTCTCTGGATCTAGCATTTAAATATTCACAGTAATGCTCTGTGACATTGGTTCCAACGATGTCTGGTGTGTGTGTACTGGGTGCATGGGAGGTTGACTATCTTCCTCTGAACTCCAGTATCTTTTTTTTTTTGGTTTTTTTTTTTTTTAAGGGTGGTTTCTTATGGTTAGGCTTACTAGACTGTGAAAACTCATATTTGAAGCAATGATTCTAATTTTTCATCTGCTTGTGCATACTGTATTATTTGCACAGTGCTGTCTAACACAGTCAGGAAGAAAACTGAGAAGAGCCATAGTTTGCTTTTGTGCCAGAGTCTGAGGTCCAGGAAAGAAGCCTGCATATTTCACCAAAACAAATGCTGTTGCTATGAGTCATATAATATATACTGGTGCATAACATGCAGCAGATATCTAAAGTGAAGGATACTGCTGCTCTTAACCAAAAGGCTCCTCAGTCCTGTAGCTTCTGGAAAGGAGACATTGTGTGTTGTTCTCTGTATAGAGAAGTGGTTTGTGGGATAATCCTCATGGCAGTTGTACTGCTGATGGCCTGTGTGCGCTTGCTTGGAACAAAAGTGCAGGTGTTTTGTGAGAACATGACAGGCATGATGTGTGACTGAATCAGCTCTGTCTTCCTTGACCATGGAGAGCATGTTCTTCTACCACAAGCTCAGTTTTCATCAGTCTGGGAAGCCTTTCATTTACTGAAACATGCAAAGCAGCTTCTGAAGTGTGAAATGATTTATGTGGTGGTCCCTTCTGCCTGAGTAGTTACGTGGTATCTGGGGCCTTGCTGGAGTGCTCCCATTGAAAGAATATAGAAGATGCATATCAGAGATTTCTGCGCTGCCACCCTTTTTATTTGCAAGGATTGGACTTAGTATTTCTGTTGCAGGTCAGTGAATGTGGAACAGATAGTTGCTTGTGGCAAAAACCACCTCTGGGGGACGTGTTGTGCCCCGCAAAGCCTGGGCTCTTCCTTCTCACAACCATGACTGACACAATGTCTCTTCCTGTCTCCCATCTTGCACGTTGTGGCCCATCAAGCCTCTAGCTCCTGCGTTTGCAGTCAGTCAGCACCAGGAAGGCCAGACATTAGGTTCTTTCTGGCCATCTGCTTGGGTGGTAGCTTACAGGAGAGCATGTGATTAGTCACGGTTATTTATGAGATTCATAGTTCTGAGACTTACTTGCTGGAAACACATGAGTTCTTCAGCACAATAATCCTATAATACATGACAGAAAGATATAGAAGTATGTAATTCAAAGAAGAAATGGTAAGTGGAGAACCTTTCTGTGTTGTTCACAAATACAGCAGCGAGGAGAGATGGCATCACTTTCAGGTACAAGGTGCCAGCATGATAGAAGTAAAACTGACTTGAGTTACAAAGACTGTTGTCAACTCATCTGTAAAACTTCAGGTAGAACATTTGTTTCTGTTTCGGGTTACCGATACATATGTACAGAGAAGATATTTCTCTTTAATTGCCATATGGTTTGATTTTTGCTTTTCAGCCAACTTTTCCCTGAAGGGATGACAAAATCAGTAAATTGAGAGTAGCTCATTTTAATATTTTTGACAATGGTCCCTATTTAGAGCTTCACATTTATCATTTCCGCCCCTCCCCCGGAATTTCTATTGTATGCTTTACAGGCGTATCACTTGACAACATATGTTTCTGACATATATGTGTGTATACATTTGTTTGTAATGGATACATGTCTGCATGTGTGTGTTAAATATGATATACGAAGTGCTTGTCAGCCTTGGTAGCCCTGAATTTTGGAAATCTATAAAAAAAGTCTTTGATCGTGACAGCAGCCACATTACATGGCTGGATGTTCTTGTGGCTTCTTTTACACCTGCAGAAAGTACACGGTGGCCTGTGCTTGTACAGGGATTGACTCCCTTTCAGATAATCTTTCTCACCCTCCTCAAATCTGTTCAGAACCACAAGTGAGGATCATCTTCCTGGCCTGTTAAATCATCGCTTTACATGCCTCTGCCAGTTCCTTCGCCCTCACATCAGGCTGAAGCTCTCTCTTTGTTTTCAAGCGTATTGCTTAGTAAAACCGAGCATTAGGTGCTGTGTTTAGCAGCTTATTGAGATTTTTGCTCTTACCACCAACCCATCAGTGTCTAAACTGTCTGTTCTGTCCCTTGAAATTCCCGTAATACATATTTTTCTGTCCCATATGAAAGTAAAAATGCTGTACTTGAAAATCTGCTTTTATAATGTTCACTTGTCATCTTAACTTCTACTAGGATGCTTGCAGATGGTTTCCATCTGGAACTGATTTAAAGCCTAAATGAGAAGTTTTTTCAGTCGTTCATTTTGAATAGTTTTATATGAATAGTTTTATATAATTCAGTGAGATCTTAATGGCTAATTTTTGAGTAACTGAAATTTTGCCTTTTTTTTCATTTTTGTCCTGCTAATCCAATAACAGAATCTACTTAAGATATATTGTTGTGTATTAAAACATCCTGACACAGCGCACAAAAATAGTATTTGTTGTTTCAATAACTACTCTTCACTATTCAATTTAAAACTATTTAATATGCATTTATTCAGTGAAGTTGCATATGCTCGATGTGACTGTTTTTAGACATCTGCCTTTAGGCAATAGATACAAGACAAGGGCAGATTACTTTCGGCTTGATAAAACATCCCTGTTTTGTTTATAGATGAGTCTTCAGCATTTGACGGCAGTCATGGCAGTGACTGGTGTTATATTCTTTGGACTTAAACCATTTTCCGTTTGTTCAGCAACAGAAAACTCAAAGTGTCAAGAGTTCAGTTTAAAAATACAGGAAAAGGACTTCAGAACAAACAGCTTGATCAAGTGAAATTGCACATGTCAGTTGGAATGTATAGTGAATTAAAAAAGGGCAGTGAATTAGTGAAGAAAAATTTTACTCTTGAATCCAGACTGTGAAGGTGTGATGTGTGGGGAGACCCAAAAAGAAGACATGGACTGTGGTTTGTGCTGTGCTGGCTCCTGTCTGAGTCCCCATCAGGCTCATGAAATGTTGTTGTGGGCACTGAGCACTCAAGTGGGCAGTGCTGGATGGCTGCAAAGCTGGGTAGGTGGGGGAAGAGCAGTGGATGTTGTCTGCCTTGACTTCAGCATGGCTTTTGACGCTGTCTCCCATAACATCCTCCTAGGGAAGCTCAGGAAGTGTGGGCTGGATGAGTGGTCGGTGCTTTGTCAGGGGGGTTGGACTAGATGATCCCCAAAGGTCCGTTCCAGCCCCTACCATTCAGTGATTCTGTGACCTGCCTCTGCCTTTCGAAAACAGATCGCAGTGTTTTTGTTATACTGCATACTCTCTGCCTCAGAATTTGTAGTCCAAAAATAATGTAGCAAACGGGCATACTGCTGGAAGAAAGGAGTGGTGACCCTGTCTTAACCAAAGAGTACCTTGGCTGGATTATGGGTTGATGGGTGGGTTTTGTAGGCTGATCAGAAGCTGCTTGATCAACTGATAGTTAAACTGGTCTGTTACAATTTTTTTCAGATTTTCTTAACTGTAATTAGTGGAATTTCACGTCAAACTTCTCTGTGTGTAATATTTTTTGTTACTGAAGTTTAAGAAAATTTCAAAACTGTAATTTTTAATTTAAACCTGTTTATTTGTGTTTGGCAATGTCAAGTGTATCGAATAGTGCAGGGTCTCAATGGTGAACTGGAATTTCTGAGTTGGATTTACTCTGTGATCACCACATAGACTTGAGCAAGTCACATAAATGTCGTTTGACTTATTCATACCAGTTAGCTTAATTTCATACTTCGTGGACACATGGGTTAGTACTTTGAGACTTCATTAATGAATGGTTACATAAAGGTTCATTTTCAATAGTTAGAGACAGTTGAGGCATATAGTGTTTTAGATACCGATTTACACGCGTTTTTGATTTCTCAAGAGTATTTTTCGTGATGTAGGAGCAAATTTCTGTCTACTTGAAGTCATTGATTTCTCTGATGTGTTACTACCTTTTGGAAGAACATTACACAAACCTGGAAAATAAGTTGGTTTTTTTTGGGAGCATTCAAAATGGATTTGTCTAAATCTATTCTTGACATAAATTAAATTTGATATGAAGTCACGTTTGCTCATTTTCCAGTCTCTGTCTTAATTAATACATTTTAAGGAGGAACATTTGGAGGTGTGAGAATTCACATACTGTAATAAGCACTTGAAGGAATCTCTTTGCAAGCATTTTGTCTGCAAATAGTACCACAACTCCTAGATAAATGTTTTTTTTTTCTACTACAGCACTGTAAAAGGAAAAAGGGGACTGTTATTCACAGACCTATAAATTCCCCAGATAAACTGCATTTTGTTTGTATTTAAACAAACAGCTGAGCATATGGTATAGTAACCTGTGCTTCTTCTTAAGTTGTGACTTAAAATTTTTCTTTTCCTACATTAGTAGTTGATTTCAAAACTGCTGTAATTCCATGGGCAAATCTGGATATGGATTTGATACAATGTTACATTTTTCCTGTTATGGGGAAGAATTAAAACAAAACTGAAATATACGAGTAATTTCAATGGAAGTGGAAAGATAGCCTAGTATGAAGCCAGCTAGAAAACCCTGTCAAACCAACCACTAACACTTGCTTCAGCCGTGCAGTAGGCAGACTTATGCTAACACGAGTTGCAGGCTGTAGCATTGGCCAGCACCTAGACTTCCAGGTCCTGCACCCTTGTTCAACATCAACTCTTGCATTCCTGCTTTGCTATTGTTTACAGCTGTAGGTAGTTTTTTGCTGAGGCATAGGAATGATCCTAGTTTACACAAATTAAATGGTCATTAGTAAGAATCAGAAGCTTTGCTGAGAAACCAGAAGGGGGCTAGGATGACTTCACCATCTTACCAAATATTCATGTTCTGGTGAGGCCTCTAGTGTATTAGGCATGTGTATGTAGAATTGATGACAATTACTGTGAAAATAGTATTATTTAGCATAGTCAGTAGCATAGTAGTAATAGTGTAAGGCCATCATCCCCTTAAAAAAGAGAGAGAAGAACACCCATTACAATCCCGTCTTTCCCACAGCACCTTGTCAGTGACTCATTTTGTAGGGCAAATCAGCAAGCAGGTGTATTAGTTACTGATGTGACACATTAAACCACTTATAACTTGTTTTGCTATCCTTGCACACAATACATGCTCATTAGCAAAGATTTCTAGTGCCATTGCCTTTCTCTTCTGTAGCTGTCTTGTTATCATAAGGCCACAACTGTAGTTGATACTCAGACTGCCTCACCGTTAGGGCCATGCTTTGCTTAATAAGAAGTTATTGTTTTGATACAGTATTTTGGCATAGCATTGAGGATTGCAAAATGTTTTCTCTTTAAATGTGATAATCCACTGTGGTCCTGCATGTATTACGTTTATGTAAATAGCTCTGTGGTCCCGCCACTGTAGGACCTCTGTTCCTGCACAGTAGCTGGTAATTCTGCAAGCAGTGTTTTCATTTGTCTTTATTTTGAGGTGGTAGGTTATCTGTCAAGAATAAAAGCTCACATCCCTGGTGGATGTGTGTTAATTGCCAGTAGGATTAATAATGGAGATTCTGTTTTATCCAGCTACGTGTTTGCACAAAACCTTTAGGAACTTTCATTGTCAGTACTGCTTCCTCTGTGACCCATTTTGCTGAAATTCAGTATGGGGAAGAACTCATAAAGGCTTTTGGAGATGTGCAGACGTGCTGGTATTTCTCACCCGTTCACTGTAGCGTGGGCCTATCCATGCGGCGTGATAAAACAAACTTCATTTTCTTAGGCAATCGAATTAAAAAATAATGACAACTATGCCAACATGCTCTTTGGTTTTCTGTCACTCTCTGGATGTTTTGCATACTGTGTTGTATTTAATGGAGTGGAACAATTGTGTATTTATAGAAAATGTGTTGTGAGTCCTAGTTAAATCTTGTTGTGACCAAATTGGTAATTATGATACCACTGGGGAAAGTAGTTCATCAATGTAGTTGGGGATATGAGGCATAGGCTTCCATTAATTTGTCCGAGTACTTTTAAAATTATGGCTATGGGACTGTGAAATTTACTTTAGAGTTCAACAAATGTGCTAAGAGAAGCCGTGATCAGTGGCAGTAGGTATTTTGCAAAGAAACTGGGTGGATGAAAGGCTAAAAAGCTTCTACCACATAATTCTGGGCTCCGCAGTTCATCATTATCTAATCACAAAGGTTAAAGCAATTTAGAGCTTGGAAGCTGTAAACCAAGAGCTGCCCAACAAAATGTCCAAAGGGATAGGGGAGCCCTAAAACCTGATTGAAATGCACAAGGATAAACTTCCAGAACCCCTATTTGTGTTTAAATACTTCTTACCATTTTAACTTTTTATTTTCCTCTGACATATGCCAGATTTCCAGTCATTAAAAGAATATCAAAGATTACTCTCTCACAGAAAGAAGAGTCACTTTGTACTCTTTCATTCCTTGTGGCAGTGACAGAGGATTATGGAGTGAAATTTTTTTGCTTACTGATTGTAAATACAAATTCTTTCACTTTTGAGTTTTACTGGGGTTTTTTTGATGATATCTAACACACTACAAGGAACTTTAGAGAAATTATAAAGTTTATTTATTGCTTCTGCATTTTCGGGGAGAAGTTGTTCTAGAGTTCTTCAGATCCTCCAGTATTCATGCAGTGCTTTTGAAAATTAAATGTAGCAATCAGACTTGCATTTTTAAACTGTGTTAAACAAATTACCTCTAGAACTGAGGGTAAGATGTCTCACTGCTAGCACAATTGGCACAATTTATAAACTGGCTTCGTGCTTTCTGTTGGTTTTTGTTCAAATGAAAGGTGTAAAATGCTCTTGTCTAGATGAGTGTATTTTCTGTAAAAAGACTAAAATTTCACAACGGTAAATTCTGGTAAAATTGTGCTTCTGGCAAAATATTAGTGCATGCATGCTATGGATCGCTGGGAAAATGAGTGATTTATGCTGGATGGGACTTGGGAATGCTGAAAAACATTTGTTCATAGGAATTTTTGGAACTGCAAAACCAAGTGCGTCAGTGCAAAGAAGGGAAATACCCAAATATATCTTACAGGTCAGGGTAAAGAGCAAAAAAAAGTCTGGAATATATGTAGTTTACCTTGGCTGTTTGAGTTCTGTGTAAGAACTCAGCACAGATGTGTAGCAGAAAATGTGAAAAGTGAGGAGTGTGGTCACATGCAATTTTTTCATACATGCTACTACTGCTAATCTTAAAGGCTAATTCTGAACAAATAACAGGATCAATATGCAGAAAAGCTTGTAAGCACATCCATGCCATTTAATTTTTTTTTTTTTTGCAGAAAATTTTTTTTTTTAATGTGCAGTACTAAAACATATGGGTGGATTTACATTTCTTTTATGTCTTCACGTATGAGTAACCTGTTTTGCTGAATATATGATTTATCTTTCCTACATTTTTGTCCTCTGCTAGCCACTCAGTATGCTTTATACCCAGCTAGAAAAAAAAAAATTATCTGGTGGCATCAACCAAGCGAGTGAGAACGGTTATTCTATGCTAAAGTGACTTTCATTTACCAAAGGCTGACAAATCACTACTTTATAGTTGAGAAATAAGTCAGACAAATTTATATCACAAGTGAAAATAGTGAGCTGTGTCTAATAAATTTGTAGTTCAATGAAAAAATATAAACTAAGTTCATCAGGTCTGAAGCCAAGAGCATTGCTACAGGGAATGTATAATGTGCTGTGATACAATTTCCAGTGGTAGCTTTATGAATAAGAGAACAGAACATGTTAACAATTATGCCGATGGCTAGGACTAAAGTGAATTATAACTGCATTAACTGTAGTAACATTTTTACCCTTTTCCTTTTCCTTGCAATTACTAGGAAGTTATTTTCTTTGAAAAGTAAACAAAGCAGAATATTACAAAGCAAGCATATTGTTCCCTCTTTGACTGCAATGAGCGTTCATTCGTTGATGCAATTATCTTTCTGGAAAATACAGACTTATTCAGTGAAATCTAGTCTAGAGAGTAAAACAACTGAAATGCAAATATGAAGCTGAGCAGTGAAGACCTTGGTCATTTAAAAAAATCCATGCTAAAACAGATGAAGATTGATCAAAACCCTTTTGGTTGTTGTTCGTCCTCCACTGGAGGAATTTACTAAAATTACTCTTATGAGTTCCTGGGCATTAGTTGATATAGAAAACAATGCTTTTACTAAATGGCATGAAAGTATCACACCAGAACAGCAGTACTTAATGCTCACCTGCGCACATGGGTTTGTGTCTGTGGTGTCAGATGTGCTGCTCTGCACTGTGGGCCATTGAGAACTGAGAACGGTCTGAATTACATCCAAGACCACAGGATGATAGAATCATAGGACAGCCGAGGAACAGACCTCAACAGGTTGTCTGGTCCAGCCTTTCAAGCTGTTGTAATCCATTTTATCCCTGCTGTCAGTTTCAATGTAGAGGCTGATAAAACATATTCTTGATAGACGTGTGACTGATGAGGTTGATTAAGCTTCTTTATATGAAGAATGAAGCTGTAACTACAAAAATGTCACCTAAAGCACTGGAGTAAGAAGTATGGATGAGCTGAATTTGCGTCTTACAATGAAACCAGCACTCGCACTGTCAGTGCTGGACTCTAAAAGAGTTCTTGCACCTGACCATTGCTTTCTGAACAGGGATCTTATGAGTGCATGCCAGTATTCTTGAATAGTTTCAGATGTCTTAGAGTACTTATGTTATAATTGACCACATTTCTTGAAGAAGATAAAAGACTACTTTTTACTTCTAATGATGCTCAAAGTATCATAATTTTCTTTACCTCCTTACTTCTCTTTATTTTGCATGCTGTCAACACCATTTATGCTTCTCTTGCCTCCCCCATCTTCCTGCCCATAGGTGTCTTATTCTTTTTTCTCCTTAATTTTCTTTGATATTACTGGTGTAACTGGTTTTACTTACCTCTTTCACTTGCTTTATGTATTTATTGCAACTTGTCATTGTCTCTGCCCCTTCATCTTTTTTTTTTTTCTTAGTGGACATTGGCAGTCATGGAGATGATCATGGCTGAAAAAAAGACTTTAGTATGTCATGGAATGGCAGTATTTCAAATGGTGTTTTTACAGATGTAACCATGAAATGGTGGGCAATGAAGCTCATTAAAGAGCTTTGTCTCATCAAAGAATGTTAAACAGCTGTTTTCAGCTTGACCACAGCGGAAAATAGAACCAGTCAGCCAGTAAAAAATTATGTTTAGTAGGTACTATGAATATAAGTAAAAGAAAAAATGAGACAGTGAACAGGAGGAAGTCATGTGTGATGGGCTTCTACACTTGACTGAGCCCCTTGATCATGGTTCCTGTTTCTGCTCATGTGTTGTGAAATGGGAGATCTTTTAGAAGCTGGCTAGAGTGCTTCTAGCTTGCTGAGAAGATACTGCCATTCAGGAAATTATTCTTTTATTGCTTGCAGCCTTGGTAAGCTTTTCTCCACTTCTGTTATCGTAGAGATGGACTTAATTTTGCTTAATGAGCAGTGAGACTGAAGGGGATGGGCCTTAATACAGCTTGGACCATGTTGTGGAGGAAAGCTTCCTTGCCACAGCTAGGTCAGTTGGTTTTCTCCCAAAGATCTTCTGCTCTGATAAACATTAAATCTCTTCCTTATAAGGTTCTTATAAGCTTTAAAAACTGGGTTTTTTTGTTTTTATTTTGCATTCTCATGCAATACCTCTCCAAGAAGGGCTTCAGCCCTATTTGTTCAGTTCCCTCAATTACAACAGTATTTTTTTACTGACTTGATATTGATGACATACATCGTCAGAAAGGGTCAGAGAAAGTATTAACTATCATAAGGGAAGTGGGACACAAAGCTGACACTAGAAAGGCACTATTCTAGGTAGGAGCTGGTGTGTGGAGGATGTGGCGGTGGCTGTGTTACTCTGAGTTTGCAGGCTCCAGGAGCAGTGATACCAGGAGAGCAGCATGTGCTGCCGCTGTACTTCCTCCTGCCCGGACGTACTGGGAGGGAAACCATCTGGTGGGAGCTGTGACTGGGACACCGCAGGCGCTGGGGCTGGTCGTGCCTGCGGTGACTGCCGGCTGTGCTGCCCGCCATATCCAGGCAGCTTGAACGCAGCGCGAAAAGCATTGGGGTACGTAGCTGGTCCCGACTTTGCTGCTGTCTGCCTGGCTTCCTTCCTCACCGAGGTGGCTGTCTGTAAGGACTGACTCCTGCCTGCATTTGCACGCGCCATTACTTTCTTAAGTGATTGCACTGGAGTATAAGTCCGTGGCGGTTGTGCGGCCTCTTTGTACAGTAAGCTAGTGCTATCCATAACTCAAAATTAACAGTTCCTTTCTTGTGCTCTTATCTTATTCTCTGGATTTCCTGGTTGTACTCTACATGGTCCTTTCAAAACCTCTTGGCAGCCCAACTAAAACAAGCCTGATAAATTGTCTAACATCTTTTTGTGTACTGTACAACAGTCTGTTCTTCTAAATACTCTTTTAGCAGAGAAATTGCAATGAAAGCATGACTCTGGCTTCTTTGAAACGTTCATCTTGACAATTTATGATCTTTCACAAAATATTTGGGTTGTGTGCAAGAACAGAAATGAACCAAGAGACAGATTTTGATGTTGCGTCAGTGAGTTCATGCCACTTTTATATGTTTCTCAGTAAAAAGATATTTGAATCCCAGCTCATCAAAGTTGAATCAGCTCAGATGAACTGTTAGGATGCCTTCAGGTCTGAAGACGGCATGAAAGAGCTGGAGTGCTGAGTAGGTGAGGGAGGTTACCACTGAAGCTGTCTGGAAACTCGGTATGTTACAAAGACTACACAGCATAAACTGTTTCATGTTTGTCCCTGTTTCTTCAGTGTCTCGATCAGAGCTCCGCAGAGCCCATTTTATTGTGAATCTTTACCAGTTGCTTTGAACATTTTCACAGTCATTTTGTTTTCTACAAAGCAATGTAAAAATGTTGAGGCACACACAGAATGACTCTTAAGCTGCTCTGTGCCTACATAAGACTGTCTGTGCAGGAGTTAACGTTAGTCTTAAGACAGGTTTTAAACTAGTGCAACCTTGGGGTCAGGTTGGTCATGATTCTCAACTGCTTTGCTTTTGGGGTACTAGTTTATGCCTTTGCTAAGAAGAGTGTTGTTTGATACCTTTCTGAGTGCCATCATGCTGTACTGCTGGCAGTGACAGTTCGCTTCAGCTAGTCAACGTGTGTTAAAATAGATTCTCTTCCCCATATTAGCTAGTGAATGAATGCGCAATTTAAATAAGCTAACACCTCATAGCTTTATCCTGGAAAATCCTCTGAAATTCCAGTGTTGTATGGATTTATAACCTTACCTGGATGTAACAGGATTTACCTGGATCCTGCATGGAGGAAGCAGGGCGATAAGCAGGATCAAAACCTTGGACCTCAGGAGGGCTAACTTTGGCCTCTTCAAGGAGCTACTGGGAGGAATCCCATGGGCCAGGGCTCTCGAAG
>Ga0065711_1044931_pt1 | contig 13795 bp, 11 predicted proteins | sample Hoacrofraction12_FD_59098 | JGI IMG/M metagenome (GOLD analysis project Ga0065711, IMG submission 59098) | Hoatzin crop microbial communities from Cojedes, Venezuela - Epithelial fraction 12 v2 (version 2) | ecosystem: Host-associated > Birds > Digestive system > Esophagus > Crop | place... | reverse complement strand
CACCCCGACCTTTTAAACTAATTTCCTTACAAGTTTGATACACAAAGTCCTGTTTCAGCTTCTCCCCACCAATCAGTCTGGACCTATGGATTCCCAAATTTTAAAGAGGTTGGTCACAGAGTTGGTGATTCTCATGACCCATCCACCAAAGACAGCCTCTGGTAATGTCAACATAGTTGCTCTGTAACATTGCATCAAAATTATGCACAGATCCCAGTGAATGTTTCACATAATTTCTGCTGTTAGTTCCTTGAGCAGATTTTTGCTTCCTAAGGAAGCTCCAGTAAATTTTCAATCTCCCAAAGCACAGAAAAAATCACAGCCCAATATTTACTGCTTTACTAGACTTGAACTGCCAGTGCCATAATGCAACAAATACTTCAGGGCATACTTATTCTGCTTTGTCAGCTTGGTACAGAGGCAAATAAGCCCCAAATAGTCTCTCCTGATGTAGTGTGCACCTCTCAGTCTTCTTGCTAATTTTCTGGACAAAAGTCTCAGCCACAAATCTCTAGAGCATAAAAAACCCCGAAGTCCTCACAACCATGGAAGTCCTCTCTCACACCCACAGGAGCCACATGCAGCCTGACCATGCGGATTGTCATGTCGAGAGCCCACACTTGGGGGATGTGAAATTATGCCCTTTACCCCGCTGCCTCCATTCTTCCTCTCGCCCACATGAACTCACACTTAGTCACCCTTCAAAGATCTTATTATTTCTCTACATGCATATGTTCCCTGTGATTTTCTGGAGTTGCTTATCCCACTAGTTAACTACAAGTTCAAACACACATTATTATTTGTTGTTACTATGGAAATGTTGCAATTTTTTTAAGACTTCCTTGAAAATTAAAGTAGAATTATTTTATCCTGCATGGAGTATCTTTGTAGCATATATGACTGAAATAGCACTAATTTTCATATACTATGCCCCACCAAAAACATGTTTATTATTTAAAACCCATACTTCAGAAAAACTTTTTCTATTATTACTTACGAAACTGCTTCTTACAGGAAATCAATGAATTTGCTTTCCTCTCTTAAATTCTATCCATATCTTATGTCTAAGAAATGTTCCAACTTTAACCACCTTTCAGTTTCTCATCCTCTTCATCTTGCTTTTTACATGTGAGCACCAGAAGCCCCATAAATAAAGGAGGTCACTTCCTTTTTCAAGACTGTTGCCTTGAGAAACCAAAGGCTTCAATGCATAATGATGCCAGAACAATTCCTTGCTGCAGACGACCTAAAGAAGCATGGCAAAGCTGCCTGTACACATACGTGTGCCAGCTACTGCTGGAAGTGAGACATCACCAAAAGCAGTTCATACCTCCAATTAACATTTAGTTGCACTAACTACACTATCACAGTTAAAGAATTTCACATAAATATTAAGAAAACTGGAGGAATGCATCAATTTGCAGCAGAAAATATTTACTTATGGTAAGCAACTCCAGAAAATTAGCTGCTCCTACCTGTAGCCGAAAGGGACCAGTTTGCTGATAATCAAAGCATTTCAAGAATCAGTTGCCTGAGCAAGAACGAAAATCAAAAGAAATCTCATTTCTGATTCAATTGGGTTTCAAACCAAACCATCTTCCCATAACAAATGCATACACAAAACTTCTATCAAGGGGCTGCAAAATAAACAACTTAGAGAAACTTGAATTATTCTTCATTTTTGTTACTGAACTCATGTGTTGATACTGCATGTGGAGCTTGACATGCAAAAGAATTTCTTAAATAAACAAATACACTTCAACTGGTAGAGCTTGGTGGATTGAAGCATTAAACAGCAGGGGAACATGCCCAAAGGTAGAAAGCAGATTAACTGCACAGTCCAAAGGACAATCTGATCTTTGCAGGCCAAAGGCAGTTCAGGGCACTTCCCACTGGACAGTGTTTTCCTGCCTTTATATTTTTATATTATTTTAGCTGCGGCCCAAAATTTATGTTGCTTTCCAACACAGTTGCATAATTGATGAAACTTCCATTTACCAAAGAAATCCTGCTAAGCATAAAATGTGTCTTTTTCCTCATTCTGCCTATAGATAAATTGACTTTTCTTGTAGAGAGAAAACTGCTTCTAAACAGCCACAACCATCCATTGATTCGGCGACTATTTAAGCAATACAAGTCTTTCACAACATTATACCACCTACAATCTTTATGGGAGAAATAACAATAGCTGAATAGATATGGACAAGGAACATCACTAATAAAAATTTAAAAATCATGCTTAGAATGAAAGTGATGCAATCAGAGTTCTATAATCTCTTTTGTACTAATTTGCATTCTTATAGCCACAGCAAACCCATGCAATTCTATTTCTGCTTCAGGAAGGCTGGCCCCTCAACAGTACACTTCAAAATGTCAGCCTGTTTTACGATAGCTAAAGAATCACCCTATTTTCTTGACCCCGGTTGTTTTAAACTTGACTTTCTCACTCTACATTGCAGTGCAGCACCCAGACCAGTGTAAAATAGCACTGGTTACCACCCAGGAGCTACCATGCTTGAAACATCTCCCTGGTTTCCAAGTGTGGATACCGACTAAGACTTTCAGACTTTTCACAAGACCTTGGATTCTCTGTGGTCCTGTCTTCAGCAGTACAGCAACCCTAAATCTGCCTTCATTGCGTTTTTAATGTTTCCTTTTCGAGAGGCAAATTGCTGGGCAGAGCTCACATGGTACCTCCTCTTTGCTGCTAGGCTACAGGGAAAGATGCTTTCTATTTAGTAATTCCTAGTGCCAGAGCAGCCCTTACAGATGTGGCCATGTGGTAACAACCCTCAGTCTAGGCTTCGATACGTACACAAACAGGTTTAAAGTGGCATTTAAATGCCAGTTTCTGAAACCCTTTTTGGTCCCAGACATATGTGTAAAGGCAATTAGTTGCACAGCCAAAACTAGAATCTGTACTGGAAGCACTAATGTGCTTATCCAGTCAGGCTATAAAATGTTATTTGGCTTACACAAGCTGTCATGTAGCTGAACTGCAGAGCTCAAATTTAAAATATTAATGATCATCCTGGCAATCTTTCCCTCCCCCCCCTCCAAGAGGGCAATGAAGAAACAGTCTTACATTCTCAGATGTAACTATTTGCTTTACAGAGGGAACATCTTTTGTTGGGCTGCCAAGCCTGAGTCATCCCTACAGACTCATTTCTAGAAGAAGCATGCACATAGGACTGACAGCTGATCACAAGCTGTCTCCTAACTTCCATAAGGGTCTTATAGGTTTTAAAGCAACCTAGTAAAATTAAGACACAGTAACCTTTTGTTTATAGTGGCAAACATTAACAAAGTTCTCTGCTGCTGCAGTTAGAAGAGGGAAGACTTTTTTATTCATAAAACTAGGTCACTGAGGAAATAACATGCTCACACAGCAGGGGAACACTCTCTGAGCATGCAGATAGCATATTTCCCAGCTTGCTACTGTGGCTTGGACTGCTCTGTTTGCCTCTCAGCTGCTCCCACTGTGGTTCTGGTGTGGGACCTTGCAGGGCTCCCAGCAGCAGCGACACAGGCCAGTAGCAATGGACCACAAAGGCTTCTCCACCAGTATCACCGTGAGCAGAAATGGGACCTTCTAGTGGCAAGAGTCAGCACAGAAGCTTTAGAAGCTGGTTAATGTTAGAGTATTAAGATGGCAAATAGCAGGTGGTAACAACTTTAACTGCTAAAAAGCACAGATACTGGGTAAATAACAATCTTCCCTTTGGGATTCTTTTTGGCTGATGCCACCATATCAGCCAGAACGGGTCGGTATTGCCCACGTAACCTGTGGGCAGGGAGATCCTTCCAGCTGGCTCACTGCTGCAGAGGAGATTGAAAGAGCACACGACTGCTGTCTCTCCAGAGGCTGGGTCACCACGGGGCATCCACCTTCTCGGGACAGGCTTGGGCAGGGATGGGGTGCTTGTTTCATGAGGGTCATCTTGGCAGAGTAAGTCCCTTGGTAAAAGGCTCTGAGAGTGCACAGGGAAAACAGCTAAGCATCATGCCCAAGACCTGCAGTGTTTGGGCCTGATGGTCTTTGCTGGAAACATGAAGACAAGGAGGCCCCCAGGTGACTGGCTACCTCCAAGAACCCAGGAGGCTTCTCATCTCACACTCACAGGTAGGTACTGAGCTCCTTCTCCATCCACACTGCCATCTCCAGGCTCTTCTTTGGAAGAAATCTCACTGCCGGGTGAAGACACAGGTCAGCATCTCTCCAAACTCCCCACCTGCTGCCAGCCAGATGAGGCACTAGCAGCCCCCCAGCAGAACTGCTGCTGCAGCCAGGTCACCTTTCACACTCACTGCCCTGCTGAGTGGCAGGGCAGGGGCAGAGCCCCTTGGTGGCCCTAGCAATTGGGTAAGGGCAGCCAGGTCTCTGCGGGTGTGAGGGCAAGCACCATATCATTTTGTCTTTCCCATCCCTCGACTTCCCATCGTGTCGCTGTTGGAACTGAGGCATCTGCAAACGAGGACTTTGGGTCAGCACCAGGGTAACTCCCCTCTTTGAACAGCTCTGGAAGCACAGGAGGAGCTCTCCAGGTTGCTTTGATGGTAATGTGTCTCAGGTTTCATCGAGTGATTTTCCCATGTCAGGCAAGTGGCATTTTTCCTGGGATCTTTCTGGCTCCTCTGCTGCAATGCTACATTATCATTTCAATGGAACTGCAAATAACAAGAAGTGCCACACACTCACCTGGTGACCCTCACACCATGTCTTTCACAGGTCTCAGATGGCTGTGTCAGAAGGAGACGCAGAGAGATCCTTTGCTGCCTCCCCTGAAAATTGACTCTGTTTTGCTGGCAGCAGCTGTAATCTCTTCCCACTTACCCTGCCAAACCCGATCTCCACCCTGCATAAATCTCTGGTGGGATCTGTATTAGGCTGACAGCAAGCCCTGTTACTTTTCCAATTGACAGTTGGAGATACAGATTTCTTACAGTTTCTTCATTTTTACAGTAAAGATGTCCTCAAGGAATTTACATGGAGATCTTTCCACTACCTTCCCCAGCAGACATTTCTGCCCTATGAAAGGCAGCTGAACATCGAGAAGGCTCTTTGCTCGAGGCACATAGTAATTAGCATATCTTGTGCAAGGAGGGAGAGGATTAGACTCTCCCAAGCCATCTGCTGAATATACCTTGACAATGTCAGAAGAGCATTTTGCTATATAAACTGCAGAAGGCATATATCCATATATGATTTTGAAATTTAGTAATTTTCCATTGAAAATAAAATCTGGTTTTATGTAGTGCAAAAAGGAGAAGTGGAAATGCACCACAGCATAACAAGGCACAGGGAGCGATGTTATCGAATCTTAAATTTTACCTTTGGGCACACTGACAGTAGAAGGAAAAAAACGCCATGTAACGCAAATTCTCAGAGATGTCACAAATCATCTTCATGGCATCCATACTTGCTCAGCAAATACTTACGTGATTAACCAGCTCAACAGGAAAATCAGAACAGGCATGTGAGATTTAAAACAGATACTTTGAAATTTATTTGGCAAAAGTAATGCTGTAGGGCCTAGGAGGAAGAGACACCCATGTTCTCTCAACTTTCATTTGTTACCCCATCCTTCACCAAAGTATTTTCAGTTACAGTAACCGTTAAGTTGTATTCTGCAGAAAGGTAAATTTAATTTTCTGGTGGATTTTGATATATTCTTGCATTATATTTCATTGCAGTCTGGATCAAAACAGACTTGTTTTCAGTTGTGTCCCCCTACAGAGGAGGATGGAGCTCCATCTCTGGAAGAGCCTATGTCTCTCCTCTCCAGAAGCTGAGCTGCCCAGAAGCTGGCAGACATCCTTACAGAGACTTCTCCATGCCTGACCCCATTCCACTTGCTCAGGATTTGGAACTGCTGAGTAGCAGGTACATTAGTATCCTCCAGGCAAGTCACGGAGACCTTAGGAGTAAGGATTTCCAAATACTTTATCCACAGCAACCCACCAGCTATACCCCTACAGGCGGACTTTCCTCCTGTCAGGCCTTGAAGCAAAATAGGACCTCGGTGCTTCTCTGCCTGCAGACGCTAATGCAAACAACAGAAGAAGTAGGAGACGAGAGAGAAGATGAGATATAGCCTACTGCCAACCCACGTCTTATGCCAAGGCAGAAAACACTTATCAGCAAATTAAGCCTTAAATACCAGCTTTCCCCTTGCTTCAATATTCATAGCCTACTAACTCAATCTTGAAATATAATGAAAACTTACCAAGAGCTGCTGAACAGCCTCAGCATCCACCAATTTCAGAACATAAAATACGTTGTAAAGACCAAACCTGGATGGAGCTTTATGCCTAAAAATAATTTTTTCTATCTCTAATTTTTGTAATTCCTTTAAAATCCATACAACAGCTCTGTTATGCTTCATGAGCCTTGTCACAAGTACAAGACTTCACGCTGGCACATTTTAAAAATAACCAGTGAGTAAGATCCTGTTCTCATTTCTATAAAAACTCCCCTGCTGATGATAAAAACTGGTTAATAATTTAACAAAGTAATCCCAGTGTTCTAAAAGTAGCACAGAGCTATTTATATTTAAAGAAAGTGCTTAGTTATAGGAGATTAATCTGCAAGAGAGGACTATTATTTAATAAACACTGCCAAAATAATTTGCACCTACCTGTGGGTAACTTTAGGCGATTCACTCCTCGTATTCCCTGCTCTCATGCTTAGAGAACAGCTCCACTGAGAAAAGGCTGGCTACTTACAGACTGAAATATTACTCCACAGGAGGTTAATAGAGTTTGGCCCACATAATCAAGATCTAAACTCCACCGCTTCACTCAGGACCAAACAAAGTCAGCAGAAAAGTCAGCCCCCTGTATTACCATTTATTGATCTGAAAATTCGAAAGAATTAGAGGGTTTGTGTTTCTTTTGTGGATTCTGGAATGTTGCTTATCCCCACATTATCAAGGATCTCCATTTATGTTGAATGCCATTTTTATTGATACTCACTTCAGGTTACCTAGGGCCCAATCCTCATACTTATCTGGCAAAGACTTGGACCAGCATCTAGGCCATTCAAACCTTGAGAAGTTTGTCAGTGCATCTTGATTTGAAACTTGATTTGAAGAAGGCCAAAACTAGTGAACATGTTTAAAATGTTTCTCTTCAGCATCCTACCTCACTTTTCCAACCTTTAAAACAAGCATAATACCAGTATTAAAAAATATTTTCAAGAATAGCAACTAATTGGAAATTATGGGAAATTAAAAAATAAATATGTGTTTTCTTTATTTGGTTAGTGCATCCCCACATAGTTCACATTTCATCTTGCAGGTTAAGGTATAAAAATGTTTTAAAATGTTTTATGACCGATGTCTATATTCCAAAACTTAAAGAATTTGACAGTTATGTGGTTTGTTTAATATATCCTTTTTATTCTTCAGACAAGTTAGATTTTATAACCAAATCTATGAATAGGGAATACTGAGCTTCTGCATAGCTGAAAGTGAAGCCTGAAAAAATACAGTTCCAAGGCATTTTCTAATTCGTTTTATAAATAGATGGCTTTGACATACCACTCACAAAAACAAAGCTATAGTTAGCTTGCCTGAGGCAGCTGTGCAGCTGGGAGAGGACCATACACTGGCAGGCTAGCTGTGCAGTCACCTGGGTTGTGATACGTGCTATCAAAACACCAGTGAAGAACACAGGAAGAATTAGCATTTTAGCTTGAGGTGGAGTGATAGGAAGTGGTCTTTAATTTTATGTTATCCAACACGTAAGCCATTGAAGAAAAGTAAGCTAAACAGATTCCTAACTGGGAGCAGCAAGTAAGAAACTCTAATGCAACTAATTTTCTTGGGCATTTCAGTACAAGGCAGGTGGAATCATGAAAATCACTATTTCCTGTAGCTGCAAAGCTTTTAACTATTGAGAACTGTATAGCAAAATAATGCATATATTTAAGTGAAATGAACAGGCATAAATATTCTCGGTGTATGAGTCATGGAATGAATACCCCACAGAATGGCACATCCTGTTTGGGGCTGATCCACGCTCATTTCTATCACTGGAGGTTTTCGCATTGACACCAGTTGATTCCAGCCCAACCATACGGATGAATATGCTGCTATACCTGCAGCACTCTGGCACTGAAACAGCACAAAACCTTAAAGATTTCAGCTGAAGCTCAGAAGTAGGTCCCTTTGAACTGACAGAAGCTTGCTGTTTTTCAATGAAACACTTTCTAGCTGACCGATAAGCCCAGTGGCATGCACAAATACGAATGGATAAAACCTTGATATCACACAGTGAATGCTATAAAGGCCTTTTATGCTATATGCAACGTTGTTTTTTTTATCAAGAACAGTGTTTCCTGCCCCTTTACTTAATACTTTTTCCAAAGTCAGTTTTCAGCATAGTAGACACATGCATTTTTCAATCACAAGAGAAAAAAATCTCTGTGTGTTAAGGATGAAAAAGAACAGGTATCCTCCCACAAACTGCTTACAAAATGATCTCTAGACTTTTGAGATGCTGCATGACCTTCACTTACATCAAGTGCATTAAGTTTAAGCCTTCGTTTAAATAAAAAATAACATCACCACAACCTTTCCCCACAGAAGCATCCACACTTAGCATACAAATGCCATCAGAATTCATCATTTAGAAACAAAAATTTCCTCCCTTGAAAGCACAAACCTGATACTGTGGTGTAAGTGATAGTCCTCTTCACTTCTAAGTGTCAGAAACACGAAAATGAGAATTAAAAACAAGAGTCAACTTATGTCTGAGTTTCACCACTCAGTCCTTTCAAATTCACTTACAGCCTGAGCATTTGGACTGTCAAAACATTGATAAAAGCGCAATGTAGCTCTTTAAAACAGTGCTGAAGAAAAAGGAAGGAGGAAAAAAAACTAAACCCACCACAACTTAAATATTTTACATCACATTTCCAGAGGAGTCTGAATGACTTGCAAGCTCATGTCTTTCCTTCCTTTTCAGATGTAATTCAAGAAATTAGTAAGGTTCATACAAACTGACAGCAATGGAGCACAGATTCATTCAGAGAAACAATATAAAAGGAACAAGCAAAAACAACAATAAAAAACTCACAGCCCAAACAAGCCCAAAAGAAAAAGGCCACAGCAAGTTACCCAGAATACTACGTTTGCAAAATATTTATTAAATCAAATTAATACTAAGCCAGTTAAAACAAAATATTGGACACAACGCAAACCAATCAAAAAATCTCAAGTAACAACAAATGGAGCTAAAAACAAAGATGAAAAAATACAGGAAAAGAACATATGCAAGTACTGTATAGATATGCAACAAATTTACAATTGTAGCAAACAACTATAAAGTTTTAGATTTACAGTCAGCAAATCCATATAATTTGAAATATTCCGAAAAGAACAAAGGAAAAAATCTTCCACTGGAAAAAAAACCCACCTAACTCCTGTAGGATAAAGAGAAGGGAGGGTGAAGCCTTAGGAAGTTGTTTTAGAGGACCCATTTCACCACAGAAGCCAGGTAAACCACAGGAAAAACAAAGCCTATGCAGGTCCTCATTGGCATGGCTGTTTGTCGCAGCCACTTTGTCCTTTATGCACTGGGCTCCCTGCTTGCAGAAAATCTCCCCTGGCACAGCTGGGCAGGGGTTCCAGTGCCAGCTGTTGCCCCCAGTCTCTGGAGACCGTGCCAGCAGGGACACAGCACAAGCAGCAGTCCAGCTGGCAGTGGACAAATGGACTCTTCTCAGCAGCACACCGTGGAAGGACAAGAGGTACCGAGCACAAACTGAAACACAGGAAATTCCATTTAAACACAGAGAGAAAAACCTTTTTAAACTGTGAGGGTGGTCAGATGCTCAAACAGGTTGCCCAGAGCACCCTGTGGAGTGCACATGCTTGGAGATACTCAAAATCCCATGAGATGTAGCCCTGAGCAGCCTGCTCCAGCTGAGCCCGCTCCAAGCATGCGGTTGGACTAAATGGTCTCCTGAGGTGTCTGCCAGCCGCAGCCCTTACTGCGGTTCTGTGAGCTTAGAGGAGAGCGGGAACACAAGGCTTGCCAAAATACAAGCATCAGGTTTTTGTTGTTTCCTCACATATGCACTAGAACGTGAGTCTTACAGGAGAAACTGGTTGAAAAAGGACTTTCAACCCATTTTTTTTCCTGTGAATTCAAAAATTTTGTTTTCCAACATAAACTAGAGTTAAATTAAATAAGGTAAAATAGAGGAGCTGACCCACTGGCCGCACTATGAAGCTTGAACAGGATGCGGTAGGCAATAAAACAAGACCCAATGGCTAGAGACAGACAGGTGTGGATGCTTGGCTCCCTCTCACAGCTTCCATGAACAGGCAGAGATGTCTATGAAGGCATAGACAATAACTGCGTAATTACATAAAACTATATTAATGATACAGCCAAATGACACTTATCATACCCTACTCTGAGAAAATAAAGATGGAGAACTCTGCATTGCAGATGAATTCTTATTTTAAAATGGTGGAGTGTGAGGGAGAGAAAAAGAAATTTGCTAAGCACAGAAAAAGTGAACCGTCTCTGTAAAGTAGGAAATAAAAATATGTAAAATACAATTTCATTACCGTGTTCACTTTTAAGCTCTGAAAAGAAAAAATAGTGCTTACCAGTGCATTTCACAAACAACATTGAACACTAGCATCTAAATTAAGAATGCAGAAGACAATTCTTGATAATATTGAACACTTATAAGAGTTCTATATATCCACAAAAAGTGCTGTATGAACATTAACTAATTGTGGTAGGTGAAAATATGCTGACTTTGACTCCAGCATTATCCTGACCCCAGATTCGAACCAGAACTACAGTGTGTTGGCAATAACTCAGGAAATTACAATTTGCTAGAACAGACCAGACAATTAAAGTGTTAGACACACTGGAAATCCATAAAATATCTGTTACCAAAAAGTCAGTATGTTTATTTTTCATTAAAATGAAAAGCACAAGTGTTTCCATCATCACTTGGGCAACTGATTGATTAGTCATCATTAGGTCAGAATTGTATCAGAGCTCCTTTCAGTGTACATAGAAATGTGCTGGTAGCCACATACTGCCTTACAACTTTTCTCTTTAGCCTTGGAAAAGAAGCATATGCACAATTTTTGTTAAAATATTTTTCCCTTCCTAGCAGTAGCTGAAAGGATCAAAATGAGCAGCAGTAAAGAGTATCCATGTACTAAGCAAATAAAAGTTACATACCAGAAGAGAGAATGATGGAATCTGAGCTGAACCACCACAGGAAGTAGATGGATTTTGACAACTGTTTGCAAAAGGTTCAGACAAAACAGAGATAAATACTAGAAAAAGAACAAAAACTGAATATTTGTCTAGTTCAAATCTATACTACATCTTTAAGTCTTACTCCTCACTTCTACCTCCCTCTTCATCTTAAAATTTTAGTGTAATAAAGAGTAAGTCATGCAAATGCATTGCATCCACAAGGGATGCAACACGTACGCCGAGAACTATGCCCACCCCTTTCACTGTTAATTCTTACAGCACAATCTCCAGGTCAGCAGTGCCTAAGCTCTCTGCATGAGCTAGTAAGGGTATATTTTGATTCTGCAGCTTGCTTGTACAATATCAATAATGACTAAGTAAGCTATAACCAACATTATCAGTTGCACCAGTGCCAATATTAACATAATATGACAGAGCAAATATGAAAACCTGAGAGCTTTAGTACACTAAACTACATTTTTATTTGAGGATGTGAGAGATTGAAAAACCTGTTTACAAATGCTAATATTTGGGAAGAAATGTTCTTCTGTTTTCCCTAAGGAAGGAACACTGACAAAGAAAAAGCCTGGGTTTACAATCACATATGCTGTAATAACAATCTGTGCTCATACATTTCATAAAAACAACACTTCTGCATTTCAAGACAATCATGATGACTTCCAGGACCACAGAAACACAACTATTTTGCACATCAAACCACTAATAACCCCAATGAATCCAAAGCCAACTAAACCCACGTTATTAGTTTCATCATAACTCTCAAATATTTCAACTTGAACTGGACCTCTGTTGTAACTGACACTCTGTAAGCACATCATTAATTGCTTTATTTTCCATGAAAGATGCAATCACCAGACTTAAAATTTGGTTACAGTATCATGTTTGTAACTAAATATTTAAATGGCTGAACAATGCTATGTCTTTAATGAATTATTATGTAACAGCACAGTAGTAACTTCCTTCAGTCAACTACATAACACATAGCTATCTTCAAGTATGGGCTGAAACCCTCAAAGGACATCCTGAAATTTTATGACATATTGAGGCCTCAGGAAATAATATGCCTATGCCTCTTAGCCATTTATTGATCCGAACTGACACATCCGTGTGCATCATTCCTGCAAATCATCATGCTAGTTTAAACAGGCACTGTTACAAACAGCAAATGACTACTAAGCTTAAAGAACAAGGTATTCTACACAGGCTATTCTATTGTTCAAGGTATTATAGTATTCTCTTCACCAGAAAATATCTTAAAAGTAATTTTGCACAAAGCTTTGAAGACAGTTCTGCATGCATTATAAGATCATAATCAGGATTGATTTGGTCTGTGATTACAGAGAAGGCAATCCATTTTGCGTAAAATAGAAAGCTACTTAACATTTACTTGCAGCCACTGCCCTCATTTAAGTGCACATTCTGAAAAAAAACTGTTCATGAGCAAGTTCTGCAGGTATCTAGCTTGCCATGTGGTTGGTGCTTCTTGTTTTCCTGCTGCCAAAATATAATTAGACACATCCGATGCTTTTTCAATGCCATCCTAGGATGTTATTGCTTCAGTTGCGATAGGCTGGGATGCATCTTGGCTTCACTGAAGTCAAGAGAAGACTTCACCGGGTCAAAATATCACACGGTTGTGAACAGCTGTTTAAATTGACTGGCCTCCTTCAACGTAGTAGCTTATTCCATACGATTCTGTGGTGTTCTTTCCACAACAAATTACAGTGAATAGTTTCAAGTTAAATTCCACTTCAAGAACAAAGAAACTACAAAACCACAAACTCAGTCTTTATTTTATTAAAACATGATTTCTTCTGCTGAAGGAATGAATAAATTCATAACTGCAAAACACAAGCAAACAAGAAACAAAACCTTTGCTTCTGGGCATGCTCAGACCTACGCTACTACAAAGTCTTCTGAAAAAGATTATCAAGAATGCTCTGAGTCATTGCTAATAAATCACTCAAGGCAAAAATTCTGGGATTTTAATTGCATTAGCAAGTGAGATACATTTTACTTTTCTTATCTGTCCCCAAAACATCGACAGTTGAAACACTGTTCTATTTCCAGAATAAGTATGAATTCAGATTACTCCATTCTCAGGCAGAGTTACCCTAGGTGAAAGAAGAAGGAAGACAGCTAAAGAAATGAAGAATCATTATGCCACTCCTGTTTCACACCATTCAGACAACTAAGTGGACTCCCAAGCACAGAAGCACACATAGCAGATTGTCCTCTGCACTTGAGATCAGGACACCATCCACTTCTGTTACGTGTCACTGACTGAGTTCCAAACAGAATATCCCGTCCTGTAATTTAGCTCTTCACAACATAAAAAAAATCCAAATGCATGACTGAGGAAAAACATGGAAACAATAAATGTGAAATTAAATGAGCTGAAGATACAAAGAAAGAAAATCCAGCAACAGCACCTCTCTTGGTTTCGGCTGCCGCCGGCAACAAAAGCGCCATGCGGCCGCCCCTCCCCCCGCCGGCGTGCGGAGGAGAATGAAAAGAAAGAGGCAGAAACTGGTGG
>Ga0065711_1044929_pt1 | contig 13796 bp, 7 predicted proteins | sample Hoacrofraction12_FD_59098 | JGI IMG/M metagenome (GOLD analysis project Ga0065711, IMG submission 59098) | Hoatzin crop microbial communities from Cojedes, Venezuela - Epithelial fraction 12 v2 (version 2) | ecosystem: Host-associated > Birds > Digestive system > Esophagus > Crop | place... | reverse complement strand
TCCGTGGGTGCGTGTGACCGCAAGCGCCGCCCGCTGAGGGCTAGCTGCGGCTCCTGCGTGGGCGGGGACCCCACCCGCCGGTCCGACACCCACCCACCCACCCACCGCGGCGCGACACGGTAAAGCGGTGCGTGGCCGTGGGTAGCGGTGGGCTCTCCCGGGTCGGCCTAGCCGGAGCCTCCTACGAGCAGGCGAGGCGGGTCGAGCCGCGGCGCTTGAGGGGACGAGCTCCGTGAGGCAGCGCGCGGCCGGCCGAGCCCCGCGTCCTCCCGCGGCTGAGGGGCCAGCGGGCGGGGAGGCGCGGGCGCGGCGCCGAGGAGTCTCCCTCCACGCTTAAAGGGTTGTCCTGCTGGGAAGTGTTAGCCAGTAAAGCCTTTACTGGGAAGGCGGAAACGAGTGGGTGAGTCATTTGGGTGAAATCTTAAATTCTGGGAGCCTGCTCCGTTTAAGATTAAATCTCGCGTCCTTGTGCTTTGGGCACACGGCTGCATCACGGTGGTGTAGTGATGCTTGAGGAATCTGCAACGGGGAAGTTAACGCCGGCGGCCCAGAATCCCTCTTCTGAGCCTTGCTGCGCACGTTCGTTGCGCTGTGCCAGCCCTCGGGCTCGCTGGAGGCAAGCCAGCACCGTCGAGGTCCCGCGACATCGGTGTCACAGCTCAGTCCCTGCTCTGTGTGGAGCTGACGGTGATCAGCGCGTAGCCTCTTTAGCCATTGGCGGGTGTGTGCGTTTGGATTCCTTTGGGTTTTTTTTTTTATTGCGATGTTTTCGCCTGTAAGCCAGAACAGTTAATGAGGATCCCCTGCAGAAAGGCACAAATTACAGCAGTCGCAGGGTTGCTGTAAACTTACCTGGTTTCATCCCAGAGTCAAGGAAGAAAGATGAAAACGGAACCGCAACGCATTTTGCAGCCTTCTGTTTCTGGTTCAAGTACCTGTATGAGAAACTGAGCCCTGCATTTCAATCCAGTTGCTACTGTTGACTCATTTTGTGACCTAAAGCTGGTAACTGAAGTGCTGTGGCTACATATGTAGAAAGAAAATAGTATCAACAACAGGTGTTGAGGTGTTCTTTACCTTAAAAAAAAAAATTTGGTATCTTGAGAAGGTAGGTGCCATAGAAGTGTTAAGTGTTACATGCTGTAGTAGGTGCCTTGAAAAACAATGGCTAAAATGCCGGTAAGGTGAGAACTTAGTAACATAAACTTAAGTCTTTTTGTAATATAGGGGCAAAAAAGTCTTTGTAAACAGTCTGGGCAGGTGTCTTTTCCTCTTCCCTTCCCTCAGTAGCCTGTCTCTCCAGAGATATGGTTTCCAGTTTAATGCAGTTAACCAAAAATCTTCAAATCTTTTCAAGATCAAGTCTGACGCTATGGTGTATACCCAATCTTTGTGGTAGTGAGAAGAGGTCATGGCAGGAACAAAAAAGGCCACCTAGCAGGGAAAAAAGTGTGAAATGTCATTTTTCTGTAATGATTAAAGTAGTCATGGCGGAGGATGTAGAGGTAAGGCTAAGCAGCAAATTTGATTAATCAGTAAGGTGATACTGTCAGCAGCAAACATTCAAAGAGAAAAGAGTTTGAGCTGCATTTCTGAAGGCATTGTATTACAGAGAAGGGAGATAATATGCCATCATTATATTGCTCTAGCATATCCCCCCAGCAATGCTATTTTCTGTTGGTATCCACAAACCACATTACTAGGAAAGTATTGACAAAGCAGTGTTTGCTGAAGCCAAGTGTGACGGAAAATTTAGCTTCTTAAGAAAGATCAAAATACAGGACTTAAGACAACTTGATGCAGGGACTAAGAAGAACTCAGAAATACAAAGTTCTGTGAGAACTGAAGGGTTTTGATTAAATGGGTGAAACAAAGCTGTATGTGGAAGTACAAGTAGGATTAGCTCAACTTAGTTCACAGTGAAGGAAAGGAGAAGGCAATGAGCTCTTTTGCATTGTAGAGTAGTCTTGCTTTGGAAGTAATATTGAACTCACGCTGAACTTGTGGGAAAAATCTTTGCTTTTGGTAGTTACTTTTATATTCAGTTTGACATTGGCCAGGTAGGAGTTCAGAGCTAAAAAGCTTTTACAGCTCTAATGTGTCAGTTTCGAATTCTTCAGCACTGATAAGCCAATATGTAGTAAATAAGTGTGATTTTGTCTGATGGATTGCAATGAAGATCAGTCCCCAAATACAGCTGTTGTTTCCTCATTACTCCAAGCAGAATATAATTAACATTGGGTTAATTCAAAATTTTGGAAAACTCTAGGATTGTGTATGTCAGACATCTTGTTCAAAGCTTGGGTTTTCTTTATGCATGCGTCTAGGCGAGTAGTTTCTTCACACGCTCCTGATCCATTCTCCTCACCTTTCCACTCTTCTGAAAGAGTGTAGATAACCTTACTGGGGACAGGGCAGGAATCCATGGGACAAAAAGGGCATGTTTGTCACAAAGCTGAATGCTGCCTTCTTGTACTACCACTCCCTCAGGTCAGGAAGACTGAAACGAAGGCAGGCTATACTTCTGTCTGATTTTTTTTTTTTTTAAAGGAATGTTTATCCAGTTTGAAGATCCTTTTATCAAAGAAGAAATTATAGTTTATTCCTCTGCAGGACAAGTCTTTTATTTGCCTAAAGAGAAACGTAAAAGGTTGTTGAAACTGTGACCTTGCATGCGTTTTTTTATATGCCAAAGATTCAGAGTCTGTTGCAGAGCAGAAGTGAAGCTCTCAATCAGTCTGCTTCTGAAATGCTTAATTATACAAATTGTACAGCGTTGTTGCTGCAATAACAGTCATACAAGGCTCTATGAGCACATCTACCACTGCAGCTGAAATATAACCGATGAGTAATGTGGCCAGCTTAATGAAGTAGTAGCAACTTGAACAATTGGAATTTCCATTACTTGTTTCCTTCCGCCTTATTTTAGCATTGACATTAGTGGTTTTATTTCGTTCACTTAATGGCTATGCACTCCCAAGCATGCCGTTCTACCTTTCCTAAAGTCAGTTCACTGTAATACAGCATGGTCTCCTAGCATATGTGAATTGTTTCCGCTAGTGTAACGTCTCTGACGTAGCTGTGGAAGGACGGCTCTGCTCAGGCTCCGAGGCGTTTGCTGGAGGTGGCAGCACTCTCCTCTGCCGCAGAGCTCACGGGGCCTGGTACCCATCCAGCTTCTGCACAACTGTTCCCATCAGTCAGCTGGGGACAGCGCTGGGGGGACCTGGTGAGCTCTGGACAATTCTCCGTTTTGATACCTGTAGAGAAAATGTCACCCTGCTCCCAGAATATGTTTTTTTCTTTAAACGTCGCTTCTTCCACCAGTAACCTCATCTGACTCAGCACAGCATCTGTCTGAAGGGAGGGAGCTAAAGCAAGTCATGAATTTTGACGTAGCTGGAGAATGTAGGGAAGAAGGCACACCAAGAGAAACAAAATACTGTTATTTGAACAAACAAAAAATTATTTTTGGAACAGTCTAGTAGGCAGTTATGTAAAGCAAATAAAACCTAATCTAAAAACTGCAAGCTTCTGAAAACAAGGGGGTCGTGTATTATGTACACGCAGTTTATTTCATCCTCAGTTTCCCAACAGGTTTAGCTGGGGTTTGTGCTGATAGCTGTGATGGCACTGTACCTGCTGCACCAACCCAGTTCCTGGGTTTGCTCTGGGTGTTTGACATGGCAAGAACACCTGTGCTTCTCACCTTTGAAAACAGGGCAGGGTTGAAGTAGTCATCTGGGTGGATCACCAGCTTTCTTATTTAAAGGCTGATTGTATTACAAGTCTGTAGAAGACAAGTGAGACCTGTGCTAAGAGTGGCCCCAACAAATGAAGCCATGGCTAAAGCATGAGCTTCTTTACTGTTTGCACTTCATTATTAGGCACAGAGCTTTATCCAGGCATGCACAGGGGAAACAAACACAGGAGGGAAGGGACTTGGAGAGGCTTGGAGAAAAAAAACTGAGGAATATTTTGACTCCAAAATGTAACTGGTAGTGATAGCGCAGGCAATGAAAGAACAGTGGTCCTGTTGTGTTGAAGGGAATGTTGGCCAGGACACTGACATATCCTCTACACTTTCTACTTAAAAGTGCCAAGCTGAGCTGGACGTTCATGCAGACACAGACAGAAACCAAAGGAGTAGGAACAAGTGACCTCAGTTTAACATTTCATTCAAATGACGGTGCCCCTAATGAGATTACCACTCTAGCTTCCTAGGACACCACCCAGCCTGAAGGATCTCACAGACCCTTTCAGATGTCCTAAACTGATAAGCAAATGGCATGTTATGTATGTGAAAGTAGGACAGAAGCACATAGTGTTTGATTAAGCAGCATCCCTGTTTCTTAATGCTTAGCTCTGTTCAGCTTGATGTCTGTGCAGTTTTATTCTGTTCTGGGCTTTGCTCCCCCCCTCCGCCCCTTTTTTTTTATTCTTTTTATTTTTTTAATGCAAAATGACTGAAGATTTAAGTATAGGAATGTAACATGCACAGAATTCACAGTCTATAAAGATATAACCTCTCTTCTAATACTTTTTTCTGTGATACTATCTGTACTAGTCAAACAATGACTTGCTATGTTTATCTTACTCCTGTTTTTATTCCATTCTCCTGAACCCTTGAAGTGGAGCCAAGAAAGGGCACTAAAAACAGTGAATTCCTAGGAAAGAGAATAGTGCAATGGGGATTTACCTGCAATCTTTTGTGTGCGCATTTTTAAAAATAAAGAAATAAATAAAAACATCCATTACCAGCATTCAGAAAGAGACCTACTGGATAAACTGGCAGGCTTGAAAACTGCTGTCTGAAGTGCAAAAAGTTAGTTTTGCCTCCCCTCAAAGTAATAGTCCAAACATCACTGGTTGTGGCCTCGTATGGAGTATCTGTTATTGTAAATGTGCCGATTCTCTGAGAATCGGAAGACAGAGACGTCAGAAACCCATTCTCTTTTCAAGCTGTGTGTCGCTATCTGTGTTGATTTTGGTTTGGGCCAGTTCTGCTGGCTGAGTGCAGCCTTCACTGAAATCCATGTGAATTGCCATGGTTTAATTTGGACTTCTGACTAACAAATATGGTTATGTGGTTTAGTCTAGTATCTATATGGAGCATAATTATTCTCTTGTACAAATGGCTTTTTTTCGCCACTCTAAAGACAAAACAAACAATTCTGTTGCCTCATGATTTTGAAAAATAATATATTGACCATCTCCTCAGATAAAGACTGAGTCCCTAGTAGTGTTTGCTCTCTGCCGTATCACCATCAGTTTTTCTATTGCATTTTAAGGTAGGTGTTTGGGCAGAGTGACCTATTATCAGCGCTCAAACTGAGCTGCCTCACTCTAGTGCATTTTGTGGTTTTGGTTCTTTTTGATTATTACAGTAGAACCCATGCTTTTTCTTTGGGTTTTTTTTTGTTGTTGTTTTTTTTTCTAGTGTAATGGGAATTTCTTTGTAACTGGACCGTAAAGGTGAGGATGCTGCAGAGATACAGTAGAGTGGTTCTGGAGGTCCTGCACATATTAATGACTTGAAAGGAGTGAGCCATATTTAATGCTTATAGCTTTATCCTGAGAGCAGAAGCTTTTTGTTTGTATCTGTAGTTCTGCCAACAGCTTCTCCCCTTCCCTTGTTCTCTGTATTTTAGCTGTTCCCAGTCTAAGGCAGAAATGCTATCCAGCGTTACTCAGCAAGGGTTATAAAGTTTTATGAAACACCTAACAACTGGAATATAAATGATGAAAAATCAAGGAATGAATTAAGGAAGCAGTTAGCTAGCTATTTGTATTCTTAGCCTTCCACTCAAGTGTCGTGCCTTTAGAAGACTTGTATTGAAATAATGAGATAGGTATGTAGTGCAACTGTACTTTTGCCACAGGAATTAAATGCTGGTTAGAAATAACCCATAATATCTCTGTCTGCTTTCAAAGAGAATAAATTTTAATTTTCCTTTGAGAAAGCAAGGGCTATGGAACCAAGAGCCAAACATGAAGTTGTGGGGTTTTTTTTTGTGATGCTAAATGCGTGTAGTGTATACTTTTTTCGGTTTAACAAACCAATGCAGAAGGCAGCAAACACTCTTTCTTGGTGCCTTTCTTGCTACATATGGAAAGATCTATGTAAAAAGAACTTGTTTGTAGTACATTATGTAGCACAGTGCAATAAACATATGTTCTGAAGCAGAAGTTACAAATGGCTATGTAGTTGTTAACAGGTTAGTAAAGAGATTTGGATGTTTGGGATTTTAGCATGGGATTTTGTTTGCTTGTTTTATTACAAAATGTGTTTTGCCCATAAAGTAACTGAGCATGAAGAGGGGCTTGAGGAGCCTAGAAAGATCTGTCCTCTTCTCTGGGGGCTATATTAGACCTCTGAGTCATGAAGTCTTTGCATAATAGGTGTCTGGTTACAAACCTTTTATGGGCCCTGCTCAGCTGGGTTATCAGCATCTGCATTATAGCTCCCATCTATTCTTAGGTGATATCGCAGCACGACAGAACAGGCAAGGCAGAAAGAGAATTGCTTTCGTTGTGTAAAACTCTTCCCTTTTCTCATTCTGTATTTTCACGCTTTCTCTGTCTACCCCATCCTTCTGTTCTGCAGTGCCTTGTTGCTGCCTTGTGAAAGAGGTACAAAATGGCTTACAGCGTGACTCTGAATGGACCTGGACCATGGGGTTTCCGACTGCAAGGGGGCAAGGACTTCAACATGCCCTTGACCATCTCCAGAGTAAGTGAGCAAAAAAACTTCATTGAGCTTTTTTAGGTTGGAAAATAGCAGTGAACTAGTCATATGTACACTCTGACCTGGCCTAGCAAAGTAGAGAATCATTGCAGCTAGGTATGAATAAAGAGAATATGATGTTGACTTTAAATATACCAGTTCAAGGTACAGCCTGGCATTGATGATGCCTCAGGAAGACAGTTCTGGTTAGTATATTTTTAAGAATGATGATACTGTCTCTTTTAAATAAGCTTCCAGTTCTATTTTGTAGAGTGTTGTCTTTTTTTCTGCTATAGGGGCCTCACTGCTGTTGTCTGTTTGAGGGGAAGGGAGTTGAACAACTGTGAACGGAAATATAAAACTGTATTTCTAGAAAATTAACATGTAACTGCTTGTAAATACATGAAGTCTAGGTGTTAGAACTGGGCAAAGATAGAGATACACGTCCCCTCTTTTTTTTTGGGGGGGGAGGGGAGCAATAATTGGATGAAAATTAGACATGTCAAGCAGAAAACTCAATAATGCTTAAAATACAGTCTTAAATTATGCAGAAGCCTTCCATGTGCAGCTGACAAACAGCATGTGATTTAATAATTAATTACCTAGTGTGTCTGTCGATTACAGATTAGTCCATTTATTTCTTAGCCATCTTTTTTTCTTTTATCTCCCCTAAGAGCAATATTTTAAGGTGTTGCAGTAGAGTGTTCTTATTACCTGAATTAGCTCAGCTTCTTAAAAAGTTTTTAACATTGGATGGTTTTCAGGAGATTTGTGTTTCCCTTACCTACCTTTCTTTTATCAGACTAGATAGTTCTGTGTACCTTCTGATTTGGGAACTCTGCTTTCTGTTACATCTTGCAGCTCCCTCCTCCTTTTCTTTCCTTTTTTCTTTCTGACAGTCTCAAATCTGTTCCAAAATGTTCAGATCTTTTTAGAGACGTCTGGTTCCTCCACAAATCACCTGCAGAAGGCTTATTTTGCTGTGCAATAACAAGAGAGGTTACTTACATAACAGTGTTTAAAAGAAATACCAGAATGATTTAATCAGACAAACAAATAGAATGCAAACAAAAGATCTGCTCCACTGAAAAAAAAGCCACCTACAGCACTTCGAACACTGTTAACTTTGAGAGTCTGACTGAAAGTATGTTAAATTGCGGGTACCAAATTGATATCCTTGCAACAATCATGATTCAAAGTCATCAGTGAGCTTCTGAACTCTTAACTACCCTATTTCATATCCACACTGCAAAGCTCTGTCTTATTTGATCTTCCTTATTCTTATGCACAATATTCCTTTCTCTGTAAACAGAGCCATATTTACCTTAATCTTAAGACCTGTGATGATGAGAGGACCTTTTCATAGCCCCTTTTTGCAGAAGCAGCATGGCAATTGCAAAGAAGGCTGTTTTGTCAGTGTTAATAAAAATAAACAAACAGAACCCTACAAAACCTCCCCCCTGCCCACAAAAATAATCTCACTTCATAAGCTTATGCTAACTTCACTGTCGTAAATAGTTTTGATGCTTCTTTCCTTATCCCACCGAAGGTAAGTACAGAGAGGTGCCAATATATTTCTGCAGGTATTTTCATGGCGCTTTTCAGCCTGCACTATATGGTCTTGTTTTTTTGTCATGCCTAGAGGTTGTCAGTCAAGAGCTGTGTCTGTGGCACTTGCACTGTGTATGACACAATCAGAAATTAAAAAACAGTTGTTTCCCAAAGAACCTATTGTCTCAGATTATAATCTCTTTAAGTATACTCACTGTGCCCAAAGGCTATATGATTCTCATGAGGCTTTTGAAAGCGTATGATGAAGGGGAGTGAAACTGCAGTGACTGGATTCCCAGAGGTGTGGAGGAATTACCTCTTCACACAGCTGGTTGCATTTCCAGCACTAGAAGTGTCAGAAAACACTGTTAAATGGTTTGAACTCTTCCCCAGTGAGGTCCAGTTTTTAGCTGGGAGCATTGCTTTGGGATGGGATTGAGTTTTGTAGCCTGCCTTAGGTGGGAAAAGCAGGCATGTGGAAATGAAGATAGCCTTGGTTGTGACATTTTTTTTAAATTGCAACACAGTCTCATACTTTGATGATAATATTCTTAAAGTCTATTTTTTCTTTAGCATCTTTCACATAAATATATCCCCAAATAGATCAGATGTTCCCCTTAATCAGCAATTTGCAGTCATAAGTGAGGTGACCTGTGAACTCAGCCATAGTTGCAATCTTACCATGGGGGCAAACGGAAAGCTGTATTCTCAAAATACATCTTGGAGGTGAGGAGAAGGGAAGAAAAGTGTGAGGAAAATCCACTTCTTGGGAAGGCCACACCGCTCTAAATGTTGGCAGTGGGTGTCATGCACTTATTCAATAGACTGTGTTTGATCCACAGTTGCCCTGAGATGGAATTAGACTTTCTATGTGCAGGATGAGCGCTAAACCCCAAACATTTCAATTTGAAGGGTCTTATAATTGCTTTTAATACCAGATGTGCCATGACCCTTTTGCCTGCATATGCATAGTATCCCTCTATGCAGGCAGAACCTGATAGGGTTTACATGTGGACATGCTCATTATACTCTAACTGCCCCCAAGCAATAAGGCTGTCTGTGGGTGGGCCGCAGAGAACAGAAAGATTGATCCTTTTTCATGGAGGCTCTGTGCTCTTCTGTCATGCCACAAGTCATGCAGTGAGAGAGTTGCCCCTGAGCTCCTGAGAAAGATGACAGCAACAGTCTGCCACACTGGGGTTGCTCATCCCATCTGTAGTCTTACACCTGCATGTTTCCAGGGACCTTCCTGAAAGGGAAAGCTAGTATTGGGGTACTAACCTAGCCCACACTGAGACATAAAGTGGGCACCCTGGACTTAGGAACTTGAGCTGTGGCTTAGCTGTCTGTTGATCTGCATTCTGTCAGCCAGCCGCTTACAATTCCCAAGCAGCTTGCACTTCTCCACCTGAGAAGCAGGGGAGAAAACCTGAAGGTCTTTGAAGCCTACTGACAAAAGCACAATACAAGATTGTGGCATTGCTAATGCTTCTGTTCAGGAAAATGCTCCTAATACAGTGGGCGAGGAAGGGATTACTCAGAGGTGTTTGGCACAACAGTTCACTTTTAAAGGACTCTTCAGAATGCTGGCTGGGACATTGTATTTTCTTTCCTTCAGGTAGGTCCAGGTGATCAGCTCACTGCTGCATAGTCAACAGCATATGACACAGGAGTCACAGTCAGTTAGCTGGGTGACAGGTGAAGATGTGTTCCCCTGAAATGGATTGTTCTGCCTATCTGTTCTCTATCTAAAAATAAGTGCCTGACTAATGTAGGGGGATGGGGACAGGAAAAGAGGAGACAAAAACACTTGGAGAAGAGTTAAGGTCACTCTGCAGCTTTGACACTCCTTTAACAATGGCATTAGAAAACAATCTGGGAAAATTTAAAAATATTTTTCTAGTCCCTGCCCTGCAGACCATCCGACCCTCTAGAACAAATTCTGTCATGAGATGTCATGGGCAGATAGCAGATGTAGGAAAACAGTATTGACAGATTCTTAGTAAAGCTGAGCATCTGTCAGTCTTAGTGAAATGAATGGCACTTGCAGGTTGTTGGTAATGCTGAGACCTGTCACCAGTGGCGTGATCATATGCATAAATCTGGTCTTTCCAAATTGATGTGGGCAGCAAAGCAGGTTATTTTCTCCTACTGCTTGCATGAACTGTCTGGAAGCAAGTAGAATTCATTAATTTTATAGACCTACTCCTCTGTAAGAAGGCTTTTAGTCATAGTTAATTATTTAAGTGCTGTGTTGCCTTGTTGCCTAAGACAGTATGATTGTACATGGATGGGCGCAATAGCAGAGCCTCTTCACGAATTTGTGAATGACGATTGCTGAACAGCAAGCTTTTTGTAGCGAGAAAGACTGGCTTGCAGGTGATGCAATGAGCTGAAAGGTATGCAAGAATTATCATCATCTGAGATGGCAGATATATAATGTAGAACAGTGCAGTAACTCACAACTGGTATATTCACACTGTCGTTATCCATACAGTTTTGTATTTCCTAACAGAGGATTTTTTTAATGTTTCTGGGTTTCAAATCAAAAGCCAGATCCTGAAGCTGAGGGAGACAGTGTTTAAACAAGTGTTAGATAACTATCCTGGCTTTATGCTATGAAGTGAAGAAGTTGAAATCTGATGATGACGTAAGTGCAGTGAGGGGAAACGGAAAACACTAATAGGAAAAAAATGAAATTAGCTGATCTGTGTACTTTCTCTGATATAAGCAGCCTGAAACAGCTCTTTGTAGGGGGGAAGACCCTATTCTAGCATTTTGCAGTCCATGTCTCTGGAGGAGCAGGAAGGCTTTTCTCACATTTGTTGGGCTCCTTTCTTTTACCAGCATCTTTTCCTGACAACCTCCTGTCTGTCCTCCACTCCCTAGCATACAAATGTCAATCTCTCGCTGTGACTGCTTTTCCTTTAGAGGAGCTACATGAGAGTCTTAATTTCCTTTTGGCCTTATTGCATGTGGGGTATCAGTGCATTACAGCAGGCACGTGATGGGCAAAGGGAGTCCCTCTTGGCTTTTTTTCTTCTCTTCCTGAAGGCAGGGAAACCTCAGATTATCTGGGTCAGGCACCATGCATTCTGCAACTCTCATTTGAATGGCCATGTGATGCTGTACATAAATTGTAACCAGAAGAGTGAAGTGTACCTACATTAACTGTACTGAAGAAATTTAACAAGTTCCCTTGAAATGTTGATTCCACATCACCTGTTAAGCATCCATCTCTAGTGAATCAAACTGCTGAGTAGTTGCCCTACAACTACAACTGCAACTTCGAGAGGTTTTGTTTCGTTCCACATGTGAAGTCCTTCACAATACTAAAAGCCATATATTAGTATTTATAATAGTTGATGTGCTACAAAACCAATAGGTAAGTCTCATGTCCTCTAAAAGCCGTCCTTTTTAAGTACTATTCAGTAGAGATGTTTCCTTTCTCCCCCCAAACTCAGATGACACTGAGTCAACTTCTGAGAGTGGGAGTGAGCTATTTAATGTAATGACTGTCCTATGTCTAGATAAGCTGTAGTAATTTCTTATGCATGGGTGGTTTCACATTCTTCCAGTCTTCTACAATTTAACTCAAAATAGTTCCTTGTGAGAGGAAAATATAATACTTCCAGGCCAACTGTTAAGAACACTCCAAAACTTTCCTATATGTTGTTGATAAAACAACTGTTGTGTGGGTATCAGCATTGCTTTGGGATAATCTGCTGAAGCTGGAGATCACTTCTTCAGCAACAGTCACCCCATACAAAGTTAAAGCATTCTGAATTTTGTTACATGCAGCCATTTGTCGTATGTATGGATGTGTCAGGATCATGAGAGAATGCTAGTTACTTTAGATGGTATCTTTGCTTTCAAACTAATTTGCAAGCCAGTTCTGGTATGTTTACAGTCACGGTTATCAGAAATGATTGCATTTCTGTGAGCCTGAACTCTACAAGTAACTCTAAACCTCCTGATTTGGTATTGTTTATTTGAGATGTTCCAGTAGTCAGCACCTACACTATAAATGACAGTTCAGAATATAGGGCATTTGTGTGATACAGTTGCATCTCTTGTCAAACACGAGTGGCATGTGTATGTTGGACAAGGATGGAGGGAGCAAATTCTCTGGTTGCATTCTTTTTAAATAATATTTATTGGACCAGAGAAGGAGATGGGTTCTGGGGCCTGGGGATCAGAATGACCCTGGATATTGGGGATTTGATTCAAGTCTCTGCTCTGAATAAAGCAGAATAGGTTTAAACTTGGCGGTGCAGGTGGTCAAGAGGTAAGGCATTAGTCATTCTGAGACAGGCAACATTCTTTGTCTTGATCATAAATACTGTATCAGGTCTGAGGGGTAATCCCAATGGATGTTTCACGTAAGCTGCTAACACTTAAAGAGAAGGTTTGATTTCAACAAATACCTTATTTTTGTAATACAAAGCAGTTCCAGCACAAGATGTGCTTTTTTCCTTTCTGCTTAAACAGTCATGATCTAAAAAGCTGTTGTCTTCTTTCCTTGCAGAAAGTGTTCTGAAAAATCTATGCAGCTTATTGTTGTACCTTTAAACTCAGGATTTTTTGGGGAACAATCCTTTAAGTATATTTTTATTTAAATCTTAGCATCATAATGCAATGTGATTTGAATGCATGTGCTGTACTTGACCAGATAACTTTCAGGAAGGATATGGAGATAACTACAGCTCTTGGTCAAATTATTTCTTCTTTAAATCAAATATGAGCTTGGAACTGAAAGGCAGCCCCTCTTGTCTGTCTGTGTGATGAAAGTAATCCCTAAAGACTAAGCTCACTGCTGAAGGCCAGAGGTATATAAGGAGCATTATGGACTCTGAACAGTATCTGTGCAAATATCGTGCATAGCTCTGTCTAAGGTTCTGTATCTCAATTCTGTCTGTGTTTTGAATTTCAGGAGAAACATTTAGACCTCTTAGAATGTAGGCCACATTAATACAAATAATAGACTGTAATAGCTGAGGTACTGCCTTAAATGGTGTTACATCATCAGACCTGCTGCTCTGACTGTTCTGACCTATAATACATAACCGGTAGGTTTTGAAGCCCACCCTTTATTTCATCTGCTAAATGCAGCTTTTCTCTTTGGGGTGTGATTGTATCTGAATCATGATCAACACTCGTGTGGCATTATCCATGAAAAGAACTCGGTGTGTGAAATAATGGGGCTGAATGGCATCTGTGCAATTACCAACTCTGTTATAAATACTGTCAGTATTTCTTTGTGCTAGCTTTACTACTCATGCCAAAAAACCACTCCATAGTAACTTGGCAGCTTTCTCTCCTGCAAAAGGGAGGTGAACATAACCCTCCCCTCGAACAGGAGGCATAGTGTTCACTGTGAGAAACAGAGAAGTTCACAAGTGGGGATAACCATAGTTATTGTGTCTTTATGGAAGAGGAGGAAAAGGTTTCTTAACCTAAGGAAACAGGTCCACAATTCAAATGAGTTACATTTTTTTTTTTTTTTTTTTTTTTTTTT
>Ga0065711_1008244_pt1 | contig 13796 bp, 9 predicted proteins | sample Hoacrofraction12_FD_59098 | JGI IMG/M metagenome (GOLD analysis project Ga0065711, IMG submission 59098) | Hoatzin crop microbial communities from Cojedes, Venezuela - Epithelial fraction 12 v2 (version 2) | ecosystem: Host-associated > Birds > Digestive system > Esophagus > Crop | place... | reverse complement strand
CAAAACTGCATGTGAGAGTCAGCCTCCTACTATGTTCCATTCAAAAAAGCAAGCATACCTAATAAGCATTAGGATACTGGCATACAGATATCTCTACAAGACAGAAAATAGTTACAGAAGAAACAGGCAGGACCTAAAAGCTTTGGTTTTGTCCATGCATATGTCACACATTGCACAGCTTGAGTAGAAGTCTATAAACGTTTCTGTCTGCTCTGCATTGAGTTTTAAAAAAAAAGTTTAAGTTAATAACATTTGATGAATCAATAGGAAAGCAAACAGAACATCTACAAAATATCTTGAAACCAGTAGATGCAAATGACGACAAACATTTTCCATTTTTCATTGAGAAACATGGCTCACTGAAAAAAAATGTGGGGGGGAGGAAAACAAGTGAAACCTTTTTTCCAAGTCTCCTCTATTCTCCTTTTCATGAATAAGGAGTGAAACAGAAATAAGTGAATGGATATAGTCCTTATTTTGAAATTGTGAAATACTAGTTATACCCCTCGAGAAAATGGCATACATTTCTTTTGATAGCATGCTATTCGATTCTTTGCCTCAGTAATGTCTAAGATGCAAGTCCTTTTTTCAAAACAAAAAGTAATTGCTTCAAAAGAGGCTTTTAATTGCTGTGCCTTATAACTGACATTTTCTTTCTATGGTTTAGCGGTAAATATGCTTCTCTTAATACTTACCTGATAATGGATCGACCGATGTCATGGGTACATTAAAAAATCTAGCATGTTGAGAAAGATATTTCTCTTTATATATAAAACTCACCAACAGAATATGAAAGTTAGATGATTCATCAAAGCCCTAAAGACTGAAAGAATTATAAGGCTTCCAGGAGGTTTCATCTTTGGTGCTTTGGCAACCTCTTCATTTAGTCTTTAGTATTTTTGTCGCTAGGCAATCACAAAAGGCCAGTCTCTTACCTAGATAGACCTGTACACAAAGGGAAGTATTTCAGATGCCTCACTGCCTTTCCAACTACTTTATCTGTTTCTCCACATCTGTTTTGGCTTTTCAGTATGCCACCTGAAGTATGAAGCTTCTCGTGTTCATTAGAGAAGGAGTTGGTGCCTAATTTGGGACTGTGGATTGCTTTTGGGGAGTCAGATAAGTAAAAGTGAGGTAACGCCTTGTGAAGTGTCTCAGTCCAAGTGGCCATGCTCGAGCTGAGGGGAGCTGTGCTGGTAGAACAGGGTACTGAATGGAGACATTCATAAACATGGGAATACTCTTGTTTGCAGGACTGGATCACAAAAAATCCTGAACATTTTCAGCTACTGTTGAATACATTGAGAGCAGAAAGCACTCAACGTTTTTAAGTTTCAGCCACAGATGACACTGCACTTTCAAACACTGCACAAATAAACAACAAATAGTTCTTTAATATTGAACATCATGCATGAGAAACACCATCTTTCTTTACCTAAACATAACAAGGCAGGGGCAGCTGGGGAAAGAAGGGTGCGAAGGAAACTTCTCAGCTGGTGAGAACTCTGTAAAAACTGACTGGCTCTGGCCACAGTAAAAGCAAAACAAAAACAGATTTCAGTCATCCAGTAAGCTACCACCCACGACTCAGAGTTGTTTCCAGTATATCAGGAGAATGTAAAATCATAGAATGGATTGGGTTGGAAGGGACCTTAAAGATCATCTGGTTTCAACCCCCCTGTCACGGGCAGGGACACCCTCCTCTAGACCAGGTTGCTCAGAGCTCCATCCAACCTGGCCTTCAACACTTCCAGGGAGGGGGCATCCACGGCATGTTGGAAATCTGTTCTGACACAGACAAACTTCTACTGGTCTTCAAAACAGTGTACCATTTCCTGCTCTGCAATGTTATCCAGAGAAGCACAGACATGGACTGCAACACAGCTGCTAAGAAGACAAGTAAGTTTAAAGATGTCATTAAGTAACGTTTTTATGGAATCTCTAAAAAATGTTCACCATCATTTATACCACTCAGAGTCAAGCAGGAAAAATAATAAGGCTTATCATTGCTTTTCAAGATTACCTAACCTGTATGCAGATAACATGGATTATTTTTGCATCATCTGTATTACTACAGTAAAAATGGGTCTCAGATCCATCTCTTTAAGTTAATAGAAAGGGTTCAGGCAACTGTTTTGGTCTTAGTTTTTTCTCTTTCTGATACAGTGAAGTGATGTAGAGATGAAAGTAGCAAAAGCATGTAGGTGATCAAGTGACTGATGTTTTTAATATATTGCTTGCTCTTGTCCAAAATAACCCCAACCCAAAACAGCCAAACAGCCAACCGATTTAAAAAATGCATCTCTTCCTCCACACCCCACCCCCAAAGTCATGAATTTCTTAAGCAAAATACATTTCTGAAAATCACCCATGTATCTGCTAGGTTGCTCTTTCAAGCAAAACTCTGAAAAACCACATAGTGCCCTTGTGTTCACTGATTTGTACTCGTATTTGGATGATAAACTTCAATGCTTGTTGTGGACAATTTCAGTTATGTACCCAATCTCTGCCTAAAATTCTGCATCTTTATTGATTTCAAGATTTTGTCTTCAGTACTTAAGATCATTAAACCTCTTTTTTAAATTGTGAATTTCTCTCAAAAAAAGCCCCAAATTCATTAAACACCATGATGTCATCTGACAGACAATATAAGAAATTTGCCCTGACGGAATTGCTTAATCATTTGAAGGAAAAGCTCCCCAGTGGCCACATCGGTGGCTCCCCGGCAAGTTCAGTAAGAACTCCCACAAGGTCATTGTATTTACACTGAAATAATTTGGAACAGAGAAGTAGGCTTACATAAAATTGGTATGCTCATAGATATGAGCATATGATATGCTCATGTCATGTATATCTCAATGATATGAGATATACATGACTCCACCTTCCCTTGAAGTATCTGGATACTGCCTAAGTTTAATGGCCTTGGGTGCTTTGAGTTGACTTCTGAGAGGTCCGCTGCTTCTAGGCTTTTTCCTTCTTGAGTCATGTAAGTAAGCTGAATCAAGGTTGGATTGTGTGAGCTGGTATCTTCTCCCTTCCAGACATTTTTTAGTAGTGCCCTCTTGATGATTGCTGTACAGCAGGAGGAAACAAACCAAACTTTCTGCGCGTTGACACCGGGATCAGCCACGGAGAGCAAATTTGTTGAAAGCTGACACATGCAGTGGTCTGTCTCCTGAGTGGGTTTGATATTTTTCATTGAGTAATTTCCAGCAAAAGCAATTGTATTTAACCTTTTCTGATTCACAGCAGGAAAATAGTTTAATCCTGTGGAAGGTGTGGTGACAGCCTTTCATTGATCCTCATTAGTCTGGACTGAGTATCCAGATATAATTTTGGTTAAGTCGTTAAGCAGGTGGTTCATAGAAACAAAGCTACCTGTTGGAAAAAAAAATAAGGAATTGAGGCAAATTGCATAAATGTCTTCAATCTTGAAAGCCGTATCCGTGTTTCTCCCCGGTGCAGTAAAAGCGCAATTTTGCGTTTGGATAAAGCTGATCAAAGCCTTCAGCAGCTGCTGAAGGGGAAGGCCCTGCCTTCCTCCTCCTCTCCTCAGCCCTGTGTTTCAGCAGCCTCGCAGTGCAGGGGGCCGAGTCAGCTGCTGAACCCTGGTTGTTCTGGGGCTTTTTTGGTTGGTGTGTGCAATCGGCTGCAAAGCAGAGGCTGAAAGCTCAAGACAGGCGCACTGACTGCGCTGGGAGTCAGAGTGAGTAGGAGACATGACAGAACAAATATATGCGCATTATTTTAAGGAAACAAAAGTAAAACCATCTTAAATTTAGTCAGTCAGAAAAACTAGATTAGTATTTGATTTTTGAAAGACTATTTTCACAACTTGCAAGGAACGAGACTGAAACATAAACTCATACCGATACTTTTTTCCTGTATCCACAGAAATCTGGTAATAAACATTACTTCGTACAGTCAAAGTTAGAACAGAGACAAATCAGAACAAATTTCTACCAAAAACTGGAGGACAGATGACAAAATGTCATATATATTTGAGGTAAACAGTGTTTGCACAGTTATGACTTCGGCCATGTAAATCTTATCCTCTTCCCATGTACATGAAATAAGTGTGAATATGTTTATCCTTCTTTCTTTTATCTCTATTAATGCATTTAAATGATTGCTTTATAGGCACAGTTATGTTAGACTTTAGCTATTGTCTTTTGTGCCTGAAATCAGTACTACAAAAAAAAAAAATGCTGAAAGTTTTGCTGAACGGCTCTTTCTTGAGGTGGCAGAGATTCTCTCGAGTTACATTAAGAGAACCTTTGATGGAGAAAATAAAGCCCTGGACTTTCACCAGCCCCATCATCTTCTGGAAGGCTTGGGAGGATTCAGCCTGGAGCTGTCTGACCACCCAGAGCTCTAGGAACAAATACTTGCTGATTATAGTGGCACCTTAAAATATGGAGTTAAAACAAGTAAAGTAGCAAAACCATACATGCCTCAGTATTACACCCCTTCATGGGTGCATGAGATATTGATTCATGGATTGACCAGATTTATATGCATATCTGGGTTTTATCAAGTGTGTGGTATATATTTAGTGGCAATCCTATATTTTCAGTAATGTTCATAATGCTTTGAAAAGGTTTTGTTATTATAGAAGACATTTGGTGGGAAGATGTGTGCCGTTGTGGGACCAGTTAACAGATCGGAAGAGTTATTTATGCTGTCTCATTTAGGGGTTTCTGCATGATTGGTGGAAACAAAATAGGTTCCTAAATTGGGTACTCTAAGTATTACTTCCTTACTTAGATACTGAGGTTTGATATGCACCTATAAAGGCAGAAGGAAAATGCCACCCTAACTCCCTCACTAATGATAATGTTATTTGGAAGAATAATGCTTTTGCAGGACTGGATTGGTTTTTGAATTGTTTCATTCCCCCCCCCTTCATTAAGGCAATGTTTATGACAAACTTGGCTGACTTCCCATGTCTCTTTTTTCCTCTATGTTCAGCTAAATTTTCTTTGCTATATTTACAGAGGTGTTAAGTGGAGCAGAGTCCTTAACTCAGTACAGTCCAGGAAGAAGCAGAAAGATGTAAAACCATTGGGTTTTGTTCAGATACTCGAGGACATAAGGCGTTCTGGCTCTAAAGAAAAGCAAGATGCTGCTGAATATCTGCCAGAATGCATAACTTCAGCAAACACTTATGTGTGATCCTGATATAGACCTTAAATTTAGTTGATTAATTTCAATTTTTTTAATGGTGTCTAATGCTTTACAGCCTCCATTATATCCTTTTCTCAGGGATGTCTGTCTTTCCCAACATTACCATGAAATATGCTCTTTCTTGTGTCCCACGTTGATTACAATATCCTTTTAACTAATCACTTCCCAAAAGATAATAGAGCCTGTGTTGAGAAAACCTACTTATTACAAAGAATCTGGTTTACTTGCCTATCATTTCAGGACATCCTCACTATTTCAGTCAACTTTCTAGTGGCCTTGACGTTGTTGCTGTGGAATGGCTCACAGCTACAGCAAATACTAACAATTATGTACTGTAAATATCAGCTTTTCACAGCAAGGGAAATTATACTGACTGCTCCTATAGCTTGACCTGTTAGTGCAGATAAATCGCAGGTGTGGTCATACATTTGTTTCTCAACAATGTTGGACAGCATCTGTTTAAAGCATTCCTTTCCCGACGATATTCCCACTTCTCCCTTGCTCGGCAAGGGGCATGACAAGACAGTGCAGGACAGAATCACAGAATTACAGAATGGTCAGGGTTGGAAGGGACCTCTGTGGGTCACCCAGCCCAACCCCCTGCCGAAGCAGGGTCACCTACAGCAGACTGCACAGGACCTTGTCCAGGCGGGGCTTGAATATCTCCAGAGCAGGGTAGCCAGCCTTCGCTGAGAGCCCTGGTGGAGAACAGTGGCTTCTGAAAGCAGCCCTCATTTACTTCCCGCAGGATATCTGCTCAGGTCATCAGTGACTGGTGGCAGAGCATTTATAGACAATTACATTAAAATACTCATCTCTTACATTTTGCTGAATAGCAACAAATCTCACGTTTGACTTGGGTGTGCGAACCAGAAGAATTACTGTGTTCCTTTGCAAATACATTAAATTAAGATCTGCTGTTAATGCAGGTCAGAACTTCTCAGATCTCTGTGCTCTGTCCCATGAAACTGAACGTGCAGGACTAACATATGAATCAATATTTTAGGGTGTTTGAACAAAACTGGATATCCGGATGGGAGATTTTATTGACTGAGGAGCATTTATAGACCCATATACGAGGGACAACAGCAGGTTCAACAAAGGCTGAATTGACCTCCTGCCATAGCTTTGCCCAAAGAATCTCCTAAGAAATCTAAACTACAGTGTGTACGTGACTGGTTCTGTTATACTTGTGTACCCTAAAAATCTATATTTAATGAATTCCCTCTAAAACCCCCAGATACATGTGGCTATGCATACACATGTATGTGTATGTATGTGTGTATATATACATACAAACCCCTCCCAGAAAAATAGAAATATTTTTGTTTGTGTAATATTAGTTGCTGGTTTATCAGAATAATATTTTCAATATAAGGCTTGTTAGATATCTGCCCTAAACTCATTTTCTTTTTTTTAACCTTCATGAAATAATAACGAATAAAAGGGAGGCTTCTATCAAAGTTACTTTTATAGGTTTCAGGACCGAAAACGCAGCTTTTCGGAAGTGGGCAATGAGTAAGAATGGAGCACGAGTGGCCTTGAGACCATTGGAAAAAATGTTCTACTTGCAGAAGATTAATAATGCTAAGAGATATGCCAAATACAAAGGAGTAAAAGACTAAAGTGTGTTTATATAAGAAAAGAAATCACAGGGTTAATGAGAAGTACTTCCACAGTTGCTAAGGGAAACAGAGGAAAGAACTGATGGTTGCAGGCTTAGCTGAGCTACCAAGAGTATATTCTGTCCCTCCTTGAGTTATATCTTACGTTCTCAGGCACATAACTCAAGAATGGTTTGTAGTACGTTGCAGGGGAGGACAACGTGTGCTTACTGGCCTGTGAGGAAAGTTTCTGAATTTGTGTTTTAACTATTTTTGGAGGTGCTAGAATAAGGTTTTATATTCATAGAAGTAGCCAGTGATTTTAAGGTTTTGATAAACAACGCTCCTACGTCGTTATCCAAATCAGAATATCTTTTTAGCTCTTTGGGAAGTGTACAAAAAAATAAACAAAAAGAACAAATTAGAGTGGAGAGATCTGGTGAATTGTAGTATACACCATTCCCTTTGGAAAGGGTAGTGGGAGAAAGAAGTATGCAGTGTGGGTATGTGGTAACAATTTTCTCTTCTTTAAGACCATGGATGTGGTTATTTTTAGCTTGTTTGATAGCCTTTGAAAAAGTTTTATGAGGCTTTTCATCTATTCTATACTTCTTGATTAATATCAGATAAGGACTGTAGATGCAGTCTACTAATTTCATTCCGTCATATGTTTTGAACATGTCAGTAGTCCTTTCGAGCTGAACGACTTGTATTTGGATAGGGAACTTTTTAGCAAAGGTCTGAAAGTCTCTCAGTGCGCTCTGACAGGCTAGAGTATAATTTGCAGGGGGAAAAAGAGGGACTGGTGTCATAAAGTGCACGAGCCACCATTTTTCACTCCTGATGTCTGCAATTAAATTAAGAATGTATTTGGCTTCATTGCTGATTGCAAAGCCATTGTTTATAATTAATTTGAGCATCATTCTGACAATCTGGCATGCAAACATAGCTTATTGCTTATAAGCCTAAATTTTTGCAGTCTGGGCAAACTTGGCCATATGGAAAAAGATTGCACACAGGAGGCCAAAAAGCCACCCAGAATTCTGCCTGAAGTTTCAAAGTTTTTTTCTTGCTTGCTTTAAAACTCGGCTTCTGATTTTTGTCCTGTGAAGAAAATTCCGATTGTTACTTGATAGATGATGGCTGAGATTATCCTGGTCTGGTTTTCAGTTCAGGTGGTCTTGTGATATGTTAATGTGGGCTGATTAGATTATAATTATTTTCTTTGACATTCTAAACTAAATTTATAGGGCTGTTGTGTTAGATACTTTGGTTTAACTAGAAAATACCCGTGCTTCTGTGAAGTCTGTATTAAATAAATTTATTATATCAGGGTGGTTGTAGCCATGTATTTTCAAATAATTGAAAGGTGGAAAGTTTAATTAAAGGAAAAGTAGACAACATTCCCTTGGGCTCTAGTACTACGCAACGGTGTATAACTATATAAGCACTTCTTATCCAGATTTTTGCCTGAAAACAGATTTATGGCTTCATAATCTAATAAAGGAGTGTAAACCAAGAAAGACTGATTTCAGTTACATGGAAGTCATCACATAGTGAAGTATTTTTGCGTGTTATGTGATTCACTTTTGCCAAACACAGTGTGTTGTCCTTTGCATTGCAGGTAACAGAAAACAGCCTGCAAGCCTTTCACCATGCCCATGTGAACACACTATGCTACTGCCTGGGAGTTGTGTCTATCTTCAGACTTGTTTGGAGTTCTGTGATGAAGTGGGCTGGTACTACATGATAATGTCCGTGTATTAAATGGACCTTATTAGGCAGTACTGGTTTCTTGACTGTCCGTTTTACAGATGAACTTTGGTTAAAGAATTTTTAACTCCCTCTACATGTTGGGTAGCTGTCAAACCCGCTTGCTCCACCAAGCATAAACTCACAGGACTGTATTCTTACCTTAATTCAGTACTTGATGCTTTGGAGTTACTGTAGTCACCTAACATCACTACAGACCCCTAAACTCACAGGACTGTATCCTTACCTTAATTCAGTACTTGATGCTTTGGAGTTACTGTAGTCACCTAACATCACTACAGACCCCACGCAGAATGTCTTAAATGTGATGGTGTGGCACAAAGGCTGTGCCACATTGTCCAGTGTTCATTTTCAGGAAAATACTTGAGGTATGACTCTGAAATGCTGGAATGTCTCAGTCCAGGGAGCTATCGTTCACAGCTTACACGTAAAGTAAGTAAATTTTGTAGCAAAAACCTGAAAGTGAACTCCAGCTTTTAGAAGCAGTAGGTACAGTCACAGACTGTATGGTCACCCCTGAACATGTCTGTCGATCAAAAATGCCGTATCTTTCTCCTCTGCAGAAAGGCAAAAGATAGTGTCCTCTGATCTTGCTAAATCAAAGCCTCCATTTGATTGTGTTTCTCCTGCATCATAAAGCACTCTTAAAATAAGCTGTTACTTCTGTATAAAACAAACAAACAAAAAACCCCAAAAAAACTATAGGTAAGTTTGCATATGAAACGGCTTCTGTGTTCATTATCATGGAGCAGATTCTTCTGAAGGAAGTGTATGAAATTATTAGGTGGAGGGAATTTTAAGCAGCTGGCATATTTTCTCCAGGTAAGTAGAGCAAGGTAACTAACCCATTTACGGGTGGCGTCAGCCTGTGAAGTCTTGTAGACCCCTGAAATGAGACATACTCTGTAGTTACATCAGGCTCTAGAGGAGGATGAGTTTTCGAGAGGGCAAAAGAGCTTGCAGTAAGGTAGGTGATAACTTGTACTTTCATACTAATCTAGAAGCAAACAGCCATGGAACTGTTCTGAAGGCAGATAACTTTGGTTCTATTTTTAAAACACTATTTATAATTTCAACACATAAATTGTGACAAATGAGCAATACCATAAGTTGACGTAAAAATATTTTCTCAGCCTGAAAATACCCAGATGGAAGCACCTCCAGATTTGGAGGTACTAGAATTAAATTTTTCTTCAATTAGATATCAGAAATCAAATTCAATAAAACAAAATAAAAATTTTTTGTAAAGACATTAACTGCAGTGACAACTTGGGTGCAACTAGTAAATTGCTGAGTATCATGCTTACGTTAATTATGTATGATTAAGTACATATATAGATATACACACACACAACCTTCTTAGAGTGCATGACAAAAGCATCTGAGAAAAAACTGATCCCTTCCTATAAGCCGTGGTACAGCGTAGCACAACTGAATGCCTTACAGAGGGCAGACAGCTTCTTCTGAAGGATGCGTTGCTGCTTCTGCTGAAGACAAAAACCAACAGAGCTCTGGTGAACTTTAACAGGGCTCGTCTTTAATGCTGGCATTTTAACATAACTGAGTCACACAAAGTGTATTTCTTTAGGACAGAAAGAATGAAGAAAAACATATAACACATGTAAATAATTATATGTATATATACACACCATTCATATTCAATGTATGTAGAAACACACTTAAAGGTCCCTATAACTTTTTGTTCCTTAAGAGCCATTATTTGTGGAAGAAAGCAGCAGCGGTTCTTGGAATTGGGACAGATCAATGTAAGTACAGCAGATTGTCATAAAAGGTAAGACATGCCATGCTTGTCAAGAATGTTTTGTGGCACTTAACTTCCTCTGGTGTAGTGTGCCTTTGGTTCTGCTTCCTAGCAGGAATCTTATTTTGTAAAATGAATTCTGACTATCTTGAACAAATTTCACTGTTCAGAAAAACAGGCTTTAGTTTTAGAAGCTGCTTTTTGTAGGTCTTTATTCAGGTTTTACCCTGTTCAGTTTAAGGAAATAGTGGCTGTTATGCCTGAGGAAAAAATGAAGTAAAAAGTATTGGGCTCTCCCAGATACATTCCACAATCTCATTGCTTATTTATTTCTAGGAGATGATGTTCTTCAGTGCAAGTCAAGGTGGAAGACGGTGTTTTGGGCAGAGAATGGGACTGGGTGTTCTTGTCACATTTTTCTGGGCAAAGAGCAATGTGTTCCTCAGCTATTTCAGGAAAGATGAGGAGATGTGAGGTCGGAGAGATTTCTCCTTTCTTAACTCACCCTTTCCAGGAGTGTGATCATTTTCCAGGTGCTTCTACCTGTAACACGTTAGTCTCACTGGGACAATATCAGCCCGAGAGCTTGAGGTGGGGTCGGAGGCTTTTGCTTATATCAGAGTGCCTGCTTGGTGCATAGATGGGAGTGCAAGAGACCTGCCTTTGCTTTCCAAATGAAAGGATGTGCCCAAACTGATCTGGGTGTACTGGAAACGATGGTGGGGAACTGGCTTCTTAAGGTAGGGTGGTCTTGGGTGGACTTTATCTTCTTCTGAGCTTCTGTCCAGACATTCACTACCATTTTCAATCTGTCTGGATTACTTTCACTTTAGACCTTTATTGTTTTGTCTTGAAGTTATTTTTGATTCTCACTGGAATGTGACCTTCTGTCCTCTGCATCAGGCTAGTGAACAGACACAGTAGGGTTTCAAGGAGATGTTTACAGACGTATTTCCTTTCTATTCATTGCTCTTGGGACATATGCAAGGCTTTAGGGCACATCTCTAGTTCTGCTTCAGGCTTTTTCTTGTTAAAAGAGTATTTAAGTTGTAGTTCAATGGGAAGAAAAAAAACAAACAAACAACAACAACATAACCAAAACAAAACGACTCACACCACTTGTTACTGAATTCTTTATTATTTCCTAGCATTGTGGAGGAATACAGAGAAATTGTCCAAGCCGCCAGGGAACAGGTTAGGAAAGCTAGAGCCTTGATAGAATTAAATCTGGCCAGGGATGTCAAGGCAACCAGAAAAGTTTCTATAGGTACATCAGTGTCCATGAAAGCACGAGGTGAAGGGGAATAAGTATCACTAAGATGTCTGGAAAAAATGCAGTATTCCCTGCAGTGCTTTGTTTTCATATTGCTGTCTGTCATTGTTATTTTTGAAAGGTTACAAATATATGATGCCTCCACTCCCTGTTGCCCCAGTGCCTGAATCTGTTGACTGAGTCTCTGAATCCATACTCCAAAACATAACAGGCAATTCAAAAACTTAGCACATTCTCATGTCTGTTGCTTTTCTTCACTGATACTCAAAACTGAGATGGACTGCTCGGTCTCCAGGGGCTGCAGGGGCATCTCTCTCTCCCGGCCGGGGTCCTGGAGCATCTCCTGCTCTCCTCTCCCAGGGGCTCGAAGGGCCGTTCTTCACAGTTTCCCTCAGCCCCAGCTAAGCAGCAGGATCTTGAACAACGTGTGACTGTTTCGTAAGCCAGAAGTGCTTGTCCAGAGTAGAATCAGAAAGTGGTGGATTGTCAGAACAGCTGGCGATCTATGAAAAGCTGCTGAGGTTGCCAAGAAGCAGAAACAACTAGGGAAAAGGTAATTCCAGCAATCGCGACCACCAACCACAATTACACCCCAGACTCAAAAGACAGAGAAACTGAGCAGAAGTACCAATTTACATACTAGACCAGAAGGTTTTAACCAATCATTAAATAGAATGATGACTCATATGTATTAGGAAGGATGAGTATGGTAGCGTTAACTGTATAAATGACTATCGATTCGTGAACGAGGGGTGCTGTCTTGGCACAGACGCCCATATTTTTGCACATATGCAATATAATACCTCTCCTCTCTGTGTATATTGGCATATGGCACACCGGGTAAATGAACCCCAGGTTTTGGGACAACAGTTGTAGGCGACCCAGATGGGACTGCGCTGACAGCCTTGCTCAGATACAGTTGTACCCGATGGGGAGAAGCAGCCCGACTGGACTCCAGGGCGCACCGACCTGCTGACTGGGGACTCCATCAGCTCCTCTCCTGTGGTTGGGTGGTGAGCGACACAAAGGTGCAACACTACTGGGAAAGAGGTGTTTTCTGATAAATGAGTAAGGGAAAAAGGAAAAGTCTTTGGGAAGTGGCAGGCATTTGGGGACGTTTTTGTCCCATTTGGGCTCTGCATAAAGCATATTGGGAGAGATATGCAGCAGTAGCATCTTGTATTGTTTCTTACACATCATTTTAACAGTGGGAGACGTCCCTCATTTTGTGTTTGAATTTGTGTGTAAGAAATGTTGGATGCGGTACTGATATGGACAGTGCTACTTCTCAGGAGACTCCCCTTTGCTCTCACTTAGGATGGATCTGGAAAAATTTGAATAAGTTCGGAGGGGACCCCATGACTAAGGATAAATTGAAATGACATTGTAATCAGTGGTGGCCACAATACAAATCGGATGATGGGGAAAAATTACCTGAAAATGAATCTATTATATATAATACAATATATTGCAATTGATGCTACTTTGTAAAAGAACTGACAAATGGGTGAGATACCTTATGTGGATTTATTTTTCTTGCTTTACATAATGATTGAGATGACAGAATGAAATGTGGGAGAATGGACTCTAAATATCAAGATGGTATTTATTTAGTTAAAAAAGAAGATAATAAAGGTTGTTGTGCTAGTTGTAGAACTCAGAAAAAGGGTGTGGAGGAAACTGATGAAGACGTTCGATTGTTAGCTGCTCCCCCTTGTGAAAAGAATGAAAGTTCTAGTGAAGATTAAATCAGCACTCCTGTAGCTGGAAGAACTAGGGGCCAAAAACCTAGTATACAGGCCCCTCTCAGACAAGGTGTTGGTGCAGGAGGTGATCCTGTATACGTGCACGTACCTTTTACTACTTTGGATTTGTCAAATTGGAAATAAACTGTGGGATTGTATCGAGAAAATCCAGAAGGAATGTACAGTGCAATTAAAACTGTAATGATAACCCATAATCCTAATCAGGGGGATACACCAGCTCTTTTAGAATATTTGTTTACTATGGAGGAGAGAACAGTTGTAGAAAAAACACTAAAGATGGAGTAACCCAGGAACATGAGGGACTGCCTGTCTCCCAAGGTGGGGATCCTGGGTGGGACCCAAATACTGGGGGAAGATCACAGAAAATAAAAGAATACCAAACATTTATTCTATGTGTTATCCCACATAGAATCCAGAAACCACCAAAT